>OJFU01000687.1_pt1 | contig 9466 bp, 7 predicted proteins | sample 1594331 | NCBI WGS metagenome assembly OJFU01 (sample SAMN05416801, study PRJEB24817) | seawater metagenome | isolation source: Sea water | place: Canada:Atlantic | collected 2013-11 | reverse complement strand
CTGAAATTGCTCAAGCACTCTGAATCGAGCATTTTGAATGATTACGGGTATATATCCTCATATCCTTTCAAAAATCACTCTACATTTAAACCCCGCAGTTAATTTTAATTATAGCTGGCACTCTATTTGCATTTATCTGGTATAACCTTTTACTTCTTGGAAATACACTATGGATAAGTTGCTTTATATCGCTATGAGTGGCGCTAAACAAAATATGCAAGCCTTATCAGTTAATGCCAACAACTTGGCGAATGCTAAAACTACGGGCTTTAAAGCCGATTTAGCACAAGCTCGAAGTATGCAAGCATTTGGCGAAGGTCAACCTTCGCGTGTTTTTACAATGACAGAACGTGCTAGCCAAAATTTTGACTCTGGCTCTATTCTTCATACTGGCCGTTCTTTAGATATGGCTATCGAAGGAGAAGGTTTTTTTGCAGTTCAAGCAGAAGATGGTCAAGAAGCTTATACCCGCGGCGGTCACTTCCGCCTAACAGAAACGGGTGCTTTAGAAACAAATGATGGCGAATTAGTTATTGGCGAAAATGGACCTATTACGCTGCCATTACCAGTTAACAATATTCAAATTTCCCGCGATGGCACTATCATGGTTCAGCCTGAAGGTGCTCCTAGTAGTGTTCAAGAAGAAGTCGGTCGTATCAAACTGGTTAACCCAGACACACGTCTTATTGATAAAGGAAATGATGGACTATTTCGTGCCAAAAATGGCGGGCAATTAATTGCCGATGTTAATGTCAATGTTCTTGGTGGCGCGCTCGAGTCGAGTAATGTTAACCCTATTAATGAAATGACAGACATGATTGCTTTACAGCGTCAGTTTGAAATGCAACTAAAAATGATGAAGACAGCAGAAGAAATTGATTCAAGTGCTTCTTCATTATTACGTGCTTTCTAAACAGAGCAATCAATCAGTCATGTTTAGCTTAAATAATATTAATTTAGCTAAACGAAACTACTCAATCAGAGGTGATGTATGAACGCAGCATTATGGATCAGTAAAACAGGCTTAGATGCGCAAACCAAAGATATTGCGGTAATCTCTAACAACCTGGCAAACGCCAGTACTATTGGTTTTAAGAAAAGCCGAGCAGTATTTGAAGATTTACTTTATCAAAATATTAATCAACCTGGTGGTCGTACCGCGCAAGATACTGAAGCACCTTCTGGTTTAATGTTGGGTGCAGGTACCAAAGTAGTTGCTACACAAAAAATTCATACCCAAGGTGACATGATTACCTCAGATAACGCGCTTGATTTAATGATTCAAGGTGAAGGTTTCTTTGAAATACAGATGCCTGACGGCAGTTCAGCGTATAGCCGTAACGGTCAGTTCACTATGGATGATGAAGGCAATATGGTTACCCCCGGTGCTGGTTATATGATTCAGCCACAAGTGACTATTCCTGAAGATGCCTTGAGTATTATTGTTTCACAAGATGGTGAAGTTTCAGTGACGCTACAAGGACAACCTGACCCTGCTGTCGTTGGCCAAATTAACCTAATTAACTTTGTTAACCCAACAGGTCTTCAATCGATAGGGCAAAACTTATATACCGAAACTGCGGTAAGTGGAGCACCACAAGAAGGGGTTCCCGGCCTAGAAGGTTACGGTATGTTAGTTCAGGGCGCCTTAGAAACATCTAATGTAAATACCACGGAAGAACTTGTTAATTTAATTGAAAGTCAGCGTGTTTATGAAATGAATTCGAAAGTGATATCAGCGGTTGATGAAATGCTGAGTTATATCAACCAACAAATGTAGCATTATTTTCGTAATCTAAAAAATGGAAGGCAGTGATGAAAAATAAAAATAGGCTAAATACAATTAAAGTACTTTCAATCAGCTTATTAATTGCTGTTACTAGCGCTTGTAGCAATACAGTAGAGTTAAGTAAAGCACTACCTAATGATCCTGATTTTGCGCCAATAATGCCTGAGGAAGAAGAAGAACGTATTGTTCCTTCGGGTTCATTATTTAAACCGCATTATGTTAATAATATTTATTCAGATTCTAAAGCCCACCGCGTTGGCGATATTATTTCAGTTATATTGAGTGAGAAAACTCAAGCGAAGAAAAATGCTAAAACAGAATTGAAAAAAGAAAATGAAACTAATTTAGATGCGGTAACTGGTTTAGGCGGTGTTCCCGTTAGCATTAATGGTGAGTCGTTACAGTTTGGTATCAGCCAAGATTCAAACTTTAAAGGTGATGCAAAAGCCGATCAAGGTAATAGCTTAAGCGGTAACATTTCAGTGCATGTATTAAGGGTCTTACCCAATGGTAATTTAATGATTCGCGGTGAAAAATGGTTAACGTTGAATAATGGGGATGAATATATCCGTTTAACGGGTGTTATTCGCTCAAAAGATATTAATTCTAATAATACTATTTTATCAAATAAAGTAGCCAATGCGCGTATTCAGTATGCTGGTACAGGTAGCTTTGCCGATGCTAATGAACAAGGCTGGCTGGTTAAATTTTTCAATAGTACTTGGTGGCCATTTTAGTTAAACCACACGGTAAAAGTTTTACTCCTGTTGTTTTAAGATCTGAGATAAAGGTCTTATTTTTAGGTATTGTTTAAGGTACTAAAGTATGAAAACTATAATAAATATATTTATCATCTTCTCTTTTTTGACTTCACTGTCAGTTAATGCTCAACGTATCAAAGATTTAGCTGATGTCGCTGGCGTACGCTCAAACCAATTAATTGGTTATGGCTTAGTGGTTGGTTTACCTGGAACAGGTGAACAAAGTCCTTTTACTGAGCAAAGTTTTAAAACTATGTTGAGTAACTTTGGTATCACCATGCCAGATAAATTAAAACCTAAAATTAAGAACGTTGCAGCAGTAGCTGTTCATGCAGAGTTAAGTGCTTTTACTAAACCGGGTCAAACGATTGATGTTACTGTTTCTAGTATGGGTAGTGCACAAAGTTTACGAGGAGGCACGTTAATACAGACTATTTTAATGGGTATTGATGGTAATGCTTATGCCGTAGCGCAAGGTTCTTTAATCGTCAGCGGATTAGGAGCGCAAGGCCTAGATGGCTCTCAAGTCTTAGTGAATATTCCTACTGTTGGTCGTATCGCCAATGGCGGTATTGTTGAGCGCGAAGTTAAGTCACCTTTTTCTTCAGGGGATCATATTACTTTTAACTTACGCCATTCTGACTTTACAACCGCCAAACTTTTGTCTGACACTATCAATGAACTCATTGAAGGCTCTGCCAAAGCACTTGATTCAACTTCTGTGCAAGTAAGAGCACCAAGAGATATTAGTGACCGGGTTAGCTTTTTGTCAGTACTTGAAAATCTTGAGTTTGAACCCGCATCTCCTGCAGCAAAAATTATTGTTAATTCACGTACAGGGACTATTGTTATTGGTTCCGAAGTTACGCTGCTTGCTGCCGCAATTACTCATGGTGGAATTACAGTCACCATTAATGAAATTCAAGATGTTTCTCAACCGAATGCTTTTGCTGAAGGTGAAACGGTAGTGACTAACCAGTCCGACATTAATGTCAGCAACTCTGACGCTCGTATGTTTGTCTTCAAACCCGGCGTTACTTTAGAAACTTTAGTTCGTGCAATCAATGAAGTTGGTGCTGGACCTGGTGATGTTATGGCCATTTTAGAGGCATTAGACCAAGCGGGTGCAATTCGTGGTGAGTTAGTCATTATATAGCTGAGCTTGTCGCTGTAGGGCTCAATTTAGGCGTCAAAAGTACTCACTGACATTCGTCAGTTCCGTGCTTTATCCTTTAACTTGAACCATATAGCTTAAAGCAAACACGCTAATAACTGAACTGACAATTGTTAATTAATAGTTCAAAAGTAAAAGTTAATAATATAGGCATGATACTTGTATAAACAGTAATTAATTATATTTTAAGTAAGTGAAATTATGGATATCAATTCAAGCCACAAACAAAATTATGATCAAGCGCGTAACGCCCTTGATCTAAATGGTTTAAATGATATTCGTGAGCAATCGCGAGCAGGGAATAGCGAGGGCAAAAAAGAAGCTTTGAAAGAAGCTGCTCAGCAGTTCGAAGCCATTTTTATGAAAATGCTTTTATCGAGTATGCGAAAAGCACAAGAAGTACTCGAGTCAGATAGCCCATTTAACTCTGAATCAACGAAGTTCTATCGCGATATGCATGACCAACAAATGGCGGTTGAGTTATCTTCTAATGGTTCACTAGGCTTGACTGATTTAATTGTGAGACAACTCGGTGGTGATGACGGGACATTTAAACCAAGTTCGGTATTACGCAACGATGGGAATTTACCGGTCACTGATAGTGCTAACTCTACCGATGATAAAGCCAACAAAGATAGTCAACATAATTCTTTAATAGAAAAAATGCTGGAGGATAAAAATCAAATTAAGCCAGATATAGACATTCCGTTTGCTGGTAGTTATCAACCCCAACACAATATTAATAATCAAGTTAATAGTGCTGCGAGTCAATTTATTATCAGAGACGTTGATAAAAGAACGAATAAAGTTAGTGGTCAATCAGAAAGCGTCAATAACTCAGCTACTATATCAAATCACAGCTTTGATGAACCCAAAGATTTTGTTACCGCGTTAATTGAACCAGCCCAAAAAGTACAAAAAACCTTAGGGGTTCCTTTTGAAGTCGTTATTGCCCAAGCCGCACTTGAGACTGGTTGGGGACAAAAAATGATTAAAGACCAAGATGGCGGTAGTTCAAATAATCTTTTCAACATTAAAGCCGACTCTCGCTGGGCTGGCGATAAAATCACTAAAGACACTTTAGAGTTTGAACAAGGCGCTATGATTAAAAAATCGGAGCCTTTTAGAACCTATCAATCACTTACCGATAGTGTTGATGATTACATAAACTTCCTTTCTACTAGCGAACGCTACCAAGACGCATTGCAAGACTCAGGCAATGTGGAACACTTCCTGCAAGGTTTACAGAAAGCAGGTTACGCAACAGATCCTCAATATGCGGATAAAATTTTAGGCACATTGAAAACTGTAACTAACCTTTTAGCTAAATAAATAGCCAAGTAAATAGGTTAAGTAAATCAGCACAGTAAATTACGTTAGTAAGTTATTTGAGCATATTAGGGAAGGGTTACGCCGTAAGGCGAGCATAAAGTTTTTTATCGCTACAACCTTTCATGAAACATTATTTACAGCAAGCAAACAACCTAACCTTGGTTGACTGTTTACTCGAATACTTTGTTATAGGAAAGAATATTATGTCAGTAAGTTTGTACCAAACCGGTGTTAGCGGCTTATTAGCTGCTCAACAGCAACTGGCGACAACCGGCAATAATATCTCCAATGTAAATACTGATGGTTATAACCGCCAACGAGCAGACCAAAGTGCTTCGGTCGGTCTTAATAATGGTAATAACTACATTGGTGGTGGCACTTATATTCAAGATATCACCCGTCTTTATGATCAATTCTCCCATAAAGAGCAATTGATGAATCAAAGTAACTTAGGTAATGCAGATTCACTTCATGCGCGTTTAACGCAACTTGATCAAGTTATGTCTACTTCAGGTAATGCCGTTGTAGGTTCATTAGATAAATTCTATCAAGCGCTAAATGGTGTTGCTGACAATCCTAATGATTCAGGTTTGCGTAGCATAGTGCTAAACCAAGCGAATGTTTTAAGTAATGACTTTAACGAGTTAGCTAAAAACTTTGACAGTATGAGCAAGTCGGTTAATGGTGAAATAGAACAAGTAGCCAGCAGAGTGTCAGAAATTTCGAAAGAGCTTGCCAAAATCAATGAAACCATTATGCAGTCTCAAAGCCCGAATCAAGCAGGACAGCCGAATGACTTACTTGATAAACGTGATCAGCTTATAGGTGAATTAAGTGAATATACTCGAGTAACCACAGTAAAAGATGCCAATAACGTTATGACGGTAATGATTGGTCAAGGTACGACGCTTGTTGCCGGTATAACCCCAATGACACTGCAAGTAAATGCAGGCGACCCTGATGCGCAAAAAACAGAATTAAGATTAGTTAGTGGTCGCAGCAGTGTTGCACTTAAGGGATCTACCCTAGGTGGTTCATTAGCGGCAAGCTTTGAATTTAGAGATGAACATTTAAGTCAAACGCGTACTGAAATAGATCGTTTAGCCATGGCGATATCCTCTACATTGAATGACAGTCAAGCAAGTGGCTTAGATTTGAATGAACTTCAAGGTGCCAATATCTTTACTGATATTAACAGCGCGCAATTACAGCAAGGGCGCGTATTAGAACATTCAGGTAATAGTGGCAACACACAAGCACAGATTACAATTACAGATGTTTCCAAGTTAACAACCGATGAGTATGAAATCCGTTTCGATGGCACAAACTTTATGTTGAATAACTTAACGTCAGGTACGAGTGAAAATCTAGGGCCTCCTGGCGTGCCTAGTGGTACTCATACAGCATCTCCTGATCTTGGCTTCTCATTTGTTGAAACAAGTACAGGGCCACTGCAGGCGGGTGATACTTTCACTATTAATCCGACCAAAAACAGCGCTGCGCTAATGCAAACCACGTTATCTGATGGCAATGCTATTGCCGCCAGTACAGCGGTTGATATTACTCCATCGGAGAATAATGTTAGTGCAGGAGCAATTGATATAGTTGATATGTTTGACCCTGAAAATGCTCAAGCAGCAATGCCAATGCGTATCGATGTGTTTGAAGATGCTTTAGGTGCTTTTACATACACGATAACGGATAACACCAATACAACGTCCGCACCTATTTCCTACACACCTCCAAGTCAAGTGATTGACTTGCCGCCTTCACCATCAGCAGCAGCTTTTCAAGTGGAAATATCAGGAACACCATCCGGATCAGGTGCTGATGCACCAGAGCAGTTTTTTATTGGAGATGCTTTTGGTGAGGGTAACGGTAACCATGCTGTTGCTATGGCTAAAACACAAGAGGTAGGCGTCACCAATGGTGGTAAAGAAACCTTTAGTAAAAGTCTTGCAGTTTCAACCTCTGTTGTTGGCTCAAAAGCGAGCAATGCCAATTTAACGGCAGATACAGCACAGGCATTATTTACTCAAGCGTACAATCGTAACCAAGCCACTTCTGGTGTTAACCTTGATGAAGAAGCGGCTAATTTATTAAAATTTCAACAAGCGTATCAGGCGGCTTCGCAAATTATATCTACCGCTAATACTCTTTTTGACACCATCTTATCAGCAGTAAGATAAGGAACTTTTTATGCGCGTATCAACAGCACAATTTTACTTACAAAGCTCCCAACAAATGAGTAGCAAAACTTCAGATGTTAATGAGCAAATGGCCTATTTAACCAGCGGTAAGCGTGTCTTAACCGCGAAAGATGATGCTGTATCTTATGGTACTTTGGCTGGCTATAAAGATGATCTAGCGAATATTGAAAAATATAAACGTAATATCACTCAAGCTGAAAGCCATAATAGTTTGCAAGATGTTGCTTTTTCTAATGCTGAGGATATTTTAAATAATGTCAAAGAGCAGATGTTACAAGCAAATAACGGCGCCATGTCTAGCGAAGATCTACTAGCAATTGCCAAACAGACTCGGAATAACTTAGATCAATTACTTGATTTAGCCAATAGTCAAAATGCAAACGGTGACTATATTTTCTCTGGCTATCAAACTGAACAACAACCCTTCAGTCAACAAGTTGACGGTAGTGTTTCGTATAGCGGAGACTCAGGTGTTAGAGAGTTACAAATAGCAAATAATATAAAAATCCCAACCAATCAAACGGGCGATGCTGCTTTTATGAAAGTAGATAATGCTATGGGGGATTTTAGTGCTAGTTATCCCCCAAGCGCTACTAATGTCAATGCTAATGTCTCCGGTGTCGCCGTTGAAAGTGCGAATATAGTTGATAGAGGTGCTTATAACACGAGCACAGGACCACATACTTTTACTACCGATCCAGTAACTAACAATTTAACGGTTACCGATGGCGGTGGACTCCCAGTGTTCCCTGTTTTACCGGCACTTCCTGCACCTTATGTTGCTGGGCAAACTATTTCCTTTGATGGTATTGATGTCACTTTAAGCGGCAACCCATTGCCGGGGGAGAGCTTTACCATCAATGAAAAAGCCGATATTAGTATATTTGATACCATTAATGATGCCATAACGTGGTTGGAACAAGGTTCAGTCTCAACTAATACAGAACAACATCAAGTAGATTACAACACCTTACTCGATCAGCTTGGTACTGCCACATCTCATATAACTTCAAGACGAGTAGATGCAGGCGTTCGCCTGCAAGTACTTGAAAATCAAGAGAGTAGGCATCTTGATGCAGAACTGAGTATAACGACTGGAAAAGCAAACATCGAAGATCTAGATTTTGCTAAAGCCATATCAGAGTTTGAGCAGTCAAAGATTGCCTTACAGGCATCACAACAAGCATTTAGCAAGGTGCAAGGCTTAAGTTTGTTTAACTATATATAAATAAAGGTATGGCTATTTTAAAACGTGGCACCTTTTATGCAGCCTTTAGAGATAGTAAATATAAACAACAAAAAAATGCCACTAGAAACGGATAAAGTTTTTTTAGTATTTTTTAACCGTAAGAGCAGAGGCTTGCTTTAACAAGCTTCTAATAACCAAGCGTTAACGTCCGGTTTATGGACAACGCTACAACAACACATAAACAGGCGTTAATAACAGTTAACACATTAGGAGTTTTATCATGGCTTTATCAGTAGTAACGAATACCTCGTCATTAAACGCACAACGTAATTTAACAAAATCAGGTGAAGGTCTAGCTACTTCTATGCAGCGACTATCATCCGGTATGCGTATCAATAGCGCTAAAGATGATGCCGCTGGTTTACAAATATCAAATCGCTTAACTTCGCAAATTAATGGTTTAGCGGTAGCACAACGAAATGCTAACGATGGTATTTCAATGGCGCAAACCGCTGAAGGGGCGATGCAAGCCTCTACCGATATTCTACAACGAATGCGTGAACTAGCACTACAATCAGCGAATGGTTCAAACTCCGCTTCTGATCGAGAGGCATTACAAAAAGAGGTTTCGGCATTACAGACCGAATTAACTCGAATATCAGATACTACCTCTTTTGGTGGGCAACAGCTGCTTAATGGTGACTTTGGCACTAAGCAGTTTCAAGTAGGGGCTAATGCAAATGAAACTATTTCTTTGTCATTAAATAGTGTTGCGGCAAGTGATATTGGTATTCAGTCATTTGATTTAGCTGGGACTGCTGCTGGCTTAGGTGAAGCTGGAGTTGCGGCAGCTGATGCAAGCTCAGTAACGGCTAATGGTGTTACAGCCGGTGGTCTAACTTTAGTTGGTAAGGATGGTGCAAACACACCTGTTACAAATGCAGCCGGTGCAAGTGCAAATACCTGTCTCTTATACACATCTGACGCTGCCGACGAGCGATCTAGTGTAGA
>OJFU01000669.1_pt1 | contig 9639 bp, 7 predicted proteins | sample 1594331 | NCBI WGS metagenome assembly OJFU01 (sample SAMN05416801, study PRJEB24817) | seawater metagenome | isolation source: Sea water | place: Canada:Atlantic | collected 2013-11 | reverse complement strand
TTTTTATGTGGAACAACCACATGACAAAGGCTCTGCCTTGTATAAATACCCAACATATCGCAGCAAAAACAATCTCGAAAGATCAACAGACCCTAATAAACTTAAAAAAAAAGTTAAGGTGTGATTAACAACCTTAACTTTTTTATGTATTTTTTTTCATTTTACGCATTACGCGGATTCACAAGATGCTCTTCAAGCAAATAGTGCTGACTACGCTATTTTCTGAGCTTGCATTTGGTTATCAAGGTATTCATCTAATGTCCCTTGGAAATCAACTAACTTTTTCTCTTTAATATCAATAATGCGCGTTGCTAATGACGAAACAAACTCACGGTCATGACTAACAAAAATTAATGTACCTTCAAAGTCTTTAAGTGCGTTATTTAAGGCATCAATAGCTTCAATATCCATGTGGTTAGTTGGTTCATCCATAATTAACACGTTAACATCTGCCATCATCAACATGCCAAATAATAAGCGGTTCTTTTCACCACCAGAACAATTACGCGCCTTTTTATTCGCATCATCATCGGTAAATAACATACGTCCTAACATGCCACGAACACTTAAATCGTTATGACAAGGTCTACGCCATTGAGACATCCAATCCATTAACGTTAAGTCATTATCAAAAAATGAACCGCTATCTTGCGGGCAATAACCTACAGAAGCATTTTCAGACCACTTAACAACGCCTTCATAGTTATCGAATTCATTCATTAAACAACGTAATAACGTGGTTTTACCCACACCGTTTTCGCCGATAATAGCTAATTTAGCGCCAGCTTCTAGTAATAAGTCACCTTTAGTAAATAAGGTATCACCATCAAAACCATGTGTTAATCCTTCAAGCTCTAATGCTTGACGATGCATTTTTTTACCTGGAGCAAAAGCAATTTTTGGCGTAATACGACTTGAGGATTTAACATCATCAAGTTTAATTTTATCCATTTTTTTAGCACGAGAGCTGGCTTGTTTTGCTTTTGAAGCGTTAGCACCAAAACGGTTAACAAAGTCTTGTAGCTCGGCAATTTCTTCCGCTTTTTTCACGTTACCTGATAATAACTGTTCACGTAATAAAGCAGATTGCGCTAAGAAAAACTCGTAATTACCAGGGTAAATACGTAATTCGCCATAATCAATATCAGCCATATGAGTACAAACAGAGTTAAGAAAATGTCTATCATGAGAAATGATGATCATAGTACATTTACGTTTGTTCAATTCGCCTTCTAACCAACTGATGGTATGAATATCCAAGTTGTTGGTAGGTTCATCAAGTAAAAGAATATCTGGGTTAGCAAATAAGGCTTGCGCAAGTAAAACACGTAGTTTCCAACCTGGCGCAACTTGTTGCATTGAACCGTAATGAAAAGACTCTTCAATACCTGCTTCTAAAAGAATCTCACCCGCACGACTTTCTGCGGTATAACCATCCATTTCAGCAAATTCACTTTCTAATTCACCCGCACGCATACCGTCGGCTTCACTCATTTCTTCTTGCGCGTAAATAGCATCACGTTCTTGCTTTACTTTCCATAGCGGCATATCGCCCATGATCACGGTATCAATAACATTGAATGCTTCAAATGCGAACTGATCCTGACCCAAAGTACTTACTTTGTTACCAGTACTAACTGATACATTACCTGAGCTAGGCACTAAATCACCACTAAGTATCTTCATAAATGTAGACTTGCCACAGCCATTTGCACCAATCAGACCGTAACGGTGACCGTTGCCAAATTTAGCCGAAATGTTTTCAAATAACGGCTCTGCGCCAAATTGCATTGTAATATTCGATGTAGTGATCAAAAGGTATTCCTAGATTTTGCTAATATGATAGACATTTTAAAGGCGCACATCATACAGCAATTTAAAGATAAACCCCACCAAACCTTTACTTTAATTGTTTGCTTTTTAGTCACGACTAAGTGAAAAACGTTTAGCTTTCAACCTGAAGGGCATCAAAACACACGACTAAAATATATACGACGACAGCAGAATATTTGGATATATGACAGTGATAAAGCACCTGAAATGGGTAAGGCGCTAAACAAAACGGTCTTTACGTAATAATTAGTAAATTAGACATTCGTTAAAAGTGCTGAGTAGATTCGACAAAAAAATATCAGGTAAATTAAGCTAGCTGTGCTATTTTAGCGGGAAATTAAATCGATAAATGGATTAAGGTAAACAATGAAAGCCAAAGTTTTATTAACTGTCAACTGCAATGATGATGTTAACTCTTTCATAAAACATAACACTCATTTTGGCTAAACTGTTTTACTGTACTTGGAAAGTTAATGATAAAAAGATCGGTTTACGCGATAGCAATTTGTAGCACTTTACTGGTGTTTATACTTACTTTAACTGCTATTAATCAACTTTATAGCAGTAAACTAGTCACTTTAGATAGTAAGCTTAAAGAAATTTCTGGCATTGAAGTCGACAAGGCTGGAAATTTGTGGGGCATTAATGATGGTGGCAATTCAGCGCAAATACACCGTATAGAAAGCAATGGTAAAGTGGACAAGACAATCACGATTACTAATGCAAGAAATTTAGACTGGGAAGATATGACCCAAGATGATTTCGGCCACTTTTTTATTGGTGATTTTGGTAATAATGACAACATACGTAAGTGGTTAACTATTTATAAAATTGAAAACCCCATCGATATTAAGGGCACTGAAACTCAAGCTGAAATAATTAAATTCACTTTTCCAGAGCAGTTACACTTCCCACCGAAAGCCTCGGAAAAAAACTTTGATTTAGAAGCCTTTGTTTTTTATAAAAAACACTTATATCTGTTTTCAAAAAATCGTACCGAGCCGTTTGATGGTGATACCAACTTATATAAAATAGGTGATCATGCTGATAATTATCAAGCGGGTTTTATTAGTAACTTTAATACCTGTACCACCCATGAAAAGCTATGCTGGATAACTTCTGCTGCATTAAGCCCAGACAGAACTAAGCTGGTGTTATTAGACTCAGAACGATTATGGCTATTCGAAAATTGGCAAGGTGATGATTTCTTTTCAGGCGATGCCTATAAAATTGATTTAGGTATCGTGACCCAAAAAGAAGCAGTAACCTTTACTGATAATAATACCATCATCTTTACCGATGAAGAGTTTAGTGGCATAGGTCGAAACTCTTATATGATCAAACTCGACCAAGTCACTAAAGAGAAAATAATTAAAGAACACACAACAAAGCAAGCCTCAGATAGCAAACTTAAAGATGTACCTATAAACTAACTATATTCTAAGCTTGTCCTAATTATGTAGGAAGTATTATGTATCCTTTAAACTATATTGAACCGGTATTTCGTCCGCCAAGTGAATGGAAAAGCTTGATATTACAAGTCACTAACGGTTGCTCATGGAATAAATGCACCTTTTGCGACATGTATACTAGTGAAGATAAAAAATTCAAACCCAAAAAAGTTGATGTGATCGAGCAAGAAATTATTAAGATCGCGAATTCGGGTATCCCCACAAGACGTGTATTTCTTGCTGACGGTGATGCAATGATGTTGCCTTTTAATCGCTTGAAAGAGATTCTTGAACTAATAAAATTGCATCTTCCACAAGTTTCACGCGTTTCAAGTTATTGCTTACCACGAAATCTTGGCAATAAAACGGTTGAACAGTTAGCTGAACTCAACTCTTTAGGGCTTAAATTGATGTATATTGGCTGTGAAAGTGGTGACGATGAAGTGCTCGCCCTCATTGAAAAAGGTGAGACTTATCAAAGCTCTTTAATCGCACTCAAGAAGATAAAACAAGCGGGTATGAAGAGCTCAGTGATGATTCTTAATGGTTTAGGTGGCCCTGAATTATCTCGTCAACATGCCATCAATTCAGCTAAATTGATGAATGAAGCTCAGCCTAATTATCTATCAACGCTCGTCGTTTCTTTCCCTTTGGGTGAACAACGCTTTGCAGAGAAATTTTCTCAAGAATCTTTGCAGCCTTTTCGCCAATTAACACAACATGAGTTATTTACAGAAATGGAACTTCTGTTATCTGAACTCGAATTAGAACGCACCATTTTCCGCTCTGATCATGCTTCAAACTACTTGGTTCTCAAGGGAGTCTTAGGCAATGATAAAGCTGCATTATTGGGTCAAGTAAGACAAGCACTACAACAGCCAAATGATGCAAATTTAAGGCAAGAATGGCAAAGAGGTTTGTAAGTCTTCGCTAACATGGCTTATTGAATGAAAGTAGCTCTATGAGCGTAGCTATTTAACACAGCTTATCGGTATAATTCAGAATAGTTTTAACAAAAAACGAGCCAAATGGCTCGTTTTTATTGCTAATATCGACTGGTTTATAACTAAATAACAGGGAGTGACTGCTCAGCCATAGCCTCTATCTAATAAACCTTATTGCTTAGATGCTAATTTATAAAGCCCTCATTCATAAAATACTCTTGATGTAACGCTATATATTGCTGTGTCACCTGTCTTAACCGCTCTTGTTCACTTGGAGAAGCAAAACTGGCTTCAATGGCATTAAAAGTAAATTGAGCAATTTCAGTTTTACTCATAGGGTGTGCATTGTTCACCGCTAAAAAATTATCTGTCATATAACCACCAAAATAGGCTGGGTCGTCAGAGTTAATCGTGACACAAACCCCTTGACGGAGAAGCATGACAATATTGTGCTGTTCCATACGCTCAAAAACTTTTAGCTTAATGTTAGATAACGGGCAAACAGTAAGAGGTGTACGATCACTTATAAGTTGCTTTACCAAGCTTGCATCTTCTGAACAACGAACGCCATGATCAATACGGGTAATTTGTAGTAAGTTTAAAGCCTCACTAATATTCTGTGCTGGCCCTTCTTCGCCCGCGTGGGCGACAGTTAAAAATCCCTGTTCAATAGCTTCTTTAAAAACTCGTTCAAATTTACTCGCGGGGTTACCAATTTCTGTGGAGTCCAAACCTACTCCAATAATTTTATCTTTGTGAGCTTGTGCTTGCGTTAACGTTTTAAAAGCCGATTCTTCATCTAAATGACGCAAGAAACACATAATTAGCTTGCTACTAATACCTAATACACTCACGCCTTTATCAAGAGCACGATGAATACCGTTAACTACCGTATCGAATGAGATACCACGTTCTGTGTGTGCTTGGGGGTCAAAAAATATCTCTGTGTGCAGCACATTATCTGCTTGGCAGCGGCGTAAATAAGCCCATGTCAGATCAAAAAAATCTTGCTCATTGATCAGTACATCGGCTCCTTGGAAGTAGATATCTAAAAATGATTGTAGGTTATGAAAATTGTAAGCATCTCTTATTTCTTCAACTGAATTGAAAGGAATATTTATACTATTGCGCTGTGCTAATTCAAGCATTAGTTCAGGCTCAAGCGTTCCTTCAATATGGAGGTGGAGTTCTACTTTAGGTAAAGACTGGATAAATTTATTCATGATGAAGTTCCCAATAATTATAAAAGTTCATTCAGTACTTTCTTTTGAATGACAATTATTCATACAAAGAGAAAGCACTAAAGCGCTAAACTCTTCGTAATCAGGATTTATTGGTTCCTGGTAGAGACCCCCAATCCATATCACTGGGGTTATACGAAGTGAAGCTAATTACTGCCATTAAAACAATAATAAGCTATATATTTGATACTGCCTTATTTGATTTCACAAGTCTATAGAATCAACCAGCATTATTTGGCTTAACCTAACCGGCCATTTTCTTCATTAAATAATAAACTATCTTCAAATTACTGACAAAATACGCAGAAAATTTAACAGAATAAGTTAGACAATTAATTTTGAAAATATAGAGTTAAGTTAAGTGTCACAGCTAAGGCAGTAAAATTATTGGATCAAGTCATATTGTTTACTTGCCGTATAAGTTTGTAGACCAAAATGCCCTAGAGCATAAGTATAACTAGCATTTTCATTTACTATCTGACTTGAATGCACTCCCCCTACAGTACAGACACCACTGCCGCATACTATAGGATCGGTCCAGCTCTTTATGGAATAAACCTTATTAGCGATTGTTTTACCATATAACCAGTCGAGAAAAGGACTAGAGACTGATAAGCCATTCACACCACATGTTGGCGTATATACATTCCAAGGATACACCCCACAAGTCCATAAACCACGATAAGCACCTGCAATGCCAACGAAAGTATCAACCTGATTACTTTTATCTAATTTAATCACTTGTTGTGCCGCTAATGTAACCCCCATCGAATGAGCAATTATATCTACTTTTCCTGTACACGAGCTAGCTAACGCATTACTGATAGCATTGTTTACTGACGTTTCTTCTGATCCACTATGATTGTTATTACTAGCATAAGCACTGCCCCATGAGGGGCGAAAAATTTCACTGTCTTGATAGCCATTAGCTTTAAGTAAGTCATATGTATTGTCCCAATCTGACGGTGCACCTGAGTTACCATGGACTAAAACTACGTTATCTACACACAAGGCATAGCTGGTATTAACGGTAACCATCAAGATCAGAAAAAACAGCAATTTATTAATTTTGGTTATTATATTTATTATCATTGTTAACCTCTTATTTAGTTAGTTTTGGGCTGTGTTCATGAGTTGATTCACTGAACAACGCTAACTGTAATAAACAAAAGAATAAAAAGAAGTGCTACCTTAGTGCTACAAGGCGATTATTTAGGGAGCAATTAAACATGCTCCCTTTTGAGTAAAAGAAAGGTGGTTTTACTGGTCTTGCAAAGTGTCTAGCAATAAAGTATTGCGACAACATAAAATATCATTATCGTTAAGTGTAAATGATAAAGGAACTGAGAAATGGTTAGAGGATAAATTTTTTTGCTTTAACAACTCATAACAATTGCGCCGATAGGCTTTTTGCACCTACCGACCGGGTATCATAGACTTAGTACTATCTACTGAATATCAATCTGCTAATAGTTACCGCATAAAAAGTCAGCTGTATATCTTTAAATACTATACCTTATAACGTGCTAAAAACATTAACACGGTATCATCAGCAATTATTTTTTGCTGTTCAGCTGATGGGAAAGCTTGATTCATAAATAATTGCGGCCAAAAAGCACTAGCCTTAATCAAACCTAAAAATTGCTGGGCAGCAAAGTGAGCATCCGCTGTTTTGAGTCGACCATCCTTCATCGCCTCATGAATCCACACATGTAAGCCCTCTTTTTGTTGACCTAAGTGATCTAGGGTACTCGATGCTAATTCAGGGGAACGAATACATTCCGAAATGGTTATACGATTTAAATCACGAAAACATTCAGATGCTAACAATTGAATTTCACTCGTTGCAGCAAAATGCAATTGCTCACCAAGTGGTTTATTCGGATGGTATTGAATATTCGCCGCTTGTCTAAAAGAGTCACAAAGTTCTTTAACAATATTGTGAAATAAAATTTCTTTACTAGGAAAATGATTATAGACGGTACGTTTTGATACTTCGGCTCTTTTTGCCAATGAGTCCATGCTAGCGCCGAGAAAACCTTTCTCTTTAAACTCATCTTGTGCGGCAGCTAATATATCCAAACGTTTTTTTTCCGTTAAGGTTAATGCTTTTTCCATACTACTTAATAATAAAATCGAATCATGTGTAAATACTACACTGTTTAGTTTACTTTTCAATAAAAATAGGTAAACTGCACCGAGTAGTTTACATTTTGTTTTATTTTGTACTAAACCTGTAACTTTTTTATAATTATGTGTTTGGTCACTTCCTTATAGGTTTGTTATGTCAACATTTCGTTTTATGTTAAATGGTCAGCTAAAACCATTTTTTAGTCGTCTATTATTGGTATCCTCCAGTGTACTCCTTGCTACAGCGCTTACTGGCTGTGAACAAGCACAACAGTCTGCTCCTAAAGGTATGCAACCTGCAGCAGTATCTGTGATGAGTATGACAACCCAATCAGTTCCTTTTAGTATTGAATTACCTGCCACGTTATCGGGGGCAAAAGAAGTAGAAATTCGTGCTCAAGTATCCGGTATTTTACAAACCCGAAATTTTAGTGAAGGTGATAAAGTCACAGCAGGACAATCATTATTTAGCTTAGATGCAAAAACCTATGCTGCTGAAATGGCAAAAAGCAAAGCCGATTTAAATGCTGCAAGAGTCCGCCTTGAGCAAGCTCAACGTGAAGTTAATCGCATAAGACCATTACGTGAAAAAAATTCAATTTCACAACGTGAGTTAGACAACGCTATTTCAAGTGCAGATATTAACTTGGCTGATGTTAAATCAATGCAAGCTGATTTAGAACAAGCGAAATTACGCTTAGATTATACCAAGGTAATATCTCCTGTTACCGGTATTGTTGGTCGTGAATTAGTATCTGAAGGGACTTATGTTTCAGGCCCCGAAGTCTTGTTAACACAATTAACGCAAATTGATCCTATTCGTGTACGTTTTGGTTTATCTGAACGTGAACAATTACAAATGCGTAATGATGCCGCAGCAGGTTTACTGACCTTGCCAGAAGAAGGCCACTGGAATACAAAAATAAAATTATTTGATGGTTCTCTTCACCCTCAAGTTGGACAAGTTAACTTCAGCGACATCCGTATAAACAGTCAAACAGGCACAAGTGAATTACAAGCAATTACGCCAAATCCAAATTTTTCACTGAGACCAGGACAATTTGTTCGCATCATTTTAGAAGGTGCTGTGCGCGAGAATGCTTATGTTGTTCCGCAAAGAGCCGTTTTAGATAATGGCCTAGGCAAGTTTGTTTATGTTATGGCTAAAAATAAAGAAGGTATGACTGTAGCATTACCTGCCCCTGTCGTTGTTGGGGAGTGGGTAACTGAGGCCAAAGGTATAGAAAATGGCTGGGTAATTCGCGAAGGCTTAAAAACAGGCGATCAAGTTATTATTGATGGCATGGCCCGAATTTTCTTCCCTGGTATGCCGATACGTTTAGCTGATGATCAGTTACCGTCTGCCGCACAACGATAAGGGGCAGATTAATGTTTTCTCGTTATTTTATTGATCGACCTATCTTTGCTTTTGTCATTTCAATTTTTATTGTTTTGGCTGGATTGGCTGCTATGCGCAGTTTATCTATCGCACAATACCCAGAAATGTCGCCACCCGTTGTACAAGTTACCGCCGTGTACCCTGGTGCATCTGCTGAAGTATTAGAACAGACCGTTGCGACACCTTTAGAAAATGCCATCACTGGCGTTGAAGGCATGATGTATATGTCCTCAACATCAACCAGCTCTGGCGCAACAACCATCACGGTTACCTTTGAAATAGGTACAGACCCAGACCAAGCTTCTGTTAATGTGAACAACCGCGTTAAACAAGTAGAAGCACGCTTACCTGAAGAAACACGCCGTCAAGGTGTCGTGGTTGCTAAAGGATCATCAAGTTTTTTACATGTACATGCTTTTTACTCGCCTGATGATAGCCGCGAAGCATTATGGACTTCGAACTACGTTACCTTAAACATTCTTGATAAAATCAAACGTATTCCAGGCACGACTAGCGTACAGATTTTCGGTGCAAAAGATTATGCCATGCGTATTTGGTTACGCCCTGATGTAATGAGCCAGCTAGGTGTAACTGTAGAAGAAATTAGCAGTGCGGTACGTGAACAAAACTCACAATATGCA
>OJFU01000666.1_pt1 | contig 9657 bp, 6 predicted proteins | sample 1594331 | NCBI WGS metagenome assembly OJFU01 (sample SAMN05416801, study PRJEB24817) | seawater metagenome | isolation source: Sea water | place: Canada:Atlantic | collected 2013-11 | reverse complement strand
TCTCGTGGGCTCGGAGATGTGTATAAGAGACAGGGAAATAATGGTTTTACTGGTCTTACTCAGTTGCAAAATCACTACCCCGATTTAGTGGTGATTATGGTGTCTTCTGATGATAATGATGAAACTATGCAAAAAGCGATTAACTTTGGTGCTGCGGCATTTATCCCTAAATCAGCAGACTTAACGACCATTGGAAGTGCTATTGATACGGTATTGGCGGGTGATGTTTGGTTACCTGAATTGATAGAAAAGAATGAAGGTCAACAAACTGCACTTGCTCATCAAAAGCTAGCTAAGCAACTTGGTCAATTAACCCCACAGCAGTATATTGTGCTTACTCAAATTGCTGATGGTCAACTCAATAAGCAAATTGCTTATGATCTCAATATTAAAGAAACCACAGTGAAAAAGCATGTCTCTGCGATTTTAGAAAAGCTGGAAGTGAATAATCGGACGTTAGCAGGACTTGCTTACCAGCAGCTAATGCTGGCGCCAACAGAAAATGAAAGTAGTGCTCTTTAGCGCTTAGCTACGGGGTAATCATTTGTCTAATTAATCGTTTTAACGCCAATGATTTTACCGGTTTTCTTAAAAATAGAAAGTTCGCATCACTTGTGTGTTGCCTAACTTGCTCAGAGGGATCAGCAGAGCAGATAACACAAGGACTTTGCCAATGCTCTTTGCGTAATAAATGACTTACCAAGTCAACGCCATTAGTATCATTATCGAGATGGTAATCAGCAATGATAAAGCGAGCAGGTTGCTGCATATTACTGACAACCTTAGAGAGTGACGTTTGATCTTTTGCGGTATAAACCACACAGCCCCATTCAATTAATTGCGAAGATATCGCTGTTAACATCAAGGCATCATTATCAATAACTAATACGGACATATCGGCAAAAGCTTCATTGGCAGTATTGTTATTCTTCGTGCCATGGCTTGCTGTTTTTGTCAGTACTTTGTCTGGTGCTTTGTAAGTTTCATTCTTTGGTGCTGCAGATGATGCATTGCTTAGTATTTCGTTAGGTAAGTTATTTGAACGATTGACTGTGTTATGCGTAATTCTGGGTAGCTCAAGCATAAAGCAAGTGCCTTTTCCTACAGTTGATTTAAGTGATATTTTTAAATCGAGTAGTGAAGCCATGCGCTCAGCAATGGCTAAGCCTAAACCAAGGCCTGGTATTTCTCTGTTTTGCTCTAATCGTTCAAATTCTTGAAAAATAGTCAGTTGTTTTTCAGCTGCTATTCCTGGTCCGTTATCCCATACTTCTATGCGAACAATATCTTTTTTATGGCGCACACCTAAGACTATCTTGTTGGAAATACCTGCTTTGCCACCTGTTTTATCACGGCAATAATGTACTGCATTTGATAAAAAATTTTGCAGTATTCTACGTAACATACGTTTATCGGAATTTACCCATGTTGAACTGGCTTGATAGCTAAAACTAATGTCATCTTGTTGAGCTAAAACGGTAAACTCATTTTTTAACGGTATCAATAACTCATCTAACGCAAAGTGATTTTTCTCAATAATGTCTAAGTTATTATCCAGACGTGATATTTCGACTAAATCAGAAAGTAGCGCTTCAACAACATTCAATGAATCGTCAATATTGTTAGCTAATTGTGCTAATTCATCGTTTTCAACTTTCTTTTTCAACATAGAGGTAAACAATGACAACGCATTAAATGGCTGCATTAAGTCATGGCTAGCGGCAGCTAAAAAACGTGTTTTACTACTGTTGGCCGCTTCAGCTTCTGCTTTGGCGTATCTTAGTTCTTGGGTTCTTTCTTCGACACGCTTTTCCAAACTTTCATTAGCTTTTTTTAAAGCCTTCTCTGCTTCAATATGGGCGGTAATATCAGAAAAGGTGCTTACAAAGCCGCCACCGGGCATTGATTGGCCTCTAATCTCTAATACCACGCCATTGGGCATAGAACGCTGAAAGTAATGATTATGACCCATACGCATATGCTCAATACGTCGGGTAATTAACTCTTCACCTTCGTCATGTTTACTCGTGCTTTCACCAGTACCAGTACTTGTAATTATGCCTTTGGCAATGTTATAACGTAATAACTCCTCAATAGGCTTTCCTGCGCAGACAAAACCTTCAGGATAATCAAGCAGCTGAATATAACGTTGATTCCAAGCAACTAAACGCATATCGACGTCAATGACACTGATACCTTGTTCAATATTCTCCACTCCAGATTGCAATAACTCGCGGTTAAAGCGAAACATTTGATTGGCCTCATCAACAATACTTACGACATCTTCAAGGGGCATATCCTGTGACGTTGAGGCTGCTTTCATTACCATGCGGGTTGACGCAGAACCTAATACGCCAGACAGCTGTAAGCGAGTATATTCAATATTATTTTCACTTTTTCCACTAGTTTTAGCAAAGGTAATTAGTGCGTCAGCGGCAGGTTTATCGATAAAGCGTACTAATAAACTGTATAAATCATCAAGGGATAAATGCCGTTCGAACTGGTTTTGGCTTTTATTGACAAAATACTCGGCTTGTAATTTTTCTCCTACACTGCGTTGGCTAATTAACGAAACGAAAACATAACAAATAACGTTGAGAAGTAAGCTATAAAACACACCATGGCTAGTGCTATCTAAGAAGTTAACGCCAAAGAGAGCGGTAGGTTTTAGCCAAGTTATTTGCCATAAGCCTGTTTCAATCCACTGGCTGGTGGGAATTAATGCCGGTAATAACAAGGTATAAAGCCAAACAATACTACCGACAACTAAGCCCGTTAATGCTGCCTTTGCATTGGCTTTACGCCAATACAAAGCACCAATGGTGGCAGGGGCAAATTGTGAGAGCAAAACAAATGATAATAAACCTATGGTGGCAAGATGATTCTGTTGAGCAATGATACGCTCAAAAGTGAAAGCCAGAAGAAGAATGATGGCAATAGAACCACGACGCAGGTTAAGTAATAGTCCTGACATTTGTTGTTTTTGCTTGGTATTAAATAATCGAAATTTTAGTACCAATGGCGTCAATACCTCGGTTGAGACCATAGTACTTAATACAATTGCGGCCACAATCACCATGCTGGTTGCTGCTGCTAAACCACCAATATAAACCGTAATACCAAGCCAAGCTTGCTGGTAAAAAAGCGGGAGGGTTAACACATAAGTATCTGCATCGACACTGCCACCTGGGAAGGTTAGCTGTCCTGCAATAGCGATAGGTAAAATAAAAACATTAATGAGTAATAAGTATAAAGGAAATAACCAACGGGCAGTTTTTAGCTCTTGCTGATGGTGATTTTCAATCATCATCATGTGGAACTGCTGAGGCAGGATAAATATAGTAATCGCCCCTAAAACCGCTTGTGCTACGGCTAGATAAATAGAGTTAGTACCAGTAATCGAACTGATGTTTTCACCTTGATTGATTAAGTCGGAAAAGCCATCAAAAATATAAAAAGTGGCAAAAATACCTACTGCTGTTAAAGCGAATAATTTAATTACAGAGCTAAATGCAATCGCCAAGACTAAACCTTGATTTTGCTTATTGGCTGCGATTTGACGAGTACCAAATAAAATACTGAAAATGATGAGTACAATAGTCACCACAAAAGCGGTACTAATACCGGACTGATAAGTTCCGGTTAATAGATCAAAACTGGTACTGATGGCGCGAAGTTGTAGTGCGATATAGGGAATAATACCTGTTAGCGCAACAATAGTTACCAGTGCTGCGACTTTGGGCGAACGGTCGTATCGAAAGGCAATAAAATCGGCAATAGAGGTTAAATTTTGCTGCTTAACGATCAAGAGAATTTTATGTAGCATTGGCCAAGCCAGCACTAAACAAAGAATAGAGCCTATATAGATTGGCGCAAGCCAAGCCCCAGTTGTTGCTGCCTGTCCTACAGTGCCGTAAAAAGCCCATGAGCTACAGCTAACGCCCAGCGATAAGCTATAAACCCAAGGTTTACAGCTCCAATTTTCAGTCGCTTGATTTTGCCCCCAGTGAGCAACAATAAAAAGTACGGCCAAATAAGCAATGGACAATATAGTGATAAGCCAAGTATCGAGTGAAAGCCAAACTAACAAGAACTATCCTTTATGATGTGATCTGCCCCAAAATAATGTATCAAGCGATTAACTCAATATATATAACTCTATAGTCAGCATAACATGCCCTATCTAACGGGGTAGTGAACTAAGGTAGTAGTTATTTGCTAGCAGTCATACGCTAACCTAAAGGTAAATATTTACCTTGATTAGAAACTATCATATATGAAAATCAGTAACAAATACTTGGTTGAAGCCATTGTTTTTATTAGTTATGTACTATTTGCTATGGCGTGGGTAGGCGGTACAGCCAGTATGGGACAAATAATGTCGGCTATGCACATTGATAGTTTAGCTTCTGCGAGCTTTATCAGTGGAGCAGTAACCTTGGCAAAAATTGTTGGTACGTTCGCTGCTGCTTGGGTTGCGTTAAAGTTCGGTATTAAGTACGCTTTCTTTATTGCTAGCCTGTTTATTGCCATTGGCTTATTAACACCTTTTGCGCCTAATTATGAGTTGTTGCTGCTAAGTCGATTTTTGATGGGATTAGGTGGGGCGTTCATGATCGTCTACTTCAATCCTATTGTCATGCACTGGTTTCCAGTTAATGAACGTCCTGTTATTAATGGCCTCAACGCAGTTGCTTTTAACATTGGTACGGGTGTAGTGTTATGGAAAATGACAGCAATTAATGAGTTTACAGGGGATTGGAAAGTTAGCTTGATCAGCTTCTCAATTGCTAGTTTGTTATTAAGTTTTGTTTGGTTATTGGTAAAACTTGAACCTGAGTCAGAAGGGCATAACCACGAGGGTAGCGTTGTTGAAAGCTACAGCTACATTGACGGTTTAAAAGATAAATTTAATTGGGCTTATGGCTTAACCTATTCTGGCTTATTGGCGTTTTATATTTGTCTATTCACCTTTTACCCTAAAGCCGGTATTAGTCAAAGTAAGTGGGTGATAGGTTTTGGTATTGTTGGTACATTAGCTGGTATTATTTATAGTAAAAAAATGCCACTACGATTACCTGTTATTCGATGGTCAGGCGCTATGATGATACTGACGATTGTTGGTCTATCCTTTAGCAGCAGTGAATGGTTGCAAACCTTATCTGCGATTTTGCTAGGATTTTTTATATTCTTCCCTATCACAGCGCTGGTATCTATCCCTCATGAGTTACCTAAAATGACAGGACAACGCATTACGGTAGTATTTAGTTTATTCTATTCAATCAGCTATTTGCTTTCTACGGTTATCTTATGGTTGTTTGGCAAGTTAGTAGATATTAATCAGGGCGATTACACCGCTTCATTTATTCTCATTTCATTAATAAGTAGTACCTTTTTTATTGGCAGCTTTTTCTTGCCTGAAACAGGGAAAGTTAAAGAATCAACAATTAAGGAAAAATTATGCGCGGAATAATATCTCCCAAATTAGCGCCATTTCTTGAACAAGCAAATACGGCTATTGCAGCAGCCAAAGCTACAGGACAGGGCTTTAGTGCTGAGTTAGTTAGACAAGGATTAGATAATTTATCAGCGCTGATAGGTACTGGGCCGAATATGACCACAGTAAAGGATGATTTCTTAGGGACCCCTAGCCATAATATTCCAGTACGTATTTATAATCCGGCACCTAATGATGTTTTACCGGTATTGCTACATTTTCATGGTGGCGGTCATATGTGTGGCAGTGCCAATTTGTATGATCCCATTAGCCGTAAACTCGCGCTTGCTGCGCATGCAATTGTCATTTGTGCAGATTATCGGTTAGCACCTGAATATCCCTACCCAGCAGGTTTAGATGATTGCCAGCAACTTCTCGAACGTTATCAAAGCCTTCTGACAGAAATGAAACATAGTGATGAACTCTATATTGCAGGTGATAGTGCAGGCGGTGCAATTTGTACGAGCTTAGTGATGAATAACTTACCGAATAATAAGACCTGTGACTCGGTTAAAATTGATAAACAAATTTTGGTTTACCCGAGTGTCGATTACACTATGGTTAGCGCTTCTATTGATGAAAATGGTCAAGGTTTCTTATTAGAAAAAGATAAAATTAAGTGGTATTTTGAGCAGTACTTTCAAGTAGATAGTTTAGACCAGAGTGAAGTTGCAAAAGCTAAAGCGGTGAAAGCATCACCATTACTTGGTAAGTTCTCTGCGGGTATGCCTACTACCTTGGTCATTACTGCAGGATGCGACCCGTTAAGAGATGAAGGCATTGCTTATGCTAAATCATTGGAAGAAGTTGGTGTAGATGTTGAATACTATTCCTTTGACGGTATGACACATGCTTATATGTTGCTTAATGATCTTGTAAGTGAAGAATGCCAGCAAACTTATCAGCTCATTGGGCAATTTGTTAAAGCAGGTATTAATGATAAATAATTTTTACTTTTCTTTAAGTTCGCTTTACCTAGTTTAGTCGGCTCGGTTTTTATTCTTAAATATAAATCAGCCTTTACTTATAGAGCAAGAGTTAATCCAACCTCTAAATCTTGGGATGATAAATCTCGTTGTTGAGGCTTTTGATCGAGGAGAATAATACCATCTTGAATAACAGTTAACTTGGGCATAAAGGGAATGTCGATATCTAATTTTGCCTTCAATTGGTAACCGATATCTTGACCTTTACTATTCATAAGCGTTCTTATCACCTTAAAGCCTCCAAATAAACTAGTTGAAATAGGAACCATAAAACGCGACTCTCCGTATGCTGCCGTTGTGAAAATATTCTCCAACACCATGGGCTAATACCTCTCCTGCTACGTTCAGTTGAGAGCTAATACCATTGACTGGCAAAGCTTTAAAAGAAACTAAGTCGATAGTGGGTTCTTCGTAATCTAGATTCATGGTGGCGCAGCCAGACAGAAAAATAGTGCAGCCACGAAAAATACACCTATGGGCAGCGCTCTAGTTAAAATTATTCTTTATCCTTGGAGGGAAATTCTTTCAACTTATATTAAAAAGGTAGTGATTAGTATATTTTTCTCGTTAGGTTAGATTATTAACTACACAGCAAGTTACTGATATTTATTGTAATTGTTATTGTTTAAATATGGTTTGTTCATTGTGAAATGTTGGGAAAAAATACTTAAATTAATTATCTTTTTAGTATACAGCTCAGTCATTAGGGATAACTTGAATATCAGATTAATGCTTGTTTAAGACAAAATAGAGAACACTAGTGTTCTCTATTTATCAGTGATAACAAATTAAAGTATTTAAATAAGCACAGTGAAATAGGCATTTTAAAAGGCTAGTTATTGAGCTGTCCATGCTCCATCCATAGGCAATGATGAGCCAGTAATACTACGGGCACTATCACTGCAAAGAAAAAGGATAAACTCACCAATTTGACGAGGCGCCATCATTTCTGGTAACGGTTGCTTTGCGGTGATAAGTTGGTATTTTGCTTGCTCGAAACTACTCTTCTCTGTTTTGGCAATGTCAGAGATTTGATCATTGATAAGTGGCGTATCTACCCAACCAGGGCAAATAGCATTGGCAGTGATACCATATTCTGCACACTCAAGAGCTACTACTTTGGTTAACCCAACAATGCCATGTTTTGCTGCACAATATGCGACTTTATTTTTAGAGGCAACGAGGCCATGAACAGAGGCTATATTAATAATTCTGCCCCATGAATTTGCTTTCATACCATTTAAAGCGAGTTGAATAGTATGAAAAGCAGCGGTTAAATTGATGGCAATGATGGCATTCCATTTATTCTCAGGAAAAGTATCTACAGCTTCAGTATGTTGAATACCAGCATTGTTGATCAATATATCAATTGAACCCATCACTTTTATCGCTTTATTCATAAAAGCACTAATAGCATTTGAATCCATTAAATTAGCATTATCAAAGATGGCTTTTATCTGGTACTTTTTAGAAAACTCTTGCGCTAAGCTAATACCTTCATCATCACTGAGTAATCCGTGTAAAACTAAATTGATACCTTGTTCTGCTAAAACGTGAGCACTTGCCAAGCCAATACCACTTGTTGAACCTGTGATAAGCGCTGTTTTACCTTTTAATGTTCTATTTGTTGGAGGAATGCTTTTTAACATGCTGTTTCCTTATTATTAAATGTGAAGAAGGGCAGCATATACCTCATCTTTTAAACTGTTTATATTTTGGGGATTTCGCCAATACTGCACCAGAAAATTAGGTCAATTACCTTAGCTGAATTGAAGGTGAGTTGAATTACTACCTTAGTGCCATTAAGTAAAAGGAGGATGTCAGTAGTAAAAGCTATTTTTTGATTTAAGGGCTTTGGCTAATCGTGCAGGGGAGACTTTATGGGCTAAGCAGTCGCGTTAGAAAGGATTGTAAATACTGCAAGTCAAATATATTCGATGGTTTAACTGTGATATTAAACAATAAATTTTTAGAGGGAAAATTCTGAAACGTTTTACAGGTAAGCTTAGTGGTTGTTACATCCACATTGGTGATTGTTTTTATTCACGAAGTGAAGGGGCGTTGCAACCAGAAAGTGCGTGAATAGCAATGAGAGTTTTCTAAAAAGAAGTAGCATGGAATTTGAATAAAGGCGAGTGACTACTCACCTTTATTTAACGGTGCTTTAATTAAAGGAGTTGCCTATTACTGTCGGCACTTAACTTCAGGGTTAACATTAATAATACCTGCTTCGTTAATTGTGGCCATTTTGCCATCTTGTTTCAGTATGGCTAACGTAGTATCACCAATTGAGCGTACATAGGTGAGTAAGTAACCAAACTGACCTAGGGTGCATACGGCATATTGCTGGCTTAAGTTAAGTCTGTCCCACATTGTATCCGCATTATCATTTGTTTTTCTGTTATCCGTTAAGAAAGCACTTGCAGCCACTAAATCATTATTTGGTATTCGAATATCTAACATAATTTCTACCCTACTCTTTAACTAGTAGGTAGATATTAACCAATAAAAAATTGTCAAATTGGTGATAATTGTTAGGTTAATGTCTTTTTTTGTACGAGGAGCTTTATTTGAGTCTATTTGTTTTATTGAAGCTGAATAGTGTATTTGACAAGAATTATTATGTAAGACACTAACTTATTAGTTAATTTAACCACTTCTGAAGTTGTTGGATTGCGTAATTATATGTAACTTGTTGTTACATATAAGGAATGAGTAAGTGGCACAGCTTGTGCTATTTTTAATGCAATATTAAAAATACGGAAATACCCCATGCTTACTTTTTCTAAAACATTATTACTTTCTTCTGTTGTGATTATCACAACATTGTTAACTGCTTGTTCTGAGCCAGAGGCTAAGGAAGAAGATAAAGAAGTTGTCGCATTTGCTGTACCGGTAATGGTAGCGAGTATCGAACGTAAAGATATTTCGTCAAACTTTCATACAACAGCTACCTTAGAATCTCGTAATGAAGCTGAAATTATTACTCGAGTCACTGGTATTATTGAAGAGCTAAGTGTTGAAGAAGGGGACTTTGTTGAAAAGGGTCAACTCCTTGCTAAGGTTGATGCAAGACGTTATCAACTAGCACTTGATAAAGCCGAAGCTGAATTAGCGGGTCTTGAACAAGAATTAAAACGTTTATCCTGTCTCTTATACACATCTCCGAGCCCA
>OJFU01000654.1_pt1 | contig 9783 bp, 7 predicted proteins | sample 1594331 | NCBI WGS metagenome assembly OJFU01 (sample SAMN05416801, study PRJEB24817) | seawater metagenome | isolation source: Sea water | place: Canada:Atlantic | collected 2013-11 | reverse complement strand
CATTAGGCGTGAGTGTCGATATTGTTTCTGCTGCCGTAAAAGCGGCCAAGTACGTTATCGCGCAAATAAACCCTAAAATGCCACGTACCAATGGCCATAGCTTTGTCCATGTAAATCAAATACATAGTTGGATAAACGCTGAGCAAGAACTGCCACAAATTATTGCGCCTATTATGGATCGTCGTACGGAACAAATTGGTCAATACGTTTCCATGTTAATTGACAATGGTGCGACCTTACAAATTGGTATCGGTAAAATTCCCGAAGCCGTATTAACCTATTTAGGTAATCATAAAGATTTAGGTATTCATAGTGAAATGATCTCAGATGGTGTGATTGATCTCATGCTAAAAGGGGTTATTAATAACCGCAGGAAAACCTACCACAAAGGAAAAGCTGTAGTAACCTTCTGTATTGGCAGTCAAAAACTGTATGACTTTGTTGATGGTAATCCTCATATTGAATTCTACCCTTCAGAACATGTCAACTCACCCGTTAAAATTGCTAAAAATGACAATATGGTGTCGATCAATAGCGCCATCGAGGTTGATTTAACCGGACAGGTGGTTTCAGACTCTATTGGCTATCAATTTTATAGTGGCATTGGCGGACAAGTAGATTTTGTTCGTGGCGCTTCTCTAAGTAAAGGCGGTAAGGCAATTATAGCCCTGCCTTCTACCACTAAAGATGGAAAAACCTCTCGTATCGTAGCGCATATAACTGAAGGTGGTGGTGTAGTAACTTCACGCGGTCATGTGGCCTTTGTCGTTACCGAGTTTGGTATTGCTTCATTACAAGGTAAAAGTATTCGTGAGCGCGCACTTGAGCTAATTCGTATCGCACACCCTAAATTTAGAGACAAGTTGCTTAGTGATGTTCGTAAACATTATTGGGTGCCAGAGTATCAAGAAAGTTCTCCAAGCTCTGTGCCTGAATTAGGCACGATAGAAATGAAACGCTTTAACTTTGCTGATGTTAATTACACGTTAAGGGCTTTAGCGCCGGCTGATGAACGTAAATTACAAGAGTTTTTCTATTCTCATAATAAAGAAACCTTAATCATGCGTTACAACCACCATATTACTCAGATGACGCGTGAAAAATCATGTAATTTGGTCAGTGTAAATCAGCACACAGATCTTGCTTTGTGCTTTACCAAGAAAAACTCTTTAGGCGAATCGATACAAGCGGTTGCTCGATATTATTACATTGAAAGTATTAATAGCGGTGAGGTGGCTTTTGTCATTAAAGAAAGTCTACGCGGCCGCGGCATGGCAAGCACCTTATTGGGTGAAATGATCGCCATCGCCAAAATTCGTAAACTTGATAGCTTAGTTGCCTGTGTACGACGAGATAATGGCTCTATGCTAAAAGTCTTCGAACGTGCAGGCTTTGTGCGCCAGCCAAGTGAAGATTTTGATGAAGTTAGCTTAAAGCTAACGTTAGCTGAACCTGAAACGGTTAATACTGAAACACACTAAAATAATAAGGGATAATTATGCCAGTAGGAATAATAGGCCACTATCGATGTGGCGAACATAATATGGGTGAGCATCACCCAGAAAATGGTAAGCGCTTAACGGCTATTTCAGACCAACTCATTCGCAGCGGTTTAGATTATGTCGTGCGACAATTCGATTCAAAGCCGATCGATAAAAGTTTACTCGCTTTAGCGCATACGCAAGAACATATTGATTTTGTTTTTGATAATGCCCCGAGTGAAGGTGAAGAAAACTTTACTGTCGGTGAAGACTCGGTGATGAATGAAAAAACCCTCACTTCTATTATGTATTCAGCAGGCGCTGCTGTTGATGCTGTAGACTTAGTGATGGATGGCACCTTAAGTGCTGCATTTTGCGCCACAAGGCCCCCTGGCCATCACGCAGAACACAATAAAGGCATGGGCTTCTGTTTTTTCAATAACGTCGCTGTTGCTGCTGCTTATGCCAAGCAAAAGTATGGTTTAAAACGCGTAGCGATTGTTGATTTTGATGTTCATCACGGTAACGGCACTGAAGATATTTTAACGAATCACTTTAAAGCGACGCCTGAAGATGACAAAGGTTATCTTTTTTGCTCAAGTTATCAATATCCACTCTACCCGTTTGAAATTCAAGAGAGTGATACACCACCGATAATTAATACCCCATTAGCAGCCACGACTAAGGGTGAACAATTCAGAGAAAAATTAACCGCACACTGGTTACCTGCGCTGCATAAGTTTAAACCTGAGTTGATTCTTATCTCGGCAGGCTTTGACGCTCATATTGAAGATGAAATGTCACATGTTAGCTTAACAGAGGCAGATTACCGTTGGATCACCGATGAACTTAAAGTCATTGCTAATGAATATGGTGAAGGCAGAATAGTCTCTGTACTTGAGGGTGGTTATGCACCGAGCGCATTAGGTAGAAGTGTGGTTGCCCATGTTAATGGTCTTATTGGTAACTAATTTACTATTCTTACTTTTGTACGCTTAGATTTGATACTAAAAAAGCCAATACGCTATGAAACGTATTGGCTTTTTTTAAATACAGTTAACGACTAGAAATACCAAGCTAGAGACAACTGTGCATGGTCATCACTGCTTAAGGTATACAGTAAGTCATTAGATTCGTTACTTTGTAATAACCGCACATCAAAACTCGCAATAAAGTTATCACCAAAACGACGACTGGCTTCAATAAGGAAACTAAACGCGTTGTGATCTAAATCACTGCCAAAGCCCATTAATACCTCGCTACTCTGCATGTCATTAAAGGCTAACCTAGCCCCTAAGAACAAATCATTTTGCATAATGAACCTTGGGCACCAAGGGCAACTTCACCACGAGAATCCCAGCTATGCTCCATCAATAAACCTAAGTCGAGGTTCGAATCAAAGACGCCAATAAAGCTATATTCAAATCCTGCTTGCGTTGCCCAAAAATCTTCAAGGCTAGTACTACGAAAGATACTCTCAAACTTCCATAACCAATCACCCAATGTTGCTTGAGCATCAATGCCTAGTTGATCCATTTGAGTGTAGTACTGTACTAAACTCGATGATGGCGCTTGTGGTGATGGACTTAAATAAGCCTCTCTGTTGGTGCCATGAAACCAGTAAGCACCTAAGTCGAAATCACCAACACTATGCGCCCAACGAAGCGCAAAATCTAAATGCTGTTGACCTGCAGACGATTCATAACTGACATTGTCTTCATCAACGACCAAAGGTCCGCGTAAACGCCCTTCTTCGCCAGCATAAGTTCTTTCACGAAACCCAGGTAGTAAAAATACATCGACAATCCCCCAGTCATTTACTAATGATAAGTTAACCATTTGTTGACCGAGTTTATCTTCGCCATCAAAATCTTCTACGCCATCTGTTTGGTTAATCACATCAACCAAATGTTGAAATTCGGTAACGCCCCAAAACTCTTTACGAATACCAACGCGTAATTCCCAATCATCACTGGCATGAATATAAGCAAGCTCACGAATGTCACCATGAGTTCGCTGGTCATCATGACTATCAACCCGATAAAAAGGCGTAAAAACGAGACTGTCACTGCCATCATTCCACTGCCAATAAAGCTCAGGTTCGACCGAGAAAGAGGTTTGGCTATGACTCAATTGCTCAGAATAAAGTGCATCTTTAAAAAAGTAACGCTGTTCAATAGCTAGATTACCCGATGCATCAAATTCAACATCACTAGCGACTTCACTGGCAGATACAGGGCTACTAAGCACTAAACTTGCGCATACTGCCAGGGCAGTAACAGACAATTTTAGTGTATTACCTAACATATTACTTAGGGCTTTAGTTAAAGGTTTATCTAAAGCCTGACTTAAGGACTCATTTAAAGAAAGGTACATCAGCTTAGCGCGCTCGTTTTAATGAGTTACGGTTAAAATCACTGTCTGATAAACCTGTTTTAAAAGCGTAGTTAGTCCATTTAAGCTCAGTGCTTTTACCATTTTGGTGATTAATCATTTCTTGGATATCAGCACGCCAATGCTTTGCTAAATACTGCTTATAACCTTTAAACGATAGAGTCTTTAGTAATGAATCTTTACGGTCATAAAAATCAATTTTATGAACGCGGTACTCTTGGGTATCAATCCATACTATTCGACGGGTATAACCTGAGTTCTCATCTGCTGGGTATTGCTCAACTTTAAAGGTTTTCAAACCATTTAATTCTTCTTCACCTAAAAACTTATAAGTGTACTTTTCCACTTCAAAAGAACTTAAGTCTTCAAAGGCAAATTCAGAGCCCATAAAAGGTCCCGATTTGTTACGTGATGATATACGTTTAACACGCTTTAATGCCGGTAAAAATAACCATTGTTCATCGGATGCAATTGGATGAGAAAAACTCAAAAATGCGGTACCTTTTACATCACGTGGTTTATTAAATATTGTTAAGCTTTTATCCCCATCATCAAGGATTTCTAATGACTTCATTTTAATTTCGCGAATACTTTCTTGGCCCTGCTTATTACGCAATAACATCAACATATCAGCAGTACTATCTTGCCAGCCTAAATCACGTTTTTTAGCTTCTAACGAAATATCTAAGCCTTTTTGCTCCTCTGCACTCAAGGCAAAAGAAACATTTGAAACCACCAGTAAACTGAGTGCAGAAAAAGCACTGATCAGTATTTTTTTAGTTAACATATAAAATCCTTATAAAAATTTATCATCATTATGGGTAAATAACGGCTCTATTAAACCGCATTAATTGTTTCTTTAGTGGTTGCTTCTGTCGTAGTTGCTGCACTTTCGTTTACTTCATGTTTATTCTTATCCAATAACATCAATAACGGAGGCAAGAATAAAAAGTCAACCAATAGCGCTACAAAGATAGTTAGTGCAGTTAAGAAGCCCATATCAGCATTCATTTTAAATGACGATTGTGCCAGTACGGTAAAGCCAGCAACAAGTACAAAAGTGGTCACCCATAACGCTCTTCCAACATTATCAAATGCATAGTGTACCGCTTCTTTGGTATTAGCATTTTTATCACGTCTTGCATGAAGGTATTTACTCAAAAAGTGAACGGTATCATCAACAACAATCCCAAGCGTCATACCAATTACAACCGATAAGCCTAAGCCGACTTGTCCACTGTATAATCCCCAAATACCAAAGCCTATGGCTGCAGGTGCCAAGTTTGGTAATAAACTGATAAGACCAAAGCGCCAGCTTTTTAACGCCACACCTAATAAAATAGAAATTAGAATTAACGCCAACGTTGTACCAATTAACATACTGGTAATATTACGTTGACCAATATGAGCAAACATTAAACTAGGACTAGCGAAATCTACTTCATACTTTGGTGCATGTTCACTAAACCACTGAATCATGTCACGTTCAACATTAATCAATTCATTACTGGTCATATTTTTAAAGGTAGCAACAATTCTTGATGATGATTTATCGACATCTAATTGGTTATTTAAATCTAAGCCGTAAGGTAAAGACATTTCATACAATAAAAGATATTGGGCTGACATTTCCTGACTGTCCGGTAATTTATACCAACTAGGATCGTCACCATGCATATTTTTATTCAAACGTTTTAAGGTATCAGTAATGGTATTTACATGATCAGTTTCAGGGCGAGCACGTAACCAATCACTAAAGTCTGACACACTGTTCAAATATTTAGGGTTGTTTATACCACTAGCTTCACCGGTTTTTACCGAAATCTCAACCATCATCATGCCTGACAAGTTCTCTTGCATAAAATCAGTCGCCACGCGATATGGTACTGTTTTATCAAAGTACTTCACAAAATCATCATTGAGCTGATTGTTAGGAATAAACATAACAGAGGCGATGATAAACACACTGGTTAAAGGCAATAAGACTTTACGCTTGGCAATAACAAAATCGGCTAGTTTAGCCATGATGTCTTTTTTATTGTCTGGCTGCACTTTAACGCGTACAGGTAATACGGTTAGCAATGCCGGGAATATTGTAATTGAAAAAACAAACGCTAACATTACGCCAATGGCCACTAAGTTACCTAAATCTCTAAATGGTGGTGAATCAGAGAAGTTCATACTTAAAAAGCCAATAGCGGTAGTAATACTGGTTAAGAAGATTGGCTGTAAGTTAATTTTTATACTGCGTGCAATCGCCGTGCGCTTATCAGCGCCTTGGCGCATTTCATAAAACATTGAAGTTAAAATGTGAATACAATCTGCAACAGCCAGCGTCATAATCATGGTCGGTGCCGATGAAGAAGGTCCGGTTAAATAGAATCCTAACCAACCCGCAAGTCCCATAGTAGTAACTATACTCATAATGATAATAAGTACGGTTGAAATGGTACCAGTAATGGTTCTCAGCAATAAACCGATAGTCACGATAACAACAAGAAACATCAGAGGAATAAGGGTTGAACTATCACTAATTGAGGATTCACCAAATGAAGTGTTCATCATCGCCATGCCTGAGAGATAAACATCAAGCTCTGGATGGTCTGCTAAAAACTGTGTTTTAATAGCCCGTACACTGGCTGCAACTTCTGGTGTTTCAGCCATTGGATTAATACCGGGGAACTGCACCGTTACATTAACAATAGAAACATGACCCGTTTGAGAGATAATTTTATTTACTAAAAGCGGTTCACTAATAGCTATTTGTTTTATCTTTTCGAGCTTTTCACTGGTTAAATTATTAGTCGACATAACAAGATCTTCAACGATCATGTCATCTTCTTCAGCATAGGTATATTGGAAGTTAGTAACTGAATCAACTCGGGTTGAATATGGTACTTGCCAACTCTCTTTAGTTAACACTTTTAACGCCGCTAAATGCTCAGCAGTAAAAACATTGCCATCTTTAGGCACAACAACAAAAGAAACATTATCGCTTTTGTTGTAGACCTTTTGCATAGATTCAAAAGCCGTTAACTGTGGGTTTTCTTCACTAAAGAACACACGGTAGTCATTTTTAAACTCTAACTTTTGTGCCCCCGTCCCTGCCAGCACCATAAACGTAATACAAACAAGTATTACCCAAAATGGATTTTTTCCGACAAAATTGTAAAGTTTGTCTCTCATTGCTAAGTCCTTATTTATCTTTATAAAAGAAGTTTTTATCGATGACGAATCGTCACCTTACAAGTCAAAAAAATGCGGCTACACACCGCACTTCCTTTGTATTTATTTAGCTAAAACTATCAAAATTTAGTTCTCGCCCTTTTGCACTAATTAGCGCTAATTCTCCAGGAAATAATTCAGCCAATGCAATTTTTAGTTCTGCACAATGGCTTCTGTCTTTTGTAAAAGGTTTCCATCCCATTCCGTCAAACAACATATTGCTCAGGTTAAAGAGCTCACGTTCAACAATTAAACTTGTTCTACCACTGCACTGCTCAACTTCACCTGAAAGCAAAGTGATAGCACCATACGCCATAGACCAATTACTAAAACATAGTTGCTGTATATCCATATTCATAGGAAGTGAGAGGCTGTTATCCTTTAAACCATCTTCTACTATCCCGTGAATAGACGTCATTAACTTAATTTCTAATTGCTCTCCCTCGTTAATGTGTTTTTCACTTGATTTTCCTACTACATTAGGCGATTTTGCGCAAAGCACTGATTGGAACAATGCGGGATATAACATTGCATAAATAAGGTAAGAGAAATTTAATAAAAGCATTCTCGAACGTGAACAGCCTTTAAATTGATATGCTCGGTGAAAAAGATCGCCAAGCACTTTGATAGAGTAATTACTGATAGCTAACAGTAAATCTTCTTTGCCAATAAAGTGTTTATAAACGGTACCTTTTGAAAATGGTACTTGGGCCACCACTTTATCCATAGTGAGGTTTTCAATACCATTTTGTTGGATAAGAAGCACAGCTGAGTTAATTATCAATAACTCTCTTTCTTGAAGTGCTGTTTTATCGAGTAACTTAGGTGGTGTCATAATGTCTACTTTTATAAATGTGACGAATCGTCACTGACGTTTCGTCATCTTACAATAAGTGTAATTATTGTCAATAGATTTGTAACTAAAATGTACGTGTGAATTTTCTTTCATCCACATAATATGAGTCATGGGTGATTTTTATAAAAACTCTTGAATTTCCTTTAATGCCTTTGCCGTATAGGTATAGGTATAGGTATAGGTATAGGTATAGGTATAGGTTAATGGATCTAAAGCTATATATGATATTGAAGTGAATTTGATACTTTCTGGAATGAATATGTGGGAGTAAGAGTTGTACTATTTCTGTCAGCTTGAGTTAGGAAAGGAGATAGGTAGAATAAAAAATAATAAAGGGATAAAGATGCTTTATCCCTTTATTTAGTAAACAATTTAGCCAAAAATAGCTCTCATCAACCCAATAACATGCTCAACGCTCTTACCCTCTGTAACTTGCTTGAGAATAGTATCACGTTTATTTTGAATGTATTCAGGTACACCCTCTTCAGCTAAAGCTTCGTCAACAATTTCTTCTGGCGTTAGCTTGGTACGACCACGACGACTTGATTTGTAACTACTTTCAGCGCTACTTAATTTTTTATCACGAATACGTAAATAATTAGAGGTAAAAGCAAAGTCTTCATCAGCAAACATAAATAAGTCGACTAATATTGCGCGAACCTTCCAAAGCTTTAATTCTTGCTCATCTTCAGGTTCACTTTGATGCCACCATGCAAAAGTTCTTAAGGTGCCAATCATTTCTTGCCAGTAATTTTCAAAATCAAAGGCATTAAACTTAGCGATCGAGAGACCGTGGCAGAACACATCTATTTTGGCATTGGTTAAGGCGATAAACTGATCTGGACGCTTCATCGCTAATAAACGAGTAGCGGGTGCTAACGGTGCTTTCTCACCTGCTTCTTTATCAACAGTATAATCGTTAAATATTTTCTTGTAACTTTTAACAAATTGCTGATATTGCGTTGGTGTTACATCACCAGTATCAGGAATATGGCTTAAAGCTAAATCAAAGCTTTCAGGCTGTTGTGCTAATAGCGTATGAAAAACTTTCGCACCTTTGGTTGAGGCAAACCATTCAACATCAAAGTTATATTGTGTATGACAGTGCTGACTAGTATGTTTTCCCGCAAAAGCTAGACGTTCCACTTCAGTCATTTCGGCTAAAGGTTTAACCTTTATTCTCTCAATATAATCGAGTAAAGCTAATCGTTCTTCTAGCGCATGTAAACTTGCTTGTTGTTCAATAAAAATGATGAATATCGGCCACGGCGCAATACGTGCCATCTTAAACTGACTAACACTGGCACCAAGCACAAGCACTTGTTCTAACTTTTTCAAGCTGGGTAATTGATGTTCTTCTAGCAATGCCATATTAATGCGATTTCGACAAACATCGATTAACTCTTTACACCAACCAAGAAAATCTTCAGGTCTATTTTCTACTTTAACCGCTATAAGGTTTAAACTTATCTCGGTAATGTATTTTAATGAATTTTGGTATGAAGCATTTTCGGCATCACTTAGTGCCATTTTTACAGGGGAAGATAACAACTTTCTCATTAGAGAATAAAACTCCAGAATTACATCAGTACAAATAAAAAAACCCGCAGTGTTAACTACGGGTTTATATAAAGCAAAAAACCCGTAGCGTTAGCTACGGGTTTCTTTAATTAGAAGTTTAGTAATGTCCCGCTACGCTCTCACATGGGTTTTACTGCGACATAAGTCACACTACCATCGGCGCTATTGCGTTCCATCTTCCAAACTAAAATTAGAAGTTTAGCAATGTCCTACTCTCACATGGGAACTCCCACACTACCATCGGCG
>OJFU01000651.1_pt1 | contig 9800 bp, 10 predicted proteins | sample 1594331 | NCBI WGS metagenome assembly OJFU01 (sample SAMN05416801, study PRJEB24817) | seawater metagenome | isolation source: Sea water | place: Canada:Atlantic | collected 2013-11 | reverse complement strand
CGAGATGTAGAGAGGTCTCGTGGGCTCGGAGATGTGTATAAGAGACAGGAGTATTTTAGGTGTTAATTTAGCTAATCCAAAGAGCTATAGCCAACCTAATGCTTTCGCTTTAGAAGAAGTTACGCTTGATATTAACTTAGAAAGCTTAACGTCTTCTCCCATTATTATTGACGCTATTGTGATTAAATCGCCTCAAGCGTTTGTTCAGTTTACACAAACTGGCGGCTCTAACATTCAAGATATTTTAGATGCTATTGAGCGTAACACTCCTAAAGGCGATGCAAATACCACAGAGTCTACTGGCGGTGAAGAACCTAAAATAAAAGTCAGTAAAATTATACTTGCAGGAACTGCACTCACTATTGATTTAAGTGCTTTTGGTAATAAAGAACACAGCGCTTCATTACCTGACATTACGTTAAGCAATGTTGGTGGTGAAGCTGGCTTGCCTGCTAGCCAACTAGGTAGTGAAATAGTTAAACAAGCTTTATCTAAAATTTGGCAACAAGCAAAAGAAACACAAAAGAAAAAACTAACCGATGATGCTAAAGAAAAGCTTAAAGAAAAAGCGAAAAAGAAATTAACTGATTTATTTGGCTAATTTTAAATCTTGAGTGGTAACCCTAGCTAAATCCAGTGATGGCATTAGCTAGGATTATAAAAATAAAAACCATAGGATAAGTTGTAATGAAAGTGAACTGCCAGTTAATAGTAATAACAATGCTTTGCTCTTTAATTGTTTCAAAAACCGTGCATGCAAACCAGCTTGAATTAAGCGTTATGGTTGGACAAATGTTTGGCTCTGACCTAGTTGCAAGCGACAATAGTGATATCAGCACAGATTCAGGAAGTAATATTGCCATTGGTATTGCTTGGGAAGAAAATGTAAATGGCCAAGGCCAAGTGTTGTTAAATCGTGTTAGCCACGACTTTGTTGGCGAAAACGCTGAAAATAACTCGCTAGACATCACTTATGCCCACTTTAACGGCGTAGCTTTATTTCGCCAACAAAACTATGTAACGACTTTAAGTTTAGGTTTTGGTGGTGCGTATTTCGATGCAGATCAAGGTGGTGATGAAGTTTACCCTTCTGCAAGCGTTGCTTTTGGCACTCGTTATGAATTTTCTAAACAAGTGGCGCTAGTAACCGAGTTACGTGCATATGCAACACTCATTGATGAAGATGATGCTATGTTTTGTCAACAAGAGCTTTGTAGTGCGAACTTCAAAGATTCATTATGGATTGATAGCTCGATTACGGTTGGTATTGCCTACAAGTTTTAAACTTTAGCACTATACATATAGCCAATGAGTTTCAACTGTTTTAGTTTAAGCTCAATAAGTTAAAACTGTAAAATAAAAAATCGCATTGAAGCTGGCTTCGATGCGATTTTTTTATGTTTATTTTCTGTTGCTATAGCATGCTAGAAATATCTGCTGTTAGTGAGATTTTAGGGCGCTCAATAATTCGGCCAATCTCTTTATTATCCCGATAAACAATAAAAGTGGGCGTAAACTTTATATCATGTATTTTAGCTGTGCCTTTAGGCTCAGATTTATTATAGTCAAGACCGATTAAACGAGATGTCATATCGGCGTTTTCGCTCAAAACCTTTAAAAACCTAGGCACTTCTCGCTGACTATCATGACACCATGTGCCAAAATAAACCTCAACGTGTAAGCCTTTAGGCCAGCGCTTTATTTCAAGTATTTCTTCTTCAGACAAGTTATACATACGATAACTTTGCTGAAAGTATTGATATTCGCTCAATAGTTGTTCTTGACCTATTTCGCCTATTACCATACCAGAACTTTTTGATTCGCTATTTGCACATGCAGAAAGCACGACGATAAAAAAGCTGAACAGTATTGATGAAATATTTTTCATTTAATTCCTTAACCTTGATTAACTAAATTAACACGCTTTAGTTACTATGATTTATTTAGTGCTTTTTAAGCTGATCGGCTTTTATTAACATTTCTTTACTTTCCTGCATAAAAACATCCGCATAGTCACCAAACCACTCAGCAACTTGAGAAAACATTTTTGTAAAAGCTTCTTTATCATCAAGTTGCACATCTTCAAGCAATTCTAAAAACCGATAAGCGAAGCGTTTCATCATAGCAATATTATCTTGGTTGGCAAAAATAATATCGGTGTAAAGTATCGGATTCTGGGCGAATAAGCGTCCTACCATAATCAATTCTAAGCGATAAATAGGAGAGCTCATTTCTACCAACTGAGCAATATCGGCACCTTCAGCCATTAAATGATAACCATAAGCAATAGTAGAAAAATGTCGCATTACTTGCACCATAGACATTGCTTGGTCGTGAGTATGAGCTTCAACAGGATGAATTTTAGCGCCCCATACTCTAAACTGCTCAAGCAGCCAGTGGTATTGGTCTTCAAAACGTCCTTCACAGGCGATAATAGTTTGTTTAACTAAGCCGGTAACATCAGGACCAAACATTGGATGCAAACCCACTACAGGTCCAGCATGCACTTTCATCATTTCGTACAAAGGTGCTTCTTTTACACTCGTAACATCGGCCAGAATACAGTTTTTAGGTAAAGTACCTAGTTTTTGAATTACTGGCGCAGTTAATCGAATAGGTACCGCAACAATGACCAAACCAGCATCCGCTAAAATCTGTGCACTGTCTGGCCAATCGTCTTGTTCTAAAGAATGCACTTGATATTGAGAACGCTTAAATAAATCAACAAATATTCGTCCTAATTGCCCTTCTCCACCAATAACAACCACTTTTTTGCAATCAGGGTTTACACAACGATAACCGCTAGCATCTTGGCTTATATAAGAATCTTGCATTAACCTGCGAAGAATATCTTCTATTAACTCGGGTGATAAGCCTGCTTCTATCGCTTGCTCACGGCGAACTTTTAATAAATTAGCTTCGCGTTCTGGAGCAAAAATTGGCATACCTACCGCGCTTTTAAGTAAACCAACCTTAGTGGTTACGGCGCGACGTTTAGCCAGAAGCGCTACGAGTTGACTATCAATATCGTCAATTTCGTTACGCAACTCGCCTAGCTGTTGTTCAAATGTAAGTTCATTGTTCATTGGCAATAACTATTCCTATGCAATAACAGTTAATCGATTCGTTTCTTTAAAGCCACTTCAAGCTTAGCACTTGCGGCAGCAATAAGTTGTTCAGTGGTTTCAAAATCAATACAAGCATCAGTCACCGAAACACCATATTTAAGTTCACTAAATGGTAAATCTGCACTTTGGTTACCTTCATTAATATGACTTTCAAGCATAATACCAATAATTGTTTTATTACCGGCACAAATTTGATCAAATACATTGTCTGCCACGATAGGTTGTCGACGGTAATCTTTATTTGAATTTCCGTGTGAACAATCAACCACAATGCCAGGCTCTAAATTTTGCTTGGCTAATTCCGCTTCACATAACGCAACATTTTCCGCATCATAATTGGGCTTTTTACCACCACGTAAAATGACATGGCCATCTGGATTACCAGACGTTTTAATTAGTGCCACTTGCCCTAAACGGTTAATTCCCATAAACCTATGTGAAGAAGCCGCAGATTGTAAAGCATTTATAGCGACACCTAAGCCACCACTCGTGCCATTTTTAAAACCAATAGGCATAGATAACCCACTGGCCATTTCACGGTGAGTTTGTGACTCAGTTGTTCGCGCACCAATTGCCGACCAACTAAATAATTCAGCTAAGTACTGTGGGCTAATTGGATCTAGTGCTTCAGTGGCTAGAGGTAAACCTAACTTTGTTAAATAGATTAATAATTCTCGTGCTTTACGCAAACCACTTTCTACATCAAACGAACCATCCATATGCGGATCGTTAATCAAACCTTTCCAACCAACAGTAGTACGAGGCTTTTCAAAATATACTCGCATTACAATGTATAAACTATCTTGGTACTTATCATGCAATACTTTTAACTTTCTCGCGTATGCTTTTGCTGCATCTAAGTCATGCACAGAACAAGGGCCAGAAATTACTAATAATCTATGATCTTTTTTGTGAATGATATTAGCAATAATTGTGCGAGCATTTTTGACAAAAACCCTTCCTGATTCAGGTAAAGGTAATTCTTCTCGCAATGCATTAGGGGTAATTAAAACGTCTTCGGCATTCACATGAACATCGTTCAATCTGCTTTTAGGTATTTCGGTTGCGTTTGACGCAGTTGAGCTTGAGTTTGACATGGTTCTTTCCTGAATAGAGAGCAATTAAAGTAAGCTGTTAATATAAATAGTTAATCTGTGTAGTGAACTAAGCTGTTAAGTAAAACATTTTCGGTTAGCAGGTATGCCTGCTAATAACTAGGCCGCAAAAAGCGACTAGATAAAGTATGGGAGGTAATAATATCGGTATTGCAGATTGTGCACTTTTTAAACCTTTCTCAATGTAAATTTATGTTTACTTATTTTGTATCGTTTATATTACACTATAATTTACCTCGGTACAGCCCTATTATTAAAATTTGGATAAAAAAAAACGCCTTTCGGCGCTTTCTATAAAATTTCACTAAATGCTAGCCATGCACAATGCGATTACTTACTAAGTTATCTACAACAGCAGGATCTGCTAATGTTGAAGTATCGCCCAAAGTGTCTAGATCATTCTCAGCAATTTTACGTAAAATTCGTCGCATAATTTTTCCAGAGCGTGTTTTAGGTAAACCTGGCGCATATTGTATGTAATCAGGTTTAGCAAAGCGACCTAGCTCTTTAGCAACAAATTCAGTTAACTCTTTTAGTAATGCATCAGATTCAGCCGCGTTATTCATTAAAGTGACATAAGCGTAAACACCTTGACCTTTAATTTCGTGTGGATAACCTACTACCGCAGCCTCAGCAACCGCAGGGTGCAAGACTAAAGCACTTTCAATTTCAGCAGTACCTAAACGGTGTCCAGAAACATTTAATACGTCATCAACACGTCCGGTGATCCAATAGAAGCCATCTTCGTCTCTTCTTGCACCATCGCCAGTAAAGTAATTTCCAGGGTATTGACTTAAATACGTTTGATAAAAGCGGTCATGATCACCATAAACACTGCGCAATTGTCCAGGCCAGCTGCCTGTTACCATTAACAAACCTTGGTTTTCACCTTCTAAGGTATTGCCATCTTTATCAAATAAGGCAGGTTTAACACCAAAAAATGGTTTGCCCGCTGCGCCTGGTTTCATATCAACCGCGCCAGGTAAAGACGTTATTAAAATCCCTCCCGTTTCTGTCTGCCACCAAGTATCAACAATTGGGCACTGACTTTTACCTACAACTTTATAATACCATTGCCATGCTTCAGGGTTAATTGGCTCGCCAACTGTACCCAATAAGCGTAGCGATGATAAGTTTGCGTTCTCTACAAAACTATCACCTACACTCATTAGTGCGCGAATAGCGGTTGGTGCGGTATAAAAAATATTAACTTGGTGTTTATCACATACTTGCCAAAAGCGGCCAGCATCAGGGTAAGTAGGAACCCCTTCAAATACTAGTGTTGTTGCGCCATTAGCTAGTGGGCCATAAAAAATATAAGAATGACCAGTAATCCAACCCGCATCGGCTGTACACCAATAGATTTCGCCTTCTTTATAGTCAAAGACATATTTATGGGTCATTGCGGCATAAAGTAAATAACCACCACAAGTATGCAAAACCCCTTTTGGAGTGCCTGTTGAGCCTGAGGTATATAAGATAAAGAGAGGGTCTTCAGCATCCATAACTTCTGGCTCACAAATAGCCGGAAGTTTGGCAACTTCTGCTTGATATTTAATATCTACTTTGTCATTCCAAGCAACGTCGCCGCCAGTACGTTCAACAACAATGACAGAATGAACACTAGGACATTCAGCTATTGCCGCATCAACATTAACTTTAAGTGGTATAACACGACCACCACGAAGACTTTCATCAGAAGTAATAACAACTTTACAATCTGCGTCAATAATACGTGAACGAATAGCTTCAGTTGAAAAGCCACCAAAAACAACGGAGTGTACTGCCCCAATACGTGCACAGGCTAACATCGCGTAGCCAATTTCGGGGATCATCGGCATATAAATACAAACACGATCGCCTTTTTTAACGCCACGTGCTTTTAATAAGTTCGCAAAACGACAAACATGGTCGTGTAATTCTTGATACGTAATATTTTTATCTTCACTCGGGTCATCACCTTCCCAGATAATTGCCGTATCGTTAGCTTTAGTCGCTAAGTGACGATCAATACAGTTATAGCTAACGTTTAATTTACCGCCAGTAAACCAGTTAATTTTAGCTGATTGCAAATCTACATCTGAAACACTATCCCAAGGTTTATACCAATCAAGAAACTCTTCAGCTTGTTCTGCCCAAAACACATCAGGTTGTTCAATTGACTGCTTATACATAGCGTCATATTTCGCTGCATCGATATGCGTGTGAGCTTTGGCTTGCTCTAATACTGGATAATGGCTTTTTAGTTCTTGCATGCTTAATCCTTGAAATCTTGAATTTAATGGTTTATTTGTACCAACGAGCAATGGGTTTGCTCAACCATCTTGTTAATTTAACTTACCAACATCATAACTCAAGTTTTAACGTTGTAATACACCACTAAAGTCGAATATTAATAGATCTTTCTTATTAATATTGGACAAAAATCACGTAATTAGATTGCAGCTAAAAGTATTATTAATAGCGTTATTAACAAAAAATTGTGCAAAATTTCAGGAAGTTGAGATGCCTCAATTGAACAATTGAGGCTATAAAGTAAAGTTTTGGTTAACGTTTAATTCGACGAAAGACCATAAAAGACAGTAACATAGCAAATAAACCTAAAGTAGCAGGCTCGGGTACTGCAGTAGCAGGCAAACTAGGTCCATTAACGTTGCTTACAGGCATTGCGTTACTTTGACGATATGTAAAAAATGATTGTATGCCTTTACCTGTTGGCGCTCTAACATAATCTGCAAGTGCTACCACCCCAATACTCTGGCTGTTACTGTAGTAAGCCATATATTGCTCATAACCATTGCCTACATTATCGCTAGTGAAACCCTTAACACCAAAGAAGTTTGAGCCTTCACTCATCGATTCACCCAATATAACTAAACTATTAACCACATTAATAAATGCACTTTCAGGTGAGCTGTAATAATGATAACCATTTCCTACTTTGGCAGTGCCGAAGTCATCATTAACTTCGTCATTTAAATCAAAGTTGCTAAATAAATTTGCTACTAAGTCACTACTTGCAAAGTTCCATTCATCATTTAATGACAAAAGGTAATCTTGATATTCATTGAAATCCATGGTTCGAGTGAATGATAGATCAAGCCATTCTAATTGGCTCTCGGTGTCATAAGTAACACCGCCTGTAACACCTAAATAGTCTCGTTCAATTAATGAGGCGGAGGCGTTTAATGAGAATAAGCCCGTTACAAATAGTAACTTGATAAAAAGGATACTGCGCATGAGTTTTCTTCCTCGAATATTTTTATTTTTGTTATTAATTCATCTATATAAACATAGAAACGTTAATAAACTCGCTACCTGTTAACATTTCGGTTACGAATTTACACACATTTAGTTACACTTGCAATAGGAAGTGACTTTTCTGCTTGTAAAATCTGCAACTTACATGCGTTCATTACCGACTATAGGCAAAAAAATTTATATCATGCTGATTGATTAAGTTATACCAATTTCATTATTTAAGGTTACTTAGCAAATAAAACACACAAAAAAACCTGCTTGGTTTCCCAAGCAGGTTTTTCGCATCATCTTTCTTTACTAAAAAACTAGCAGAAATTAAGCTTACAAAAGCGTAATTATCTTTTTGCCAATTTCTCTTTGATACGTGCAGATTTACCTGAACGCTCACGAAGGTAGTAAAGTTTAGCTTGACGCACATCACCGCGACGTTTGATTTCAATTGAATCAACGATTGGGCTATGTGTCTGGAATACACGCTCTACACCAACACCGTTAGAGATTTTACGAACAGTGAATGCAGAATTGATGCCGCGGTTTTTAATAGCAATTACAACACCTTCAAATGCTTGAAGACGTGATTTATCACCTTCTGTAACTTTTACTTGTACAACAACTGTATCGCCTGGGCTATACGCTGGTACATCTTTTTTCATTTGCTCAGCTTCAAGCTGCTTAATAATATTACTCATAATACCTTCTTCCTAGGGTTCACAGTCATCAGTAGCATTTTTGATATCAGCTTTTATGGCTGTTAACATTTTCTGCTGCTCTGCTGTCAGAGCTAGGTTAGTTAATAGTTCTGGTCTTCTAGTCCATGTTCTTTCTAAAGACTGATATTGGCGCCATTGCCTTATATGTTCGTGATTACCACTTAATAGCACTTTAGGAACAGACTTAGTTTCGTTATCTGAAACGTCCATAACTTCTGGCCTAGTGTAATGTGGACAATCTAATAAACCGTCAGAAAATGAATCCTGCTCAGCTGATTGTTGATGTCCTAATACTCCGGGCACAAAGCGTGCTACGGCATCAATTACGTTCATAGCAGGTAATTCCCCACCACTTAATACGTAATCACCGACCGACCATTCTTCGTCAATTTCTGACTCAATTAATCGTTCGTCTATGCCTTCATAACGTCCTGCTATAAATATCAGTCGGTCATGTTGTGCTAATTCGCGTACACCAGCTTGGTCCAATTTCCGTCCTTGCGGCGACAAATAAATAACCTTTGCTTTACCCTTTGCTTTAATAAGCTCTGGGCTGCTATTTTCATCTGCAGCTTTTCTTGCAGCTTGAATAGCATCTCGTAATGGTTGTACCATCATAAGCATGCCTGGTCCGCCGCCGTAAGGTCGGTCGTCCACAGTGCGATGTTTATCATGAGTAAAGTCTCTTGGGTTCCACTTGTGAAACTCAATTAAGCCATTACGAATCGCTCGGCCTGTCACCCCATACTCAGTAATTGCGTCAAACATGTCGGGAAAAAGGCTTATCACCCCTATCCACAGTTTCTTATTGCTAAGCATGTCTGTTGATACACTATTACTCAAGTTAGAAACCTGGGTCCCAGTCAACACAAATTTGTTTATTTTCAGTGCTCACTGAAAGTATAACTTGGTCCATTAAGTAAGGAATTAACCTTTCTTTTTTCCCGAAGCCATCTTTCAAGTTAGCCTTTACAACCAGTACATCGTTAGCGCCCGTTTCCATTATGTCGGAAACCTGACCTAGGTCGTAACCTTTGTCAGTAACTACTGTCATGCCGATAAGATCACGCCAATAAAACTCACCCTCAGGCAAGTCTGATAACGCGTCTTCGCTAACAAATATTTCAGAGCCAACAAGCTTTTGAGCTATGTCACGATCATCAATACCTGCAACTTTAACAACAAGACCATTGTTATGTTTACGCCAATCGGTAATTTCTACTGATTGAACTTTATTTCCTAATTTTAAAGACCAAGGAAAATAGTCTAGTATGGCTTCTTGGTCATCTGTGAATGAATGAATCTTCAACCAACCTTTGATACCGTAGACTGCGCCTACTTTACCTAAAGTGACATCTTTACCTATTACTTCCACAACAAACTCCTAAAACCTACCAAAGTTAATTAAGCTGCTTTTTGAGCATCTTTAACTAATTTGGCCACACGATCAGATACAGTTGCACCTTGACCAACCCAATGGTTGACACGGTCTAGGTCTAAACGTAATTTTTCCGCTTGACCTTGCGCTGTAGGGTTGAAGAAACCAACTTTCTCGATGAAACGACCATCGCGAGAGTTACGGCTAT
>OJFU01000650.1_pt1 | contig 9808 bp, 4 predicted proteins | sample 1594331 | NCBI WGS metagenome assembly OJFU01 (sample SAMN05416801, study PRJEB24817) | seawater metagenome | isolation source: Sea water | place: Canada:Atlantic | collected 2013-11 | reverse complement strand
TCAGGCAAAAAAGTTATCATTTTATGCCAGATAGCCATAAAGCCAGAGTAAGCTTTTTCTGTGATGTTTTCAGTATCCATTATTTGCCCTTATTGTTGATTATATTAGTGGCAGTATTTGTGACCGCACTAGTGCTTATTTTCTGTGGTTTAGCTGCCATTTGCTTAAACATTGGCTTTAGAATTTTCATAAATATACTAATAAAAACAACCCAAAGTGAAGCCAGGCCCAGTGCCAACAAGTCTTTCGTACCTCGCTGATTATTGGCCGTTGTCGTTGCACGTTTAAATAAGTCGTCGTCTGAAGTACTAAAAGTTAATTCAGGAGCATTTTTAAGTTCTGTTGCTATGTTCTTTTCTAAGTCTTTCATTTTATCCTCGAGCAATAATTTTTATCGCTTAGTCCTTTAACGACTGAGTAGTTAAAAAGTCACATTAAATTTGTATAAATTTCATTCTTATTTTTAGTTATAAGCTTTTAGCCATATTTCAATCGAGTGCATTCTACGCTAATAAACTTACTTTTTTTTAGCTTTGAATGTTAATTGTAAAATAAACATTAAAAATTTGTGACTTTTACATTTCTGATCCGTTATAGGGTCAGAAATCACATAAAATCACATAAAACTCAATAAGGATTTATCCATGAAAACGTTCAACATTACCCTGTTAGCTGCATTAATTAGTTCACCATTAGCTGCAGAAGGCATTGATAAAACATGGGAAATAGGTGTGTTTGGCGATTACGTTAAATCAGACACAGGTAAAGAAAACAAGATGGACTGGCAACAAATAGAAGCTGGCAAAGGTTTAGGTATTGATTTACAAAAAATCATTAATGAACAATGGAATGCTCGTATAGAGTTAGCAAAAACTCGTTACGATATTAACAATGGTAACGATACTGATTATGGTACACGTTTTGGCCTTGACGCTATTTATAAGATTGAAGATACCGGTATTTACGCTTTTGCTGGGGTAAAACGTTTTAATAACGTGAAAAGTTACAACGCGGTTAATCTAGGTCTTGGTTATAACCTTGATATTAGTGATCGCTTCTCTTTATATAGCGAAGCGGTTGTTTATCGTGATGTCGACTATGGTTTTACAGACCAAGGCTTTAAAGTCGGTGTAAAGTACGCTTTTGGTGACGTGAAAAAATCTCCTGTTGTTAAGAAAGCGGTATATCAAGAAGTTGCTGCAATACCAGTAGTTGCAACAGTAATCCTTGCTGATACTGATAATGATGGCATTAATGATAAGCAAGATAACTGTAAAAATACGCCAGCAAACGTAAAAGTTGATTCAAGTGGTTGTCCACTCTTTTTAGATACAGCCGTAGACGTTGACTTGAACGTGGCGTTCGAAAACAATAGTTCACAGATAAAAGCAGAAACAATGAATGATATTCAACGTTTAGCTGATTTTATGAAAGAATATAAAAACACAAGTGTTGTTATTGAAGGCCACAGTTCAGCTGCAGGTAGCGCTAAATATAACTTAGCACTTTCACAAAAACGTGCTGATGCGGTTAAGAGTCTATTAATTAATAAATTTGATATAGAGGAAAGCCGTTTATCTGCCAAAGGTTTTGGTGAAACACAACTAATTTCTAAGGGCAATACAGCTGCCGATCATGAGTTAAATCGTAGAGTTATGGCAAAAATTGAAGCTACCGTGAAAAAAATGATGATAAAAAGCTAAAATTACGTTGTTAATAAGGGGGAATAAGGATTTCCCCTTTGTTTATTTCACGTTATATTAACTTCTTCGTGAGTTATATTGAATATGAGAATACAATGAAAAAAATGACTTTATTAACACGTGAGTTCATTAGCGACAATGTGAAAGTGAATAACGCCGGTTGCTCTTATCCAATACGTACAGTCACTTCAATTACTCCAGTTGTTATAAAAAAGCCGTCAGGCATTCTATCAAAAACCCTTCCTAAAAAAGCTTAAATTGAGAAGCTCGATAAGTGATGTCAGTTATCTTTCTTTGCTGTTTATTCATCTAAAAGCAAAATTAACTGCTTCATAGTTTAACGCTGAAGAAAATAAACCCTCACCAATATGAGCTTTTAATCCAATAAAAAATCAAAAAAGATGAATGTAAAGCTAGAATAATATGTTGCCGAATCCTCTATACGGCTTGAATAAATTCTATGGTTTTATCATTTAAATACTCCAACATTTGCTATAAGATGACGCTATATTTCTACTTGCTTATAATTAACAAGGATTGTTATGCCGTCTTTCTTTCGCCTTTTTGTTGCCTGTCTCGTGTTACTCAATTTCAATGCTCTAGCCGTTGAAAAACGAAAAATATCTCGCAATCATGTCCCTTTAATTAATCAGCAGATGAATACGATTAATAACCTGACTAAATCATCGAAAGCATCAAAAATCACCAATATGGAAGATGTAGTTGCACAAGGGTTAGTAAGTATCATTGGGTTAGATAAAAACAACTCATTTAAAGTAAAGAGATCTTTGCTTAATGGCGCTAAGCATCAAAATATTCGTTATCAACAATATTATCAAGACATACCTGTTTGGGGTTATCAAGTAAACGCCCAATTAAAAAACTCTAATACGGTTAATAAGTTACATGGAAAAATTGTTGCTAAAATTGATGGTGATATAAGACGTTCAATTAACAAAGCACTTCTTGTTGATACTGAAATATTAAAGAAAATAAAATTATTACATACTGATAAATCTACACAATTTAAAAAATCTTCAGTATTCACTCAAGAAAGTATTCAAAAAGTTATTTATATTGATGATAACAATTATGCTCGCATTGCTTATTTAGTAAATTTCTTTATTCAAAATGACGCGGGAGATGTCGCAAAACCTATTTATATTATAGATGCAAAATCAGGTCATACACTTAAACACTGGGATAGCTTAAATTTTTCGGATGCTACTGGTCCGGGAGGCAATACCAAAGTAGGCCAATATGAATATGGTACTGATTTTGGTTTCTTGGATGTAACAGAAACGAGTGATAACTGTGTAATGGAGAACTCCAATGTAAAAACAGTTAATTTGAATCATGGCACGTCGGGTAGTAACGTATTCACTTTTGATTGCAGTCGTAATACTCACAAAGAAATTAATGGAGCTTATTCCCCTTTAAATGATGCTCATTTTTTTGGTAACGCCATTTTTAGTATGTTTAATGACTGGTATAGCACCTCTCCTCTTACCTCACAATTAGTACTTAGAGTTCATTACGGTACTAGCTACGAAAATGCTTTCTGGGATGGATCTAGCATGACCTTCGGTGATGGTGGTTCAAGGTTTTATCCCCTGGTTTCATTAGACGTAACAGCCCACGAAGTAGCTCATGGTGTAACAGAACAAAACTCTGGACTAATTTATAGTGCCCAATCTGGTGGAATTAACGAAGCATTTTCCGATATGGCCGGTGAAGCGGCTGAATATTATGTTAGAGGCAGTAATGATTGGTTAACTGGCGCTGACATTTTCAAGGGTGAAGGATCGTTAAGGTATATGGAAGATCCTACGCGAGATGGTAACTCAATAGGTCATGCAGATAATTATTACAACGGCATTGATGTGCACCATAGTAGCGGTGTTTTTAATCGAGCATTTTTTCTCTTAGCTAATAAAGACAATTGGAATACAAAATTAGCGTTTGACGTAATGTATGACGCTAACCGCTTTTACTGGACTCCAAATACTACTTTTATTGAAGGCGCTTGTGGCGTAATTCATGCTGCAGATGATTTAGGTTATAGCGTTACAGATGTCATTGACTCATTTGAGCAAGTAGGGGTTACCTGTGATGACTTACCTGCTCGTGATGAAGATGGAGATGGCATGTCGGATTATTGGGAGCTAAACTTTGGTTTAGATCCCACTGATGCTTCAGATGCTAATAGTGATTTAGATAATGATACTTTATCAAACTTAATGGAATTTCAACTAAATACCTTACCAAATAATATTGATAGCGACACTGATACCTTAACCGATGGCGATGAGGTTAATGTTCACTTTACAAACCCAGCTAAAATTGACAGCGATGATGATGATCTAGCCGATAACCTTGAACTGAATACTTACCTTACAAATCCTAATCTGAGTGACACTGAAAGTGACGGTATGCCTGATGGTTGGGAAGTTCTTTATAATTTAGATCCCTTAACTGATGATAGCGCTCTTGATGCCGATAGTGACGGTCGCTCTAATATCATTGAATATCAGCAAGGTACGAACCCTTTAATTAAGGATATTATTGATACAGAATCTAATAACTCTATTGCTGAAGCTCAAAATATTGATGCAGGATTTAATTTAAATTATTCAGATGATATCGGCGATCAAACAACTAATACATCACAGGTTATGCCACATGTCTCCATTATTGGCTCAGGTGATGAAAGTTATGATTACTTTGAGTTTTCAATTGTAACCGCTCCTTCTCAAGCTATTTTTGATATAGACGACGGCAGTGGAGTTAGCGGTGCTTTTGATTCCTACTTAAGGTTATATGATGACCAAGAAAACTTGCTTTCTTCAAATGATGATGCAAGTTCATCTTATGGAGAGTCAGGCAGTACAAGTAGTTTAGATTCTTTTTTAACTTATACTTTTTCTGAAGTTGGTACTTATTACATTAAAGTATCTAGATATACGGATTCAATTATTCCAAATGATGCTACCTACACTTTACATATATCAATTGAAAATCCATTTCCAGATAGTGATGGCGACGGTATGCAAGATGCTTGGGAAGATTTGTATGGTTTAGATAAAAATGACCCAACCGATGCAGCGCTTGACAATGATAGTGATAATTTATCAAATCTAGCGGAATTTGAAGCACAAACAAATCCCTTAATAACAGATACTGATAACGATGGTTTATCAGATGGTGATGAAGTACTCATTCACCTAACCTCCCCTATTTTAGAAGATAGTGATTCTGATTCACTCTCTGATAGTGCAGAGATCAATACTCATTTATCTAATCCTCTTTCTTCTGATACTGATAACGATGGGCTGTTAGATGGTGAAGAAATAAATATTCACGGCTCTGATGTAAGTAATAATGATACTGATGGAGACGGTTTACATGATGGTTTTGAGGTTTTATATAGTCTTAATGTATTAGTAAATGATGGCGTCGCTGCCCTTGATGCTGACAACGACGGCTTAACTACACTAGAAGAATTTACCTTAACAACTAACCCATTAATCGCTGATACAGATGCTGACGATATTAGTGATGGGGATGAAGTTAATATTTATAATAGCAACCCTTTATCATCAGATACTGATAACGATGGAATGAGCGATGGCTGGGAAGTAACTTACAGTCTAAATGCATTGCTAGATGATAGTCAGGCAGATCCGGACGGGGATACATGGAGTAACTTTAAAGAGTTTCAATATCAAACTGACCCAACCGATGCATTATCGTTTCCAGATACTGTTGAAGCTTATTCGGTTAATGAAGCAGGAGACTTGTATTTAATTGACTTACTTGCGGGAATAGAAACCTTAATAGGTAATACTGCACTAACACAAGTTGCAGGTTTAACTTTTGGTGAGAATCACACTTTATACGCTGTTGACTCAACTACTGACTCTCTTTACAGCATCAATACAACCACTGCATCAGTCACGCTAATAGGTGAGCTTGGTATTAATGTTTCACATGTTGGTTTAGCTTTTGATAATAATAATATTCTCTATTTAGTTCACTCTAGCGAACAGCGCTTGTATAAAGTCGATGTTGCAACCGGTGTTGCTGAGTTAATCGGTGCATTTCAAGGTGAAAATATTGATGCTATTACCTGGGACGGCATTACTTTATGGGCTTTAAGTTCGAATAATACGGGTAATCTTTACCGTTTAGATCGAAACCTTGCTCGAACCACTTTGGTTGGCTCTCTAATAAACGTTACGCTAGATAAGCAGTCGGGTTTAACTACAAATTATGATGGTGAAATTTTTGGTGTTGATGAAGATGGGGGGGGGTTCATTATCGATAAAGCTTCTGGAGAAGCAAGTATCGAACATCCGTTATCCGCTGGATTTAAATCATTAGCTATTGATTGGTTACTTGATAGTGACGCTGATGAGTTGCCCGATTTTTGGGAGGACCTTTATGGTCTTAATAAAAATAACAACACTGATAGTGTACTTGATAGTGATGGAGACACCTTAAACAATTTAAGTGAATACCATAGTGGTTCCAACCCACTTGTTATGGATACTGATTTAGATGGATTAAACGATGGTGAAGAAGTTCAAACATATCAAACTAGTCCTATCTTAGTAGATAGCGACTTTGATACTTTATCTGACTATTTAGAAGTTAGGACCGCATTAACGGATCCGTTAAATGCCGACTCAGATGCTGATGGACTCAATGATGGCATTGAGGTCAACATATATCGTACTAACCCTCTTTCAAACGACACTGATAGCGACCAAATGCCTGATGGTTGGGAAATATTATATCGGTTAAACCCACTTATTGATGATGCATCATTGGATAACGATGGTGATGGAGTAAATAATTTAGATGAATACCTAGCAGGTACAAATCCCTTCCCAAATTATATAAGTGAAAGTGAACCAAACAACGACTTAATATCAGCACAATCGTTAGACGGTACTTTTAATTATCAATACTCTGACGACATAGGTAATGCACTAAATAACACATCAGAAACCATTCCTCATGTCAGTATTCAGGGAACGGGAGATGGCAGTTATGATTACTTTAAATTCACAGTAGACAAAGAAGATACAACAGCTATTTTTGATATTGATAGAGAAAGCAATAATGGTTCTTTTGATAGTTATTTAAGATTATATGATAGCCAAGGAAATTTGCTGGCTTCAAATGATGACTCTAATATCTCTAACGGCGGCTCAGGAAGTACAAATAGTTTAGATTCTTTTTTAATTCACAATTTCACCACTACGGGTATTTATTACATAAAAGTATCCCAATTTAGAGATAGAGTTATCGACCTTGGTAGCTTATACATACTGCATGTTTCCTTGGAAAATGGATATACCTCTCTTGACACCGACAATGATGGATTACCTGATTATTGGGAAATATCCCATGGTTTAGCCATTGAAGATCCGTCAGATGCGCTTGAAGACTTAGACAATGATAATTTAAGTAATTTATTAGAATTTGAATTAGGTTCAAACCCTAATTCAAATGATAGTGATCAAGATGGCTTGCCAGATAGTTGGGAATATCATAACCATTTAAATTTACTTAACCCAAATGATGCTAACGATGATAATGATTCAGATGGGCTTACATCATTGCAAGAATACACTTTACATACAAATCCACTAAATTCAGATAGCGACGAAGATGGTGTCATTGATAGTGAAGATGAAGCACCTTTAGATAATACGATAGGTGAGAATACTGCTCCCGTGTTCGATACATTGACATCTCGTAGTTACGAAGCTACCAGTTCAATCAGTGACATAGAGCTTCCTTTGCCTACTGTATCTGATAATAATGTTAATGAACCACTCATTGAACGGATAAGTACTGATACATTAGTTTTAGGCGAAAACGAGATACAGTGGAGAGCGACAGATGCCGCTGGTAACATAACTTTGGTAACACAAGTTATTACTATCGTTGATACAACCCCCCCTGCATTTACTCCACAGAATACAAGAACAAATGCTCAAGGTATATTAACTAATATCTTACCTATGCTTGAAGGTGTTTTTTCTGTAGATATTGTAGATGGGATACTTCCTGTTCAGCTTGTTGATCCTGACGAACACTTCTTACCTGCTGGCATCCACAATGTAACAGTTACTTTTGTAGATAATAGCGGTAATGAAGGTGAAGGAGTCGTGACAGTAGATATTCGTCCTTTATTAGCTATTGAAAGTTCAAAAAGCACCTTATCTGACAATACAGTTCGTATTCATATTGAATCTACAACACCAATATTAGCTGAATATTACCCTTTCTATATTCAATACTCATTACAAACCCCAATACAGTTCTCAAACTTTGGAAAATATATTTACTCCCTTGAGCAAATGTTTATAGATATTGAAATCAGTGATAGTGCACAAGTTAATGAGTCCTATAATTTAGAATTAATATATTCAGATATGGGGCTCTCAGCGCAAAATTTTACTGTTATTCATGTTGTTGATGAAAACCTAATACCTAGTCTTAATTTATCAGTGCATCAAAATAACAATATTGTCGCCGTTGTAGATAAAACTGCTGGTCTTGTTGAAATTACAGCCAATATTCAAGATGTAAATAACGATGAAATAAGTTTAACATGGCAACTACCTGATGCTATTGTTCCCGTAGAAACAAAAGCTCATTCTATTGTGCTTAATCCAGAATTGATTGCCTCAAATAATATTATCATTAGTGTCATTGCTGAAGAGACATTAACAACAGAAAAATATTCAGTTACTCAGTCCCTTAATATCTCTCTTTTATCAAATTTACCTGAATTATCTTTAACTGAAGATACTGACAATGATGGTATTAGTGATAGGGAGGAAGGTTATGTAGATTCAGACAACGATGGTATCGCTGAGTACTTAGATAATGATACTAACACTCATCACTTACCTTTGATGAATACTCATAAACCTATTCAAACCATAATTGGTTCATCTTTGTCTTTAGGCTCTGTTATTAAAAGCTCAATGTCTCCGTTAGCTGCGAGTAGTGTAATTGATGATTCGGCTTTAGCGAGTTTTACTCAGGACTTAGGTTTAGATAACACTACTGATAGTCACACTAATAGAATAACGCCTATGATTAACTTTATTGTGACTGGTGATAATATTCGTAACGATGGCGCGATTGTTGTTATTCCATTACCAGATAATGTCACTATTCCTGCCAATGTTAAGTTCAGAAAATATATTAGCACTCAAGGTTGGTTTACTTTTGTTGAAGATGGAAAAAACACTATTGCTAGTGCTTTATTAGATAACAACGATAACTGTCCTATACCTAATTCAACAGAATATAATTCTGGTCTTAATATTGGTCATCAGTGTATTCAATTAGTTATTGAAGATGGTGGTCCGAATGACGCTGATGGTCTAATTAACGGGCAAGTAGAAGATCCAGGTGTATTGACTAGCTTTATCAATACTGCACCTATTATCGTTCTAGAAGCTTCAATTACTGTTAATGAAAACAGCCTTGTGAACATTGATGCTTCTGACTCATCTGATGTCGATGGCGATAACTTAACTTATACTTGGACCCAGCTCGATGGCGTTAATGTGGAGATCAATACGCCCAATGACACCTCATTGAGCTTTACAGCCCCAGAAGTGGAATCTCAAACTATCCTTAATTTCTTATTAACAATTAGTGACGGCTATATAGATGTTGAACAACAAGTTAAAGTCACAGTAAATAATGTACAAGTAAACAATGTAGTGCCTGTCGAAGAACCTTCTTCATCTGGCGGTACCGCTAATACATACTTCTTGTTCTGGATCTTTAGCTTACTCGTATATCGCAATTTCATGCTGCGTAAATACAGATAATTTGACTAACGAATAACGTCTTACAGATCTCAGGTAATTATACAAAAAATTATTATTAATTATTAAAACCCAAAAAGCCCGAATAGAAGTATTTGGGCTTTTTTAATACCTTATGTTTTCACTTAATAGAAAGTGGTAAAGAAATTCGAGGTGACCGTAAAGACCATGACGGTTTTTACTTAGCTTCGATAGAAATACCTAATTCATTCGTAGCTTAGTATCTGTCTCTTATACACA
>OJFU01000649.1_pt1 | contig 9811 bp, 7 predicted proteins | sample 1594331 | NCBI WGS metagenome assembly OJFU01 (sample SAMN05416801, study PRJEB24817) | seawater metagenome | isolation source: Sea water | place: Canada:Atlantic | collected 2013-11 | reverse complement strand
ATATTCTCCTGAATAACCATTCTCTACAATCAATGCATTGCCTCTAAACCTTTTAATTCTCGCTGAGGGGGAAAGAACTTAATCAACTTGGTATTACTTGGACTAAAACGATCTTTAGCTAATACCAATCAATAAGTTGAATGGTTATCGGTATACCCTATCTAGATAATGTTGATAGTTTTCTATTGCGTTAACATTACCCTTATTTCGTTGACAGACACTTTTTTGATATTGAAAATTGAACACGTCAAACCATAAATCTAATACATGTGCATTGGTGCTTTCACCATGCATATCTAATACTCTAGCGGCAACCTCAGCGGTTGAAAATTGATGTTCAAGCTCTGTTTTTCTTACGGTATACCGAGAATCTGAACCTACAGGTGATAATTGTCCATTGTTATCACTTTGGCAGTTTCCGCTAACAGCTTCGACAGCCGTTTTTGCGTCAAAAGATACCATTGGAAACCGATCTAAATAGGGACTTTTACGGAACATTTTTTTCGCCTCACGCCAGCTGCCATCAAGCATTATAAATAAGGGTCTTTTACCCTCAGGGCAAATAACTTTATTGGTAAAAACTTTACGTTCATCATCAGCATATTCTTGTGGAAAAACAACGAGGGGAAACCATTTATCGTCATTAAGTACCGCTAATAACTCAAGGTTTTCTTGTGTTCTTGACCATAAAAAGGCAAAAGTATCTGGAATAAGATCTGCAATGAGCTTTCCTGTATTACTCGGTTTTAAGACCTCAGTGTCATACATTAATAATAAAAATCCTGCAGTGCTTTCTACTTGTTCTTTAACTGGTGAAATGTCACAAATACAAAACTGCTTAGCAAGCTGGCATAATGGACAGCGGATGACTCTTTGTCCTCGTGCTTTGTAGGTCGTTGTACTTATACTTTTACGGTATTGGTGTAATTGATGAACTGCGTGCATATTTAACAGAATATAAAAATAAAAAAGACCTCGCAATTATAACAGTGCGAGGCCAGTGTGTTGAACAATATTCCCAGTTTTCACTAATAAGAGCGAATAACAGGACTACTTAATTGTATTACTGAAGATATCAATCTAGTGATTACTTTGCTGTAGGGTTTGACTCTTCTTCATAGTGTTTTTGCGTCACGGTAAAAATATCAATACCCGCAAGTGGCCCAATTTCAAGCTTTAATTGCTCTTCTAGGGCATCAACTTCGGCAATACTACTACATAGCGCCTCGGCCTTCTTTTCTATTACAGCAGATCTAGTTGTCATCTCATGTTCGATGTTTTCACCAAAATTTTCCATACGCGTTTCAAAGTTTTGCTCATCACCTTCTGAAGCAACCATCTGTTGCCCCATAGCAATTAAGATGCTGCCCATAGAATTCAACACTGCTTTTTCAACCGCCGACTCAATACGTTTGTCAAAATCTTTACCAAGTAAGCCTTCACTTTCTAAACCTTCAACACCAACAGAAACACCATGTTCAATAGATAGATTAGTGGATACTTGTTCTCGAATTAACGTTAGCTCTGTAGTTAAATCTGCTGCGACGGCGTTGCCCTTACCGAGTAATCCATTAAACGCAAGGTTTACGCCTTCAATAGCTAAATCAACACCTTCGATGGCAACACTTTTAACTTGAGGCACTAAGTGACGGATTTTTTGGTCATATTTTTTTACAAGAGCTTGTTGTTCATCAGATAATTCTATTTCTTGATTATCAATAAGGAGTTTTTTGCCATCAATTATTGTATATAAATTACGTTCTTTCTCATCGCTGTCACCTTCAGTTTGTAAAAATTCAATCGAATTAGCTTTGATAGCAAAACCAGCCGATAAATCAACATTACATGATGTATTGGCGTGGGCAGCTGATGATGCAAAAGATAACGTAAGTGCGCTAGCGATTAAACTTGAGTGAAAAGAAGTCATGATTTTATCCTTAAGTGTTTTATTATTGTTTGCTGCTGAGTCGTTTATTATGATTAATGAACGTTATAAAGTAGGGTTACTTTTACAAGTAGTAACGATGACCTGTATAAATAACTACAAATTAATCATTATTAACCTAGTAATTAGTAGCATAACTGTTACAAACATAGTGCCAACTTTACTTATCCATATTTATCAATAAGATAAGTATTTACCGCTAATGAATGTGCGGTTGAAAACAAATAATTTAGTCAAATTAGCTAGTTAATCGTATTTTATACAACTTATCAACTTTGTTGCATTTCAATTAATCGAGACTGACAGCGTTCAAACTCAAAGGCAAGTTGCTGTCCTTGATAAAGTTCAAATATATCAACTTGCGCGCTAACGATTAATTTGACATTTTGATCGTAGAATTCATCTACCAAAGCAATAAACCTTCTGGCTTCATCATCAAGCTGTTGTAACTCTCCCATCAAAACGCCACTGCGTTGGTAGCTGTCCTCAACCCCTGAAAAAACGGCTGGCACTAACTCCCCAGAAAACTTAGGGACGTTGGCAATACACACTGTATCAAAGTCTTTCGCTAACACCATGTAATCTCGCTGGCTTCGAGGGCCCGAACATAGCGCAAAAAAATCAAAGAAAATAACATTATCACTTTGCGCTAAATAGCAGAGTTGTCTGTGATTAATCTCTATCTCACCAGAGACCAACTCTTGTGTTTCAGTCAAGCTATGAAAGCGTTCAGCTAACCTTGTATTACCTTGATTGGCTAATAGAAAATAATTATTATAACCGCTGTTTTTTGAAAATTTAGTACGGCGGTGATCAACGTCACCATTAATAGAAACAATCTGACAATGTTGATTGATTAAAGCGATCGTAGGTAAGAAACGTTCTCTTTGCAATCCATTACGATAAAGCTGCTCAGGTTGACAATTTGAGGTCGCAACAAGGGTCACTCCTTGTTTAAATAGCGCTGAAAATAGACCACTCAGTAACATGGCATCGCCAATATCAGTCACATAAAATTCATCAAAACATAATAAATCGATGTTTTGCGCCCACTTGGTGGCTATATGATTAAGGGGCTCAGATTGCCCGGTTAGTTGGGCCAGTTGCTGATGAACACTTTCCATAAAGTGATGGAAATGAATGCGTTTTTTATTTTTAATGGCTAAATGCTGATAGAACAAATCCATCAACATAGTTTTACCTCGACCTACTCTGCCGTGAAAATATAATCCAGAGATATTTTTTTTTAACTTTTTAGGCAAGTGCTGTTGAGCTAACAACTGCTCAGATAACAGTATTAAGGCATCGACAGCATGAGTTTGAGCGGTATCAATATCGAGCTGCTTGTTAGCAAGCAACTCTTGGTAGGCATGTTTCATTACGTTTTTTAATCTAGTAACTAATTAGTTAAATGGCGAGCATTAAAGGTACGGCCTTTCATTTTGCCTTTAGATATTTTTTTCAAGGCTAAGTTTAAAGCCGCTTTAGTAACAGCAACATAGGCCTTATTATCAAGAACTGAAATTTTGCCAACTTGCGAACCTTGCACACCATTATCGCCGGTAAGAGCACCCAAAATGTCTCCCGCTCTAACTTTTTGCTTTTTACCGCCATCAATTTGAATGGTTGCCATTTTAGCTTGCGGACGTTCATTGGCAAGTACCGCTAATGAAGGCAATGGTTCTGGGGTAATAACAGCTTCAAGGTAGTCTTCAAGTAAACCAACTTTATAACTTTCTTTGTCACTAAACAGCGAATAAGCTATACCTGTGCTGCCTGCACGACCTGTTCGGCCAATTCTATGTACGTGCACTTCACTATCACGGGCAATATGATAATTAATCACTAAGTCCAAATTATCAATATCTAAACCACGTGCTGCAACATCTGTAGCAACAAGAATAGAAGCACTTTTGTTAGCAAAACGTAATAATGTTTGGTCTCTATCGCGTTGTTCTAAATCACCATGTAAAGCTATCACGCTAAAACCATCAAAGTGTAAAGCATCAGCGACTTGTTGGGTTTCTTTTTTGGTATTACAAAAAATGGCAGTCGATTCAACTTGGTTATCTAGTAATAATAAACGTAACGCATCAAGACGGTCGTCATCATTACTTACTTTAAAGAACTTTTGACTGATAGTTGATTTGTCTTCACTAGAAGCAACTTTAACCATCACAGGATCAGTCATAATGCTTTCGCTGATAGACTTAATTTGCTCAGGAAAGGTAGCACTAAAAAGTAACGTTTGGCGATCAAGTGGTGTGCGTCCGACGATATTATCAAGTGCAGCTTGAAAGCCCATTTCTAACATACGATCAGCTTCATCAAGCACTAATAAGTTTAAGTTATCTAATTGTAAAGTGCCTTTTATAACATGTTCTTCAAGGCGTCCTGGGGTACCAACAATAACATGGGCGCCATGCTCTAAAGAACCTATTTGTGGTCCAAAAGGGGTTCCTCCACAAAGCGTCAGTATTTTTATATTATGAATACCACGCGCTAGTTTTCTCAATTCTTTTGCAACTTGGTCAGCTAATTCACGCGTTGGACAAATTACCATAGATTGAATACGAAAACGTTTAACTTCAAGCTTGTTCAGTAATGCTAAACCAAAAGCAGCCGTTTTACCTGAGCCTGTTTTTGCTTCACCAATAACATCTTTTCCCTTAAGTAATTCAGGTAATGTTTTAGCTTGAATTGGTGTCATTTGCTCATAGCCAAGCGACGATAAATTTTTAACTAAATCCTGTTTCAAGCTCAACGAAGTAAAAGCTAACGATGAAGTAGTTGTATTAGTACTCAAAATAAACGCCTCTGGATTAAAGCGGCTTAGTCAATACTAAGCCAAAAGATAAGAAAGCTATCAATACAAAGATAAGAAAACTTTCATGAGATAGATAATGCGCGCATAATAACAGTAATTATTGTACAACCCCAGTATATTCAAACCTATGACGACAGATTCAAAACAGTTATTAGTAGAGCAATGGCAAACTTTACATAACAATCATGAAACTTATGAAAATTATGCCTTAATAATCAAGCTTGTTGCGACGACTATCACCTTGTTTGCTTTTGCTTTTTCAGTAGCAACTTTTGTTACGCTGCTAATATTAGCAACGCTGTGGTTACAAGAAGGTATATGGAAAACCTTTCAGCAGAGAACAGCAAATGCAATAATAACAATAGAAGACAAATTAGCGCAGAATGAAGTAGAACAAAAAGATGAGTCGAATGAGGCATATTTACTCTATAAGCATTGGCAAGTAAACCGCCCTAATACAAAAAAGCTGATTGCAGAGTATGTCAGTAATTCGCTGAAGCCAACGGTGATGTACCCTTATTTGCCATTACTTCTTGTTGTCCTTATTTTTTAGACATAGCAATTGTATTAATTAATGCATTTGCTATAAGCCACAACAAAATAATTTTTAGTTTAAAGATCGAGATAAGAACATGAACAGAAAAAAGAAAATGAACAATATATTAAAAAAGAAAGTAAAAAAAGCTAACTCAAAGTTACATACTAGCAATAAACCTAAATATGTATCTAAAGCAGACAGAGCTAAACTTGCAGAAGAAGATAGCAGCCCAGAACAAGAACAAGAACAAGAACAAGAGTAACGACTACACGATAAAGTCGATGACATCACTATTTAATTATAAATATCTATTGTGAGTAATAGTTATTCATAATTATGGGTAACCTATCATAGTGATGTGAATATGTTCTTAAACAAAAAATAAAAAAGGGCACATATTATGTGCCCTTTTTATTGTGCATCATTCGATGAACCCCTAGGTCACATCTAGTTTACCTTTAATTTTTTCTCGCATACGTTGAATCAATAGATAGAAGTAAGGTACAAGTAAAGTACCAAACAGTGTTGCTGCAATCATACCAGCCAACACAGTGATACCTAAAGAAACACGACTTCCAGCCCCTGCCCCTGTTGCAAAGACAAGTGGTAAAACACCTAATATAAACGAGAAGGCTGTCATTAATACCGCACGAAAACGCATTTTAGCCGCATTAAGTGCTGCATTCATTATCGTTTCACCAGCAGCTCTTTGTTCCATGGCAAATTCAACAATCAAAATGGCTGTTTTAGTCGAAAGCCCTATTAATAAGACCAAACCAACTTGTGCATAAATATTATTTGCCATACCTACTGTGTAAAGTGCCAACATAGCGCCAAACAAGGCTAAAGGTACCGCAGCAATAACCGAGAACGGGATAGTCCAGCTTTCATACTGTGCCACCAAGAACAGGTAAACAAAGATGATAGCCAAACCAAATAATATTGGTGCTAAATTACCCGCTTCTAATTCTTGTTTCGACTGCCCTGACCATTCATAAATATAACCTTGAGGTAATGTACTAGCTAACTCTTCCATCACACCAATAGATTGCCCTGAGGAATAACCTGGAGAGGCGTTACCTGTGATGCTAGCACTACGATATAAGTTAAAGTGACTAATGGTTGTAGGCCCTAGGATAGGCTTAACGCTCGCTAAAGTAGTTAGCGGTACCATCTCATCGTCTTTATTTCGAACGAAGTAATATCGAAGATCTGAAGGTTCAGCTCTGTACTGACTCTCTGCCTGAATCGTCACACGATAAGTACGACCAAACTGACTGAAATCATTAATATATAAAGACCCTAACTGTGCTTGCAAAGTAGCAAAAATATCAGACAATGCGACACCTTGTGCTTTCGCTTTATTACGGTCTACTTCTAAAAAGTACTGCGGTACATTGGCACGATAAGTACTAAATACCCGAGATAATTCAGGTCGTTGATTGGCTTCATAAATAAGGCCATTCATGACTTGCGCTAATTCAGCAGGATCTCGCCCTTCACTGTCTTGTAATTTAAAATCAAAACCTGAGCTATTGCCCAAACCTGGAATAGGTGGTGGATTAAAGACCATAATTTGAGCATCAGGCATAGTCCATAACTGCCCCATCAAACGCGGAATTATCTGCTTCAGTCCAAGCTCTGGTGCGGTACGCTCTTCCCAATCTTTAAGGAGAATAATAGCAAGACCATTATTCGAACCAGCACCTCCAAGTAATGAGAAACCTGATACTGTGATGATGTCATCAACCGCAGCATCATTTAAAATAGTTGGTGTTATTTTATCTAAAACAGCTTGAGTACGATTGCTTGATGAGGCATCTGGTAATTGAACATCCACAAAAAGATAACCTTGATCTTCTGCAGGTAAAAATGCCGTTGGTACCGCGGTAGTTAACCAACCTGCGCCAATAAAAATTAAACCAACAAAAAGTCCTACACGGGTAAGTCGCTTAAGCATAAAACCAACGGTCTTGGTATAACCTCCTGTCGCCCTAGTAATAAGACGTTCAAATGGCAATAACCAGCTGATTGGTTTCATTTTTTCTGCACTTAAAAGCACAGTACATAATGCAGGGCTCAAGGTTAGTGCATTTAATGAAGAAATGAGTACTGCAAAAGAAATAGTCACAGAGAATTGTTTGTATAATTCCCCAGTTATGCCTGGCATAAAAGCAACAGGAACAAATACTGCCAATAAGACTAAGGTCGTCGCAATGATAGGACCAGAAACTTGGTCCATCGCTTTAGTCACCGCTTCTTTAATCGGAAGTTGTTCTTCTTTTAATATGCGTTCAACATTTTCAATTACAATAATGGCATCATCAACAACAATACCAATGGCAAGAACTAAACCAAATAAAGTAACTGTGTTAATTGAATATCCCATCAAAACCATAAAAGCAAAGGTACCAATAAGGGATACTGGTATTGCTAAGGTAGGAATAATAGTCGCCCGCCAATTTTGCAGGAATAAAAACACAACTAAGATAACTAAGACGATTGCTTGAAATAAAGTAACTACAACCTCTTCAATAGAGCGATCGATAAATTTAGTGGTATCGTAAGGGATTACATATTCTAAACCGTCAGGAAAACGTTGAGAGAGCTTCACCATTTCAGCTTTAACTAAAGATGCAACCTCTGTAGCGTTAGCATCAGGTAATTGATAAATAACAAGGAAGGCCGTTTGTTTACCATTTAATCTTGCTTGTGTTGAATAGTCCTCAGCACCAAGTTCTAAACGAGCTATGTCATTTAAACGGATAAAATTACCATTACGCTGAGCACGGATTATCGTTTGTCCAAATTCTTCAGGTGTTTGTAAACGACCCTTTGCTTGGATAGAGTACTCAAATTGTTGATTTGGTAACGTGGGACTAGCGCCGAGTTTACCCGCAGCAACAATCATATTTTGTTCTTGAAGAGCTTGTTGCACTTCAGTCACCGTAATACTCAGTGATGACATACGTTCTGGGTTTAGCCATGCTCGCATGCTATAGGTCATTTCCCCCATCACTTCTGCTGAAGCAACACCTTTGATACGCCCTAGTGGCTCTGTTAGATAATTAGTCGCATAGTTACTTAAGAAAAGTTGGTTGATACCTTCTTGTTCAGAAAATAGGTTAATACCTAGCAGCATAGCACTGGATTTTTTCTTAACATCGACCCCTTGGCGTGTTACCTCTGATGGTAACGAACTCGTTGCCAATGCGACTCTGTTTTGCACATTAACCTGTGCTATATCGCCATCGGTACCCACTTTAAAAAACACAGTGATTACAGCACTGCCATTATTGGAAGCTGAAGATTCAATATACATCATATCTTCAACACCATTGATTTGTTCTTCAATGGGCCTAATAACTGATTCTTCTACAATTTGTGCGCTTGCTCCAGGGTAGACAGCTGAAATTTGAACCTGAGGTGGTGTTATTTCAGGGTACATGTTTACAGGAAGTACGCTCATGGCAATTAAGCCAGCAAGCGTAATAACAATAGATATTACAAACGCAAATTTTGGCCGATTGATAAAGGTTTTACTGATCATAAAATCGTCCTTGATTACTTGTCAGTTGTAGCACTAGGGCTAATTGTCGGTTCAGTAACTTTTGAAGAATCTACTGATTTATCATCAATATCGGATATGGTACCGACCAGTGGATCAACATGCTTTTCAACACCTCTAACTTCGACACCTGAACGAACCTTTTGCAATCCTTCAACGATGACTTTTTCCCCAATCTCAACACCCTTTTCAGCAACCCACATGGCATTAATTCTTCTACCTAACACTACATGACGTTGTTTCACTGTATTATTTTCATCTACAATTAAAACAAACTTTCCTTGCTGGCCTTCTTGTACTGCTGCTTGTGGAATTAACGCCATTTCTTCTTTACTTTTACTTTCAAGAATCAAGGTAACAAACAAACCTGGAATAATAATGTTTTGAGGATTCGGGAAAACTGTTCTAAGCTCGACGGTTCCCATGCCTTCAGAGATTTTAGTATCAGCGAAGTCTAATTTTCCATGCTCTGGATATTCCGAATTGTTAGGTAAACGCAAAGAAATATCAAACTCCCCGCCCTCTTCAGTGTTAGATCCTTGATGCTCTTGTTGGTATGAAACATAGGTGCTTTCTTCTACTTGAAAGCTAACAAAAATAGGGTCACTAATAATGAGTGTGGCCAAAGTATTACTATTAGGGCTAACAATATTTCCCACGTTGTAATTCACTTTACCAATAAGCCCACTAAAAGGGGCTGTAATTGTGGTGTAACTTAAATCAAGTTCAGCTTGCTCAAGCGCAGCTTGCGCAGATTTAACTGCTGACTTTGCTTGAGACTCTTCTGTTGTTAATCGGTCAAAGTCTGATTGAGAAATGTAACCATCATTAATAAGATCATTTGCTCGCTTTAAGTTACGTTCGGCATTTTCTTCGCCGGACTGTTTTGAACTTAAATCAGCTTTTGCTGCTGATAAGGCAGCTTCATAGGCT
>OJFU01000643.1_pt1 | contig 9869 bp, 12 predicted proteins | sample 1594331 | NCBI WGS metagenome assembly OJFU01 (sample SAMN05416801, study PRJEB24817) | seawater metagenome | isolation source: Sea water | place: Canada:Atlantic | collected 2013-11 | reverse complement strand
TGAAACCGCTTATGTTAAAAAAATTGATATTCACAATTATGAAATCCGTTGGTTTTCTCCTATAACTGAAATTGACTTTTGTGGTCATGCCACATTAGCGTCTTCATTTGTTATTTTTGCTAAAAACGATAGTGTAACAACGATTAATTTTTACGCTGAAGCGGTAGGTAATTTATCTGTTACAAAAATGGGTAATGGTTATATTCAAATGGAGTTTCCGAGTAGACCACCTGAAAGAGTTAGCGATATACCATTAGCATTATTAAATGGCCTTTCAATCAAGCCAAAAGAAGTCTTATTAAACAACCAAGCATACTTTGTTGTTTATGAAAAAGAAATTGATGTGACTTCAGTCGTTACGGATAATAAGTTATTAAAGCTACTTGCTCCATATGATGTTGTTGTAACCTCTAAATCAAACAATTATGATTTTGTTTCTCGTTATTTCTGGCCTGCAAATGGAGGTGATGAAGATCCCGTTACTGGCTCTATCCATACAGGATTAGCACCTTATTGGGCTGAGAAATTAAATAAAACGACACTAAATGCCTATCAGGCATCTGAACGCGGCGGCAACATAATATGTAACGTTGCAGAGAATAAGGTTTATCTTTTAGGGAAAGCCGTACAATACTTAAAAGGTACAATCGAAGTTTAGTAATTCTTGATTTTGACATCAGTTATCAGTTTAAGTAAAGTTTCTAATCAATTTAAAGGCTAGATTTACCTTTAAAATTAGCCTGTAATTTTGGAAAAATTCCAAAAACTAAAAATATTTTCATCGTAAACAATCTACATGCAACTACGTAATAAAAGCATCCCAATTAGTGAGTATTACCATCAAGGATAATGTACATGCACCTAGCACAATTAAACATTGCAAAAGCTAAGTATTCGTTGGAAGCGCCAGAAATTAAAGAATTCGTTGATAATTTAGAGCCAGTAAATAATCTAGCTGAATCAAGTGAAGGTTTTATCTGGCGTTTGAAAGATGAGGATGGCGATGCTACCAGTATTCAGGCTTTCTCCGATCCTGATATCATCGTGAATATGTCTGTTTGGAGTTCTACTGATACCCTCAAAAATTTCATGTTTAGAACCCACCATCGCAATTTTCTTAGACGTAAAAAAGAATGGTTCCATAATATACCTGAGGATAGTTATGTTTTATGGTGGGTGCCTGTAGATCATGTCCCAACCATTGAAGAAGCAGTAGAGAAATTAGATTTTCTTCGCAGTAATGGAGATACGCCGTATGCATTTACCTTCAAAAGTAATTTCAGTGCATCAGAGTTTATCGAAAGCAATTTTTAACAAGCATATACCTTTAATCAGCGTATTATGAAGTTAAAGAAGTTTTCTACTCTGCGTTAATATTCCATTAACAATGATTATAGGTTTTCAAAATACATGTTAAAAATATTGTTGGCTCTCCCCCCTATTATTTCGATTGCACACGTTTTTTTAGCAATAATATTATTTTTATTAAATATTGAATACACGGGCAATTTATTCATTTTATTTTTTCTACCCATAACGCTGGTTACTTTTATTCATATTTATATTGCGATTGTTGATAATTCATTATCTAAAAGCGAACATATTGGGTATGCGTTAGTACATATCCCTTTCTCAATTACTTTTTCCCTACTGGCCTTATTGCTCTTTATTCCCAAGGGGAGTGGGATGAGTGATTCCACGACATCTTTATTACAATGCGTAAATCAAAGTGAAGCCGAATGTTTGAATAATTTTTATCTACCTAATAGTAAGCATCAACAAAATAAGTAAAACAGAGTACTTCTATTGGCTACTCTCTGTAAATTACATAGTGAGTTTTTTATGAAACGACATACAATATTGTTTGATATAAATGAGACCGTACTTGATCTCAGTACATTAAAACCTAAGTTCAAAACAGCTTTTGGTGACGAAAGTGTGATGGCAACATGGTTTTCTATGCTTTTGCATTCATCTACTGTTTGCATTATGACGGATGTACACACTAACTTCGCCACTTTAGCCGGAACTATGCTTGAATCGATTGCTGCTCGCAAGGAGATAAACCTGTCTGACGTAGCACGTGATACTATTCTTAAAGGTTTTGCTAGCCTCCCTCCTCACACTGATATTAAGCCTGCTCTTGCTAAGCTGCAGTCTGCTGGTTTTCGTACTGTGGCTTTTTCAAATTCATAGCTAAACCTCATATCAACTCAAATGAACAATGCAGGTTTAATGGAATATTTTGACGAGATCATTTCAGTTGAAGAAACGGGTAGCTTTAAACCTGATGCTAAGGTTTATAAATTTGCAGCTAAAAAATTAGATCAACCGCTAGAGTCTTTGAGACTAGTAGCTACTCATGATTGGGATACTCACGGTGCTTTATCGGTAGGAATGAAGGCTGCATATATTAATCGCTCAGGCGCTATCTATCATCCTTTATATCGCCAACCTGATATATATTCGACAACCATGGGTGACATCGTAAAGCAAATTATAGAAAAATATGAAGTTACTCTAAAAAAACATTATAAGTAAACAGCATAACAACGGGCAGTACGCGAATACTACCTATTGTTTCAATGCTCATGGAAAGCATATTATTCTATTCAAATACCAAGGTAAATTCACCTTCAATGCTTTCTCCAGGGCCTGCTCTAGAGGTGAGGGAAAAATCAAAATCAGCTTTAATGTTTGTTTTATCATTGTCGAAGTCAAACCTTATGCTGCCATACTTACTTTCTGATAAGTTAGTAATGTCGGGTAAAACATCTGTGAAAATCTTAGCAAAGTTATCACTAGAGAATCCTGTATACAAACTTGCAAAGCCAGCTGTAGGAAATCTATTTATTTGAAATTGTAATTCAAATGGGTTGCCCTGATATTCGGTAAATAAACGTAATACTGTCGCGTTGGCCGTCTCTGATAGAGTACCATCTGTATCAAACGATTTAACATCAGCTGTAGTGACAATACCGCATACATCACTTGTTTTATCTAAATCGTCATAGGTTGAAAAGTCGATATTTAGTTCACCATTTGAACTTGAGCGGCTATCACTTTTCTTAGTGTACGTACTTGCTGCTACAAGATTTTCACCACACATGCGCTCTAACCTGAATTTACCCTCAGATTGACCAATAGTTAGCGAGCTTTGAAGATCTCCACAATCATTAGCCTCTCTATAACTTGGAACAACAAGATCAACTGTTCCACTTAAACCGCACTCTGACAGCGTCACCGTTTCTGTTGAAACATTAACCGTTTCTATATGCACTAAGCTCAATTGTTGCGTTTCAATAGTCGTTGTCGTGCCATCTTCTTTGAGTGTACTAGTAAACTGAGTCGTTTCATGGAACCAAGTACTGCCATCATTAAGCTCATTAAAGTTTAACGCTGTAACCACAGATATATCAGATTCTTCACCGTTGTTAACGGGATCTGTTATTTTTTCTATATTTTGAACTGTTAGAAATATGCTTTGACTACTAAAACCAATGGTTCGACTGTTTGAGTCAGCAAGTTTAACTTCCACTCTAATACTGCGGATAGTATCTACTTCTGGAGCGACAAAACTAATACTGTCAGAGCCCTGACCGCTAAAAGGAATATCTCCTTCTACTTGCCAGTCGAATTTAACTTCTTTGGCTCCTTCGCCTGTTAAGCCCAATGTTAAATTTACTGTTTCCCCTTCATTAACTTTCATTGTATTGGCTAACGGCTGGTATGTTAGCTCTGCAACTTTCTGAACGACTTCATCTGATGATCCTCCACCACAAGCAGACAAAAGTGTTAACAATATGGTTAAGATGATTGAGTATCGAGCAAAAGCTCCCTTTAAATTCATGATATTCCCTAATTAGTATGATAAGTATTGTATTTAGGGCAGGATTGTATTGAGTAGTAACAACAAGTACAAGACAATATTAATTTACCAATACAATTAGTTAACTAATTTATTTATATTTAGCTTGAGGTGACTTATTACTACACATACCAAAAGCGTTATCAGTATTTAGTGGTATAATTTATACTTGATACTCAGGTGAAGTACTTAGTTTTAAAGCGTTCCCCCTTTTGCATTTTAACGAATTATCAACATATATTTAACATGACAAATGGAGTATAAATGACAGAGTTTACTTCTCTACTTAATGATATAAGACGTTGCACTATTTGTGCTTCACAACTAGCGCATGGCACACGACCTGTTCTACAAGTACATCCAAAGGCCAAGATTTTAATTGCTGGTCAGGCTCCTGGCATAAAAGTTCATACTTCAGGCGTACCTTTTGACGATGCGAGCGGTAAACGATTACGCGATTGGCTGGGAGTCACGCGAGAAGAGTTTTATGATCCACAAAAGGTAGCTATTTTACCTATGGGCTTTTGTTTTCCTGGATCGGGAAAAACGGGAGATCTTGCGCCAAGAAAAGAATGCGCGCCAGCATGGAGAGAGAAAATTCTTGCTCACCTTAACCAAATAGAAGTTACTATTGTGTTAGGTAGTTATGCGCAGAAATACCATATGGACGTAACCAACACTTCAGTAACTGATTTGGTCAAGTCATGGAAAACCTATTGGCCAGATGTCATTCCACTCCCTCACCCTAGCCCTAGGAATAATATTTGGCTTAAGAAGAACCCTTGGTTCGAGATAGAATTACTGCCAAGACTTCGAGAACGTGTACGAGCATCACTGAAATAATTCTCAGAACAATGACTACGCACTTACATAAGAAACTAATAACACCCTGTTTTCTTACTTAGTGTTTTAGAAAACAACCCAAAGCCTCTTAGAGAGGTTTAACTAACCTCAAGTAGATAGCTCAACACATGAAAAACAAGTTATTAAATGGTCAGCATCTTTCTCTCAATGAACAAATTAATTTATTGACTGAGTTTGTAATGACAATGGATGGCATGCCTCAAATATTAGAGGAAATTGCTAAGCTTCCCAATGCATGGGTGGGCGCAGGCATTATATTTCAAAATGTATGGAACGTGATTCATGGCTATGAACTGAACACCTATATAAAGGACATTGATGTCTTGTATTGGGATGATAATGATTTAAGTTGGGCGGCAGAAAATAGCCATATTCGCTCATTCACAGAGACTTTATCTAATATCAGTATTCCATTTGATATCAAGAATATTGCTCGGGTACATTTATGGTATGAAGAACGTTTTGGTATACCCAAGGCCCAATATCATAGCATTCAAGAATCGATATCTACTTGGCCTGTTATTGGAGCTTGTATGGCAATGCGGATGAATAGAGGTCAATTAGAGTTTATAGCTCCCTATGGCTTCCAAGATATGTTTTCCTTAAGGGTTCGTCCAAACAAGGTATTGGTAAACCAAACTATTTATGAAGACAAAGCGATAAAGTGGCAAGAGCAATGGCCTAAATTATCTATAGAAAACTGGTAACTGTTCATAACAAGCTGTTAAATAAAGATAAAATATATTTGGCTTTTGCTTCTCTGTCGCTTATTCTAGTTACCTGAATTTTGCCCATTATTTGGGTGTTAGTTTTTAAACAAATAACGTAGTAGTTAAGGATTGTATATATGTCAGCATTGATTCTAGATGGGAGAAGCGTTACTAAAAAGTCTGAAGAAGATTTGCGCTCAAGAGTCGCACGTCTTAAGGAATTAAGTAACGGTGCAGTACCTATCTTAGCCACCATCCTAGTGGGAAATGATCCTTCATCAGCAACTTATGTAAAAATGAAAGCAAACGCTTGTACCCGCGTTGGTATGGATTCATTGAAAATTGAAATGTCAGAAGAGACAACGACAGAAGAGCTACTCGCTGAAATTGAAAAACTTAATGCCAATCCCAATATTCATGGCATTTTGTTACAACACCCAGTACCACCACAAATTAATGAAAGACAATGTTTTGATTCCATTGATTTATCTAAAGATGTTGATGGAGTAACTTGCTGGGGGTTCGGTCGAATGGCGATGAATGAAGCATCTTACGGCAGCGCAACGCCCAAAGGTATCATTCGAATTTTAGAAGCTTATGATATACCGCTAGAAGGCAAACATGCCGTTGTCGTTGGCAGAAGTCCAATTCTTGGTAAGCCAATGGCAATGATGCTGCTAAATAAGAACTGTACGGTTACTATTTGTCATTCAAAAACAACTGGACTTGATAAGATTATAAAAAATGCAGATATCATTGTAGGTGCTGTAGGTAAGCCTGAATTCATAAAAGCAGAATGGATAAAAGATGATGCTGTCGTGATTGATGCTGGATATCATGAAGGTGGCGTCGGGGATATTGAGTTAAAACCTTTGGTCAATCGTGTTAAAGCTTATACCCCCGTACCAGGTGGTGTAGGACCGATGACAATTAACACTCTGATCTATCAGACTGTTGAAGCGTGCGAATTAAAATTAGCGCAATAATACCAATTTGATTAAGTTTCTTCCCTACTCAGAGATACATTGATGAGCTTAAAAAAATCAGTTGCTTAATCTTCTTTATTAACGATTAAGCAGCCATTTTTGACTGCTTATCAGGGCATTAGGTAACACGGAGGTTTTATCAGAATATGAATGTTTTTTTAATTGTTGCTGGTACCTTAAATGCCATTGTCGCTATTCTTCATATTGGCTGTATTTACTACGGTGCCCCTTGGTATCGTTTTTTTGGCGCAGGAGAACAAATGGCGGTACTTGCCGAGCAAGGTAGTCTTCAACCGACCTTAATTACCAGTGGTATTGTACTTGTTCTCTCTATTTGGTCTCTTTACGCATTTTCTGCGGCAGGTATTATTTTTCGCTTACCTTTAATTCGTGTAGCTCTTATTTTAATTACACTTGTTTATTTAGCTCGTGGTATTGCTGGTTTCTTTTTTGTCAATTCACCAATGGGCCGTTCCCCTGAATTTTGGGTGTGGAGCTCTTTGATTTGTTTGTGTTTTGGTATTATTCACCTTATTGGCTTAAAACAGCAATGGGCAAGCTTATAAGCAAGATATAATCCGGCCAATCAAACGGAAAACAACTATTTTAGTAATTCTTAAAATTTTTCTCAGTAATATTTAGCCCAATATAAGGGCATAACCACAAAGGATTTTAACATGATTGGTGAAACCAATTTAGATACGCTATTAGCCTCTATGTCGCCTAATTTAATCGCTGGTGAATTTGTTTTTTGCTCAGTCCAAGGTAATTATATTGATTATAATGCTTTATCACCATTAGCGTCTTTTCGTGAATCTGAAGGGTTAACTTTAGTGATCACTAAAGAGATGGCGCTTGCTCACCAACTTCCTTTTGAGTCTGTATTTCGAGGGATTACCTTAACTATACATTCAAGCCTCGATGCTGTTGGCCTAACTGCAGCTGTCTCAGGTAAGTTGGCTGCTAATAATATAAGCGCTAATGTAATAGCGGCTTATTATCACGATCATATTTTTGTTCAATCAGAAAAAGCTGAATTAGCGTTAAAAGTATTAAATGAATTTTGCAGCTAACACAACAAGATTAAAACGTTCCCCCTACCCTTACCAAACACTTATTAGCTAGAAATAAGTATGACGAGTAATCCATCATGGTCACAATTAGTTGTGACCATGTAGCGCGATTTAAAAGGATAATTATGACTATTAATGTTACTTGGCAAGGTGATTGCCGCTTCAATGCTGTTACAGACGCGGGATTCGAGGTTTTCATTGATGCTGACAGTAAATCAGCTCCTTGCCCAACAGAAATATTGTTATCTGCATTAGGCTCTTGTAGTGCTACCGATGTCGCGCTTTACTTCAAAGACAATAACATTGAACTTAAAAGTCTACATAACCGCTTGACCTATAAGCTGACAGAAAGTGAACCTAGATTATATAAATCAGTGAATTTACATTTTACAATTGAGGCTGAAAAGGTTACCGATTCTCAAGTTAATAAGGCAATTGAAGAAGCGATTAACAAGTATTGTCACGTGTGTTTAATGCTACAACCAACAATTAGCATTTCTTATTCGGTAGAGATCATTAATTCATAATTAACAATGCCATCAATACCTCATATTTGAGAGAGTGATATGAATATTAAACAGTTTTCAATATTAACCAATATATCACCTCATACTCTGCGTTATTATGAAAAAATGGGTTTATTAAAACAAATTGAGCGGAACACTAGTGGCCACCGTAATTTCACTCAAAAAGACGTGGTATGGGTCGAATTTATTAAGCGCTTAAAAGAGACAGGCATGCCACTTAAGCAAATTTTAAAATATGCTGATTTGAGAAATATAGGTCTATCAACCTCTGAATTGAGAATGCAAATTTTAGAAAAACATGCCGTATTGCTAGAAGAAAAAATTGCAGAAGAACAGTCTCACCTTCAGATGTTGAGACAGAAAATACAGTATTACCGAACAATAATTGATTAAAGGTTTATCGCTTGACTTAGAGTTAACTCTAAGTAGTAGATTCTAGTATTGTGAATAAACACAAAGACTAGCATCGGAGTATTAATGAATAATCAACGTTATAAATCAGGACTTAATAAGTTAAAAGAAATTGATGGTGAAGCAGGTCAGAAAGTAATTGATAGTTTAGCTTCAATTTCTCCAGACTTAGCGAAATATACAATAGAATTTCCTTTTGGGGATATTTATCAAAGAGCTGGGCTTGATCTTAAAAGTAGGGAATTAGCCACAGTTTCCGCCTTGACGGCATTAGGACATTGCCAACCGCAACTGAATGTCCACATTAACGGCGCGTTGAATGTTGGTTGTAAACCTGAAGAAATACGTGAAGTTATTATACAAATGGCCGTTTACGCTGGTTTTCCAGCAGCGTTAAATGGCATGTTAGTCGCGAAAGAAGTATTCATCGATAGGGGTATAATCAACACAATTGAAGACGCTTAAACATAACTAAAATAGTTGGCTACTTATGTCGTCATAGCAATATTAGCCAACTCTTTACACTCGCATATCGCGACGTTGACCTGTAACTATCTATAGTCAACTTTACATAAAGAATAAGGATACTCTTGTGATTAAATTACTATCTAGCCTGGTGATATTTATATCGTTATCTATTCATGCTCAGCAACTCGGTGATACAAGTTTTAAACCTAAAAACACAATGAGGACATTTGCTACTTCGCAATCCCCTGTCGTACTCCTGGATGAAGCACACCATAATTTTCATACTATGGATGGCAGGTATCGACCATTTGTTGATATATTAGAAAGTGACGGTTATTTAGTTGAAAAGCAGACTGAGAAGTTTACTAAAACAACTTTAGCACGTGCTGATATTTTAATAATATCCAATGCATTACATATTAAAAACGTAGAAAATTGGGACTTACCTAATTATTCTGCATTTTCCAGAGAGGAAATTGAAGTCGTTTATCAATGGGTAAAAGATGGTGGTTCACTCTTTTTGATTGCAGACCATATGCCATTTCCTAAAGCTGCAGAGGATATGGCCGCTATTTTCGGTTTCCAATTTAATAATGGTTATGTCGAAGAGTTAACTAACAAAGCACAGTTATTTGCAGTAAATAAAGGTACTTTGCTCGCCCACCCTATTTTAAAAGGGATCGGCATAAAAGAAGAGATAACATCAGTGAAAGCCTTTACAGGTCAGGCTTTTCTGTCTCCGCCTAACGCTAAACCCTTACTTGTTTTTGGTGACTCTGCAATGTCATATATGCCGGAAAAATCATGGGAATTTCCAGCCGATATACCTGAAATATCGGTAGAGGGTTGGAATCAAGGAGCTACATTGGAATTTGATAAAGGCAGAATTGTCGTCTTTGGTGAAGCTGCTATGTCTGTCTCTTATACACATCTCCGAGCCCACGAGACCTCTCTACATCTCG
>OJFU01000640.1_pt1 | contig 9884 bp, 8 predicted proteins | sample 1594331 | NCBI WGS metagenome assembly OJFU01 (sample SAMN05416801, study PRJEB24817) | seawater metagenome | isolation source: Sea water | place: Canada:Atlantic | collected 2013-11 | reverse complement strand
ACGAGATGTAGAGAGGTCTCGTGGGCTCGGAGATGTGTATAAGAGACAGATTAGCTGCCGATGAAAAGCCGCCATGTTCAACCACTGAGATAAAAATACGTAACAAGCGTAAATCATATTCGCTAACTGGTTTAGGAATAATTGAATGTTTATACATGTTTTGTTTACTTCAAACTAAAGGTTTATTGTTTTGTATTTAACCTTAATTAAAACTAGGTTTCAATACCGATATTGTTTATTAAATAACTAGTGAGATAAAACCATGACTGAAGTTACTTGTAATTTAGAAGCCGCGGGCATAAAAGACAGCCAGCTTATCAAACCATTTTCATATATTAATGGCAGCTGGCATAGCAGTGAAACTCAATTTGCAGTAACCAATCCAGCAACGGGTGAAGTTGTTGCTCAGGTGAGCAATGCTGATGTAGCAGAAACTGAATTAGCGGTATCTGCCGCTAAAGGTGCATTAAAAATGTGGTCAGCTAAGTCTGCCAATGAACGTGCAACGTTGTTACGCAATTGGTTCAATTTAGTAATGGAAAACCAAGATGACCTAGGACGTATCTTAACGTTAGAGCAAGGTAAACCTCTGGCTGAAGCTAAAGGTGAAATTGCTTACGGTGCAGCATTTTTAGAATGGTTTGCTGAAGAAGGTAAACGCGTTTACGGCGATACCATTCCTGCGCTTTCCAGCGATAAAAAAATTGTTGTTATTAAGCAGCCCGTTGGCGTGGTTGCCTCTATTACGCCATGGAACTTCCCAAATGCGATGATCGCCCGCAAAGCTGCGGCGGCGTTAGCTGCAGGTTGTACTTTTGTTGTTAGACCGTCTGAATCTACACCGTTATCGGCATTAGCTATGGCTGAGTTAGCAGAACGAGCAGGCATTCCTGCGGGCGTATTTAACGTTGTTGTTGGTAGTAATTCTCGCGGTATGGGACAAGTATTAACGCAACACCCTGATGTAGCAAAATTCACTTTCACCGGCTCGACCGGCGTTGGTAAATTATTATTGACTCAATGTGCTACAACGGTAAAAAAAGTATCGATGGAATTAGGTGGTAATGCACCTTTTATTGTCTTTGATGATGCGGACATTGAAGCGGCGGTACAAGGCGCGATTATCTCTAAATACCGTAATGCAGGTCAAACCTGTGTTTGTACAAACCGCATTCTTGTACAGCAAGGTGTATTAGCAGAGTTCACTGAAAAATTCAAAAACGCAGTGGCTGAATTACACATTGGTGATGGTTTAGCTGATGGTGTGAACCTTGGTCCTATGATTTCAGACAAAGCGGTTTGTGATGTTGAAAAGCTGGTTACTGAATCTATCGCTGCAGGTGCAAAAATAGCCTTTGGCGGACAACGTTCTGAAGTTGGTGAGCTGTTCTACCAACCAACAATTCTAACGGGCGTTACTAATGATATGCCAATTGCAGCCAATGAAATCTTTGGTCCAGTATCGCCAATTATTGCCTTTGAAACAGAAGAAGAAGCGATTGAACTTGCCAACGATACAGAATATGGCCTAGCGGCGTATTTCTATTCTCGTGATATTGGCACGGTTTGGCGAGTAGCTGAAGGTCTTGAGTTTGGCATGGTAGGTATTAATGAAGGCATTATTTCTAACGCTGCAGCGCCGTTTGGTGGTGTTAAACAATCGGGTAACGGCCGAGAAGGTTCAAAATACGGCTTAGACGATTATTTAGAAATTAAATACCTATGTATGGGCGGTTTAGATAAATAGCCTCGTTTAGGCAAGTTTAACCCAATTTATATTATGTCGAGAGAGTTATACAAAAGTGTCTCTCTCACCATTTAGAAAAGAATGTAGAGACAATACAATGACAACAGCAAATCAAGCATTACAAAACAGAAAAACTAAAGTGATAGCGCGTGGCCAAGGCAATATGTACCCAGTGTATGTAGAGCGTGCAGAGAATTCAGAAATATGGGATGTAGAAGGTAATCGTTATATTGATTTTGGCGCGGGTATTGCAGTTTGTAATACTGGCCACAGTCATCCAAAAGTTGTTGCTGCTGCAAAAGAACAGTTAGACAAATTTAGCCATACTTGTGTCATGGTTAACCCTTATGAAGTGGCTGTTGAGTTAGCAGAAAAACTAATCGACATTGCCCCAGGTGATTCTGAGAAAAAAGCGATATTTGTTTCAACAGGTGCAGAAGCTGTTGAAAACTGTGTGAAAATAGCCCGTGCCCATACGGGTCGTCGTGGTGTTATTGCCTTTAATGGTGGTTTTCACGGACGTACCAACTTGACCATGGCACTAACAGGAAAAATCACACCGTATAAAAATTTATTTGGTCCGTTTCCTGGTGACATTTTTCACGCCCCATTCCCAATCGAATGTCATGACATTACGGTTAAGCAATCATTAAAAGCGCTTGAAAACCTATTTAAAGTCGATATTGCACCAAGTGATGTTGCAGCCATTATTGTTGAGCCAGTTCAAGGTGAAGGTGGTTTTTATGCCGCGCCTACTGAGTTTTTACAAGCTTTACGTCAACTTTGTGATCAACATGGAATTATGTTGATTGCCGATGAGATTCAAACGGGTTTTGGCCGTACCGGTAAAATGTTTGCTTTTGAACACTCGGGTGTAGAAGCCGATCTAATGACTATGGCAAAAGGCATTGCAGGTGGTTTCCCAATTGCTGCAGTCGTGGGTAAAAGTGAAGTAATGGATGCACCATTGCCAGGCGGTTTAGGCGGAACCTATGGTGGTTCTCCGGTCGCTTGTGCTGCAGCGTTAGCAGTGCTGGATATTATCAAAGAAGAAAGTTTAGTGGAACGTTCAGCACACATTGGTGAACAATTTAATCACCGTTTAAGTCAATTAAAAACGGCATTCCCTGAACTAGTGTTAGAAGTGCGTAATCAAGGTTCAATGATTGCCATGGAATTAATCCAAAATGGTGATTCAGAGCAACCAAATACTGAATTAACACAAGCGCTTATTGCAAATGCAGCCAAAAACGGTTTGGTATTACTTGCCTGTGGTTTTTACGGCAATGTTATTCGTTTCTTACCGCCACTTACCATTTCAGATGAAGTGTTAACAGAAGGCTTAGATGCATTCGAAAATATGTTCAAAGAACTTGCTAAATAAAGTGTAATTTTTAAAAACGTTTTAAACAGACCGCCCTGATAGGGCGGATAATTTATAATAAAAATTAAAAGGTTATGTTATGAAGTCAGAATTTCAGCAAAAAAATACAGCACATCACTTTCAACCATTTAGTGATAATAAAGAGCTAGCAGAAAAAGGTATTAAATTAATATCTAAAGCTGAAGGTGTTTATATCTATGAAGATAATGGTAAAAAATACCTCGATGGTATGGCGGGTTTGTGGTGTGTAAATATTGGTTATGGTCGTAAAGAACTTGTTGAAGCAGCAAGCCATCAAATGACAGAGCTGCCTTATTACAACTTGTTCTTTAAAACTACCACGGCACCAGCAACAGATCTGGCAGCAAAAATTGCCTCTCTTGCTCCTGCACATATGAATAAAGTATTTTTTACTGGTTCAGGCTCTGATGCGAATGACACAAACTTTAGAATGGTGCGAAGATACTGGGACTTGAAAGGGAAACCAACGAAGAAAACCTTTATCAGTCGTCAAAATGCTTATCACGGTTCTACTGTTGCTGCGGCAAGCCTAGGTGGCATGGGCTATATGCATGAACAAGGTGACTTACCTATTGATGGTATTGTGCATGTTGATCAACCTTATTGGTTTGCTGAAGGTGGCGATTTGTCTCAAGATGAATTTGGACTTAAAGCAGCTCAATCATTGGAAGCTAAAATATTAGAAGTAGGCGAAGAGAACGTTGCTGCTTTTATTGCAGAACCTTTCCAAGGTGCTGGTGGGGTTATAACACCTCCAGATAGCTACTGGCCTGAAATTAAAAGAATTCTAGCCAAGTACGATATTCTATTTATTTTAGACGAAGTTATTTCAGGTTTTGGTCGTACAGGCGAATGGTTCGCTAGTGAATACTTTGATTTAAAACCAGACATGATTACTATCGCTAAAGGCATGTCTTCAGGTTACTTGCCTATTGGCGGCGTTATCATTTCAGATAAAGTTGCTGATGTAGTGATCGGAGAAGGTGCAGACTTTAACCATGGTTACACTTATTCAGGTCATCCGGTAGCGGCGGCTGTTGCACTAAAAAATATCGAAATTTTAGAGTCAGAAGGTATTGTTGATCAAGTTAAAAGTGAAATATCACCTTACTTGCAGCAACGCTGGCAAGAACTTGCGGACCATCCAATTGTGGGTGAAGCGCGTGGTTTAGGCATGGTTGCAGCAATTGAACTTGTTAAAGATAAGGCAACTAAAGAACGTTTAGCCCCCAATGCTGCTGGTGGCGGTGTTTGTCGTGACTATTCAATGGATAATGGCTTAATTATGCGCTCATGTGGCGACATCATGGTTATCTCACCGCCGTTGGTTATTACCAAAGCCGAAATTGATGAGCTAATTGATAAAGCTAAAAAGACATTAGACGATACAGCAAGGTTCTATAACCTTATCTAACTTTTGCTCGTATGCATGAGTTCGTATCTTGTATCAAGAAAGCCACTACCCATCAGTAGTGGCTTTTTTATTTTGGACTGTTGGATTTACTCTTACAGGCTGTTCATTGGCTCGAGTGTAGAGTTTAAATGCGTCATAAAAGCTTTACTGGCTTTAGACAGGTAATGACTTTTTTTCCATGCCAAACTTAGGTTAAATTCAATTTTAGGCTCGAAGGGTGCAGAAGTCATCTGCTGTTCGTTTTGTAAAATACGCGACAGACATGTAGTAATTCCCACCTCACTGCGTACCAATGATTTTTGTAATTCAATAAGATTCGTTTCCATACGGATGTCTAGTGCTAAGTGATGTTTTTTTGAATATTGACTGACGACTTCACGCAAGAAATAGCCTTCATGAAACAGCACTAATGGCTGCTGACAAAATTGTGCCAGTGATATGCTTTGCTCATTAGCTAGCGGATGAGAGCTGGCCATAGCGGCAACGACCTCCTCATTAAAAAGTTCAGTGTAGCGCAGCTGTGGGTTCTCTGAATCACTGCGTACTAGAGCCACATCAAGTTCGCCATTGAGTAACATTTTCTCAAGTGCTGCTGTGCCTTGATCAACCAAATGCATTTTGATTTTCGGATACTTTTGTTTAAATGTTGCTAGTACTTTGGGGAAGTAATAAGAGCCCATCATAGCGGAAACACCAAATCGAATAGTGCCTTGCTCTAGGTCTTTGAGTTCTTCTAATTCTAATTCAAGCTGTTTTGCTTGGCTTAATAACTGGGTTGCCAGTTTATATAATACTTCACCTTCAGCAGTTAATAAGGCATTTTTTTCCGCCCGATTAATTAACTTCAATCCAACTTCTTGTTCTAGCTTTTGAATCGCAATGGTCAGTGCTGGTTGAGCAATGCCAATTTTATGTGCAGCCCGAGTAAAGTTGCCCAGCACGGCTAATTGACAAAAGTATTCAAGGCGCTTCAAATTCATAGTAACGTCACCGATAAGTAAAAGTTATGAAAATTATAAAAACTATATATTATATTTATTCTTGCTTTCTAGATAGAGTAAAACACTAATGAAGACCAATAAAATGACTGTGAAACTAGCAGTTGACTATCTAGGTTTTAACTACATAGGTTTAAATCAAAAGCATAAGAGGGTGATAGAATGAATACATCAGCAAGAAAACTAAACAATGAATCAATTCCACAAGGCTTTTCGGTAGCGCCGTTTGCAGCGAATCCACGTTTGCAAGTGATAAAGTTATCTTCTGAAACAGTGAAGGGATTTATTGAACAGGCATTACCCTTAGGTGTGCAGGCTATAGAATACAAGCCATTTTTGCGTTTTCATGTTGCGAGTATTCTAAATAACCTCACTAATGATACTTTGAGTACTTTATTGCTAAACATCATTAAGAACCGAGATACAGGGGCATTTATGTTGCAATGCGAGCCTGTTGCGGCTGAATTTGATCAGCTTGAGTTCAATATTTTATTATCGACAGCTGTTTCTCACTTGATTGGTGTACCTAATTTAGATGCTATGTATGGCAAATTTTATGCGCGATTCAGCGTAAAAAATGAAGACAATAGTGATAGTTATTTACGTCAAGCTCATCGACGTATGGAATTACACAATGATGGCACCTATGTAGAGGAACGTACCGACTGGGTTATTATGCAAAAAATAGCGGAAGAGAATATGGAAGGTGGAGATTCCTTGTTATTACACGTAGATGAATGGCAAGATTTAGAAAAATTCTATAACCATCCTTTGGCAAAAGAAGACATTCAATGGACATCGCCTGCCAGTAAAAATATTACCTATAAAATGCAGCATCCGGTGTTTTTTGAAGAAGATGATAATGGTCGACCTAAAATGCTATTTATCGACCAATTCGCTGAACCTTTAAATATGCGCCAAGGTCAGTATTTATATGAAATGGGCACATCGCTAGAAGCAGAGAAAAATACCTTTAATGTCCGTGTTCCTGTGGGCAGTATGTTAGTGGTAAATAATCACGCTTGGTTACATGGTCGTGATAAATTTGTTGCCGATAAAGGGCTCTATCGCGAATTACTGCGTCAACGTGGTGCTTATTATGAAAACGCAAAACTAAAATAGTAAAGGATTAATATGATCTATGACTACATAATCATTGGTGGTGGTATTGTTGGCGTATCGACTGCTTGGCAGCTACAGCAACGCTACCCAGATAAAAAAGTATTATTGTTGGAAAAAGAAAGTGAATTTGCTACTCATCAAACTGGACATAATAGCGGCGTTATTCATGCGGGCGTATATTATGAGCCTGGCAGCTTAAAAGCTAAATTTTGTCGAGCAGGGGTCGATGCTACTATCGATTTTTGCCAACAGCATGATATTCCTTTTAATCAATGCGGTAAGTTGTTGGTTGCCACCAATGATTTAGAAGTAAAGCGCATGGAGGCGCTTTATCAACGCTGCAAAAAGAATAATATTGAAGTGGAGTTATTAGATAAACAGCAACTCAAAATTGAGGAGCCTAATATTATCGGGCTTGGTGCTATTTTGGTTAGATCGACAGGCATAGTCGATTACCAACTGATTACCATTAAAATGGCGCAGGAATTTCAGTCTTTGGGTGGTGAATACCGACTGAATACCAAAGTAACTCAGTTAAAGGAAACGGCAGAAGATATTCGCGTGAGTACAAGCCAAGGTGAACTTTCTAGTCGTTACTTAATCACCTGTTCAGGTTTAATGGCCGACCGCGTAGTTAAAATGTTAGATATTAAAGTCGACTTTCAAATTGTGCCCTTTCGCGGTGAGTACTATCAGTTGCCCGCGAATAAAAATGCCATTGTTAATCACTTGATATATCCGATTCCCGATCCAACATTACCGTTTTTAGGTGTGCATTTAACTAGGATGATTGATGGCAGTGTTACTGTTGGTCCTAATGCGGTACTGGGCTTTAAACGAGAAGGTTATGGCAAGATTAATATTAACTTACGTGATATTAAAGAAATGATGCTGTTTGCTGGTTTTTGGAAAGTACTGTGGAAAAACTTGAGTTCAGGTCTTACTGAGTTTAAGAATTCACTCTTTAAAAACGGTTACTTAACCTTGGTGCGAAAATATTGCCCCTCAATAGAGTTATCCGATCTTAAATCATATCCTGCGGGTATTCGTGCACAAGCAGTGATGAATGATGGCAGCTTAGTGCATGATTTTTTGTTTGCAAATAGCGAGCGAACAATCAACGTCTGCAATGCACCATCGCCAGCAGCGACTTCAGCCATCCCTATTGGTGGATATATTGTTGATAAAGTAGACGAACATTTTAGCTCTTAATCAAACCGACAAAGACCAACAAAACTGTGTGTTGGTCTATTTACTCAAATGTTTAATCAATGAAAAGTTTACAACTCGCTTTTGATAGATATTTTTCCATTTCAACCGTTGGGACCATACCGCCACCCGTTGCCCATACAAGATGCGTTGCATTTACCAGTTTTGCATTATTCATTGCTATACGATTAAGGTATTCATCATTATTAGCAACAACGATAGGGCCTAACATACCAGCCAGTGCTGACGGCTCTAATTGAATACTTTCTACCTTATTTAATGACCCAAGCAGATCATACATTCTCTGGTCGGTGATGGTGTAAAAACCATCTAACAGGCGTTCCATTGCTCTGCCAACAAAGCCAGAAGCTCGTCCAACAGCAAGGCCGTCAGCAGCGGTAATGTTATCAATACCGATATCTTGAACGGCGATGCCATCATGTAATCCAGTGAGGATTCCGAGCAACATGCAAGGAGAGTGTGTTGGCTCGGCAAATACACAATGTACGTTATCACCAAAAGCCATCTTCAGCCCAAATGCTACGCCACCAGGACCACCACCGACACCGCAGGGCAGGTAGACAAATAATGGATTATCGCTATCTACCACAATGTGCATATCATCAAACTGTTGTTTTAGTCTTTCACCTGCAACGGCGTAGCCTAAAAATAGTGTTTGGGAGTTTTCATCATCAATAAAGAAGCACTTGGGATCACTTTCAGCTTCCTGGCGACCTTGCTCTACAGCGACACTGTAATCTTCGCTGTACTCAACAACATTAACACCGTGAGCTCGGAGTTTTTCTTTTTTCCATTGGCGGGCGTCTGCAGACATATGTACGCTAACTGAAAAACCTAGTTTTGCACTCATAATACCAATAGACATACCAAGATTGCCCGTTGAACCAACAGCGATACTGTACTGGCTAAAAAAGGCTCTAAACTCTTCGGTAAATAGTTTGCTGTAATCATCTGAAAGTTCAAGCAGCCCGGCTTTTATTGCTAATTTTTCTGCATGAGTCAACACTTCATAAATGCCACCGCGTGCTTTGATCGAACCTGAAATGGGCAGGTGACTGTCTTTTTTTAGCAGCAGTTTACCTTTAATTTCCACCTTATATTGCTGCTCCAGTTGCGATTTCATTGCTGAAATTTCAACTACCTCAGATTCAATAATGCCCTTGGTTACGGCCGTTTCGGGGAATGCCTTTACCATGTAGGGGGAAAAACGTGCTAATCGGTCACTGGCATCTTTAATATTATCGTTATCAAGTCCGACATAAGGAAGGCCTTCCTGTAGTGAAGTAATATTAGGGTTAAACCAGTTTACCTCTTTTAGTTTGACCATTTTTTTTATGAGGGGAAAGTCAGCTATTAGCTTTTCGATGTCGACGTTATTCATTATTACCTCTCAATCCGCTTTATGTGTTTTCTTAATAGTATTAAACAATAATCGTCACACACAAACAAACGATGATTATTCAACTTCACATGAGTTAGATTTAAACAAGAGTGATGTTAATCATATAAAACCATAGGATTGTTCAATTTGATTTAATTAATGTTATGCATAATGATATTGTCGTTGTCAGAATTCGTCGGAAACCGCCAATGGAAGATTCTGTATTATGTACAGCCAAGACAATATTATTTCTAAAAATAAACGGTTGAGCAGTTTTCAGCTTTCTAAAATGCATACCTTTGAAGTAGCAGCCAGACACAGTTCTTTCTCGCTTGCGGCTGAAGAGTTATCGATGACGCCAAGTGCAATATCTCATCGAATAAATGCGTTAGAGCATGAATTAGGTATATTGTTATTTAAACGCTCACATCGAAAAATTGAATTAACCAAGGAAGGTGAGCGCATTTATATTGCGGTAAGGTCTTCGCTAACCAGTTTAAATCAGGAAATTCTAGAAGTAAAAAGTAATGAAATTTCTGGTGAGTTAACTGTTTCTGTCTCTTATACACATCTGACGCTGCCGACGA
>OJFU01000635.1_pt1 | contig 9901 bp, 8 predicted proteins | sample 1594331 | NCBI WGS metagenome assembly OJFU01 (sample SAMN05416801, study PRJEB24817) | seawater metagenome | isolation source: Sea water | place: Canada:Atlantic | collected 2013-11 | reverse complement strand
AAAATAGATATTCAAAATAATTGATTACTTATAAAATTACAAAGAAGCATCATCATGCAAATAGAGAAAATTTTAAGATAAAAAAGTTATATAATTCTGATGTGATGGATGCATTAAATAATATAACAAAAAGAAATTCAGCTAGAAGCTTAGTTGAGCCTCATCCAACTAAAGATGAAATGGCAACTGTTTTTGAAGCTGCATTAAGAGCGCCTGATCATGCATGGCTTAAGCCTTCAACTTTTATTCAAATTACTGGTGCTGGAAGAAATAAGTTATCTGATATTTTTATTCAATCAGCTAAAGAGCTAAAGAGCGAGCTATCAGATATCCAAATCACTAAATATACAGAAGCGCCTTTTAGAGCTCCAATGATTGTTATATTAGTATCGACTCCAAAAGATCATCCAAAAGTACCACCGATTGAACAAATCATTTCAACCGGATGTGCTGGTCAAAACATTATGCTCGCCTTGAATGCTATGGGTTATGGAGCTATATGGAGAACAGGAGCTTTTGCATTTAATAAAATTATTGCTAAAAACTTAGGTTTAGAGGGTTCAGCAGAAGTTATAGGGTATATTTATACTGGAACAGCATCAGGTAACAATAAAAAGATACCAACACATGATCTTAATGATTATGTTGATGTTTGGGATTGAACGCTAGTTAGGTTGTTAGCTTTTGCTATAAATTAAATACTAATACATAAGGGGAAATCATGAAAATTTTTACAATCATTGTCTTGGTAATAATAGTTCTTATTGCATTTTTTTACGGACCTAATGCTTTTCGATTATATAAGATAACCAATTTATATAACGAGAATAAAATTGCTCATAACTTTATAAATATGGGCACTATGTTTCCAACATCTGAGCCTATAAAAGCTTCTTCAAAAGCTAAAGCTCTCCCGAGATCTGAAGAGACTTACTCACTTCCAGAAACATTTAGATTTGAAGATTCTGATCAAAACTTAAAAGAAGCTTTAGAGCATTTTAAAACTGATGGTCTGATTATTATTAAAGACAATCAAATCGTACACGAGAAATACTTCAATAATAATACCCAAACATCTCAACATATTTCATGGTCAGTAGCTAAATCTTTCCTTTCAGCTTTGCTTGGTATTGCATTAGAGGATGGGTTGATTGATGACATTAATGATCCGATTACCAAGTATCTTCCTGATTTCAAGGGTACAGGCTATGAGGGTATAAAAATAAAAAATATCTTACAGATGTCATCAGGTGTTCTTTTTAATGAAGATTATGCTGACCCTAATTCTGATATCAATAAGTTTGGAAGAGCTGTTGCGACAGGAGGTTCCTTTAGAGATTTTGCAAAAACGCTTACAAAAGATAAAGAACAAGGAACATACAATCACTATGTAAGTATTGATACTCAAATGCTTGGATTTCTTTTGGTAGAAGTAACAGGAATGCCTTTAAGGGATTACTTAAAAGAGAAAATCTGGGAAAAAATTGGTATGGAAGATGATGCCTATTATTTATCTGATGTTGAGGATGTAGATATGGCTCTGGGTGGTCTTAATGCAAGCTTAAGGGATTATGCAAAATTTGGTCTTTTATATTTAAATCGTGGTGTATGGAATGGTGAGCAAGTTGTTCCTGAAGCTTGGGTTGATGCTTCTCACTCAATAGATGCAGACCATTTAAAACCTAATGCAGGTGAGTTATCTTCAAATACTTGGGGTTATGGATACCAGTGGTGGATTCCAGGATTTCCTGAGACAGATTACACCGCTGCAGGTGTCTACAATCAATATATTTATATAGACCCTGTAACTAATGTAGTAATAGCAAAAATATCCTCAAATCATAGATTTACAGCAGAAAGAGAATATTCAAAAGAAGCACATATTGCTATGTTCAGAGCTATTGCTCAATCAAATTCAGGCAAGTAAACAAGTATGGAAAATATAGCAAAAAAGCCTGTTGTTATTATTACTGGTGGCAGTCGTGGCGTAGGTGCAGCAACAGCTTTACTACTTGCCTCAAAAGGTTGGAATATAACTATTACTTGCTCATCAACAATTAAAGAAGCTAACGAAGTCGCCCTTGCCTGCCAAGAGTTTGGAGTTGAGGCTCTAGCTATCCAAGCCGATGTTTCTGCAGATGAAGATTGTAAAAAAACTATAGCAAAAACGATCGAAAAATATGGTCGTATTGATGCCTTAGTTAATAATGCCGGTACGAGTAAATTTGCGTGGGATCATTCAGATTTAAGCTTGCTAAATGCAGATGACTTTCAAAAAATATATGCAGTAAATCTTATAGGTCCATTTCAAATGGTTAAAGCTGCAAAAGAATATTTATTAAAAAGCTCTAACCCTAGTATTACAAATGTTTCATCCATAGCAGGAGTAAAAGGAATTGGAAGCTCTATTGCTTATGCAACCTCAAAAGGCGCCTTAAATACTATGACTATATCTATGGCAAGAAATCTAGGGCCGATAAGAGTCAATGCAATTTGTCCAGGTTTTATTGAGGGCGAGTGGTTAAAGCAAGGTTTAGGTGAAGAGATGTATAACGCATCAAAAAGCATGCTTGAATCAAGCGTTCCTTTAAAATCTGTATCAAGTCCACAAAGTATTGCTGAGTCAATAATGGCTTTTATTGAGTTTAATAAAAATGCTACCGGTCAACTCTTGATACTAGATGGCGGGCATCATTTAAATCTATAAAATTAGTATTGATAAATATAAATCAGTTATGTTAATTTACTTAAATATATGAAAAACACTAAACAATATTTTACTTTGGCTTTTGCCATATTCTTTACTCTATCTATTGGAGCAGCTCCATTTGATTCTACTTATCAGGCGAAGCCTTCTGAAACATCGCTATTAAAAAATGCCAATATCTATGACGGCGAGGGTAATGAATTTTTTAATTATGATGTCTTAATTCAAGATGGGAAAATTAAAGCTATCGGAGCTAACTTAGTAGTTGAGAATGCAGATGTAACTATTTATGACCTTACAGGTATGTGGGTTACGCCAGGAATAATAGATCTTCATTCACATATGGGTGTTTACTCGGCTCCAGGAGTAAAAACAAGCTCTGATGGAAATGAGGCAACTAGTCCTGTAACTGCAGAAGTTTGGGCTGAGCATTCAGTTTGGACACAAGATCCTCAATTCTCATTAGCACTTCAGGGCGGTGTTACAAGTTTCCATGTTTTACCAGGTTCCGCAAATTTAATTGGCGGAAGAGGCACCACATTTAAAAATGTTCAAAGTAATACTATTCAGGGTATGAAATTTCCTGATGCACCTCATTCTTTAAAAATGGCTTGTGGAGAAAATCCAAAAAGAGTTTATGGAAATAGAAAACAATCTCCTTCAACCAGAATGGGTAATATTGCTGGTTATAGAAAAGCATGGATAAAAGCTTCGAAGTATCGTTCAAACATGGCTACATATGAATCTAAATCAGCTGAAGCTAAAGAGATAGTTAGTCCCCCTACTCGTGACTTAGAATTAGATACGTTATCCGGAGTACTTAAGGGAGAAATTCTAGTTCAGAATCATTGCTATAGAGCTGAAGAAATGGCAATGATGATAGATATTGCTGATGAATTTGGATATAAAATAACTGCATTTCATCACGCTGTTGAAGCATATAAGATTGCAGATTTGTTAGCTGACAATGGTATATGTGGAGCTATGTGGGCAGACTGGTGGGGCTTTAAACATGAAGCCTACGATATGGTTCAGGAAAATATAGCAATTATCGACCAAGCAAGAAATGGAACAGGCTGTGCAATAGTTCATTCAGATGACTCCATTGGAATCCAGCATCTAAACCAAGAAGCTTCAAAGGCATTGGCAGCTGGAAATCGAGCAGGATTTGATATTTCTAAAGCTAGAGCGATGAAATGGATTACTTCAAATCCAGCTAGAGCAGCAGGTATTTATGAATCAACAGGATCTTTGGTAAAAGATAAAAATGCAGATGTTGTTATTTGGAATAAAAATCCTTTCAGTGTTTATGCAATTGCTCAAAAAGTTTTTATTGATGGAAATTTAATGTTTGATCGTAATAACCCCTCATCAACTCCTGTATCTGATTTTGATCTTGGCATAATTAAACCAACTAACAGTAGAACTCAATGAAAAATTTTAAAACATTTCTAGCCTTCACTCTTCTTTTACCACTATCTGGATATGCTGAAGATTTATTAATTAAAAATGGCTCCATTCATATTGGTGATGGAACGCCTGCATTTGTTGGAGATATATATATCAAAGATGGATTAATTGAAGCAATTGGAAATCTTGATATTGAATCAAGTCAAACAGTTGATGCTTCAGGGAAAATTATTACTCCTGGTTTTATAGCTGCAACAACAGCATTAGGAATTATTGAAATTGGTGCTCTTGATGTAACGAGAGATGATGAATCAGATTATTTAAATATGGGCTTTAGTATTTTTAGAGGTTTTAATCCAAATTCAACTTTAATTCCATGGAATAGATCTAATGGATTAACATCCGCCATAACTCTTCCTCAACAAACCTCATTACCTCTTGCAGGTATGGGCTCTTACTTTATTCTTGATGGCGCTATTGAAATATCAGGCACCAAGGACATGGTTATGCTTGGAAGGATAGGCGCATCTTCAGGCTCAAGAAGTGAAGATTTTGATATTTTAGAAGGTCTATTTAAGCTAGGTAAACTAGCAAAAAGTAAGTCTTATGAAAAAGTTCTCGAACAGCCTTTGGCTGAATTCTTAGAACTTCACCCTCAAGATGTTGCAGCTTTAGATATGCTTGTTAATAAAAAAATTCCACTCATCATGGAAACAAATAGAGCAACAGATATTTTGCATTTAATAGATTTAAAAAATAAATATAAAATTAATATGGTATTAGCTGGAATTGAAGATGCTCCATTAGTGTTAAAGAGCTTAGTAGAAAGCAACATCCCAGTCATTATCAATCCTATGGATAACATACCAGATTCTTTTGATGAATTATCAAGCTCACTTAAGCTTGCATCGGTTTTAAACAAAGCTGGTGTAAAAATTGTCTTTGACTCAGATAGATCTCACAATTATCACCTTATAAGACAAGGAGCTGGAAATGCTGTTGCTTATGGAATGGATTATAACGATGCGATAAGCGGTCTATCAAAAAATGTGGCTGACGTTTTTGGATTAAAAGGTAGAGGTTCTATTCAACAAGGTTTTGCAGCAGATATTCTAGTTTGGGAATTTGACCCACTAGAGCCCTCTTCTATTCCTATCCATATCTATATTAACGGGAAAGAGGTAGATTTAACTACCAGATCATCTCGCTTAAAAGATAGATATATCAACAAATTAAGCCAGTAATAAGTACTTAATTAGTAAAAAATACCGTTTCTTGCTCTTAATTGGCTGTTAAGCCCTTTTGCCATAGCTTTTTTATAAAGAAATTAAGTCTAAAATAATGTCTAAAAAAATAGCAATAAGTAATATATCCATATATTATGTATAAATAATTGTTTCAATAAATAGGGGATTACTTATGAAAATTGTATCTAAGCTTTTACTAAGCTTTTTAATAAGCTTTACCGCGTTCGGATCTTTTGATCTTACCGCACAAGAAGTTGAAGAGGTTGTAGTTACTGCAACAAGAAGAGAAGAGTCGATTCAAGATGTAGCATTGTCAATTCAAGCTTTTAATGCTGATGTTCTTGCTGAGAACCAAATTACTGAACTTGCTGATTTATCAGATTATATGCCTGGCTTTAGTTATGCCCATGGTATTGGATCTGGATCTGGAGCTGGTGTTCGTGGAGTTGCAGGCGCAGCGATTGGAGCTGGAACCACTTCTTCCGTTCAGATGGCTGTTAATGGTCATGGAATAAACGGAAGTGCATTTGGTGAAATTGGTTTTCTTGATGTACAACAAGTAGAAGTGCTTGCTGGTCCTCAGGGTACTTTATTTGGAAGAAATGCTGTTGGTGGTCTTATTAATCTAGTTTCTGCTAGACCGACTGCAGAAATGGGTGGCTATGCAAACTTTGAAATCGGTAACTATGGATCAGAAAGAGTAAGTACTGCAATCAATCTACCATTTGGCGACAACGTAAGAACACGTCTTGCTTATTCTTCATTTGTAAAAGATGGTTGGATTAGAAACACTGGAACTGGTAACGATATTGATGGCAGAGATGCATACGGTGTTCGTCTTTCAGTTGATGTTGATCTTCCTAATGAAAGTATGATTAAGTTCAATACAGCTCACTATTCATCTGATGATAATAGATTAAATGTTGCTGGAACATATTGTGCAAGAGATGCTTTCTACGGTTGTAGTCCTTTTGAAAAGGGTAACCTAAATGAGCCTTATCATGTTGCTGGAACAATTGGTGGTCTAATTGATGTTCTGACATTCTTATCACCTAGTGTTAACTATGATCCATATGCGAGCGCAGTTGGAATGGCTCCAAATAGCATCGATACAGTTCGTAAAAACTGGGATCCTCAGAGAACTCAAGTTGTTGAAAATTCTCAGATTGAATATGTAAAAGAGCTTACTAACATCACTGTTAAAGCTAAATATTCATACTCAACAAGAGACTATGATCATATTGATGATAACGATCATTCAATGGCTACTGAAGGCTTTCTGACTGCTGTAGGTCCAGTTCCTGCATGGGATGTTCAGTTTGAATGTTTCCCTGCTTCTACTACTATGGGTTCTGAAGCTGTAGAGTGTTCTCAAGCTGATGAAGTAACTAGACAATCTGAGATATCTATTGTTTCTGATTATGATGGTCCGCATAACTTTACTGCTGGTGTATACCAGTGGCAATCAGATTTTGATAATGATTATCATGTTCAAACATCTAGTTATCAAATGCTTAGAGATTTTGATCTACATCCATATATGAGTTCATTGTTTGGTGGAGCTCTTAATGACCTTGGTGGTATTGTTGCTTGGTCAGTGTTTGGTCAAGTTTTTGGAGCTGTTGCTCCTGCAATTCCTACAATAGGACTTCCTGCTGCATTAGGACTGATTACACAAAATACTTTAGGTACATGTGCTACTTTTGGTGGACTATGTAATAGATCTCTTCCAAATAAAATGGGTGGATTACTTACTGACCAAAATGGTATTACAAAATCTACTGCTTTTATGGGTGAGTACTATTATCAAATGAATGAAGATACTAAATTTACTTTAGGTCTAAGATATAACGATGATACTTATGAAAGTACTATCTTTAGTTCACTTTCAGATATCTCAAATACAAGTTATGCATATACAGGTCCTGATTACTCAAGAAGTAACCCAGGCACATCAAGAGAACAAACAGAGAACAGCGCTTTAACTTATAAGTTAGCTGTCCAACATAATCTTAATGAAAATAGCATGGTTTATGCTTCCTTAACTACTGGTCTAAAAGCTGGTGGAACATCTCCAAATGAGTTTTCAATTCAAATCCCTTATGGTGAAGAAGAGTCTTCATCATTAGAAATTGGAACTAGAAATATTCTTATGGATGGAAGAATGCTATTAAATGCAACTTTATTTGAAATGGATGTAACTAATGGTCAAATAGGTCTTATTTATAATGCCGGAGCTGTAAACAAAACATTTGATTATGTTAATACTGGTCTTGAGGGACAAATGAAATTCTTTATCTCTGATAATACTGAGTTAGATTTCAACTGGTTAAAGTTAAACTCTGAAATGGGAGAAGCTTTACAAGATAATCCTCTAAACCCTAACCAAGCTACAGTAGTATTCGCGAGAGGTTCAGGAACAGCTGGCTTAGCTGCACTATTACAAGCAACAGGATTGGATGCAGCTAATGCTGGAGGACAGGCTTATTTTATTGGAACTTTATTACCAAATGCTGGGTTCACTAATTGGGCTCTTACTGATACTGGTATTGTTGGTTCTTATCAAGGGGCTTTATTGAATCTTCCTGGATTATCAGCTATTACTGACGTTCAGCTTCAAGGAAATAGATTCCCAGGCGCTACTGAATTAGACTATAACTTATCTCTAACTCATAGATTTGCCATGGATGGTGGTGCTACTGATCTTAGATTTACTTATGTGCATAAAGGACAAAGATTTGGATCTATATTTAACGATGATAAATTCAGCGTTCCTGAGCAAACATATATGGATATGACAGCTATCTATTCACCAACAAGTGAAGATTGGTATGCTGGAGCATATGTTAAGAACATAGGTGATAAGCGTTTTCAAATAGGTGCAGAGCAAGCAAGTACACTTCAAGGTGGTATGGCTCAGGTTACTTATTCGCAGCCTAGAACTTACGGTCTAACATTTGGAATGAACTTCTAATTCGATAGATCTGAATTTAAAAGCCCAGTTTATCTGGGCTTTTTTTTGTCTAGAACTTATTTAGCAAGTAAATTAAAACTTACATTCTTTAAATCTTTATAGATTCAAAGGGATCTTCATGGACTATATTATCTTTTAAAGAAATTCTATAAGAATTTTTATTATCACCGAAATTAACAGACTTGTATGATTCTTCATTGATTATATGAAGCGCTGCATTACCTTCTACTCCCATACATTCATCAAAATCAGCATTATCTAGACTATCTTTAACATAAGGCCTTCTAGTTGGCTCTTCATCGTAATGTGGACAGCAAACTCCATCTACAAAACCCAAACAATCCATAATAGCTAGATCATCAGCCCAAGAGTCAGTTATGCCTTTATTAAACCAACAGATAGCTCCTGCACTTACGCCGCACATGATCACCCCGTTCTTGTAAGCTTCTTCTAATAAGACATCAAGACCCCAATCTTTCCATACAGCAAGCATGCTTTTAGTGTTGCCGCCTCCGACAAAAATAATATCTTGTTTTTTAATATGCTCTACTAAATTAATGGTTCTCTTGAAAAAATCTATGTGGGATGTTTTACAACCTATTGAATCAAAAGCTTTATAGAAATTTTCAATATACTGATTATCATCGCCTGTTGCAGTAGGAATAAAACATATCTTAGGTGAATCTGATTTGCATTGAGATTTAATATAATTCTCAATTTTAAGATCTTTTATAACTCTTCCAAACCCACCACCACCGATAGCTATAATTTGTCTCATATGTTTTTAATTATACTTTTTATTTCTTTAATATGATCTACAGTTGTTCTGCAGCATCCGCCTATTACAAAGGCTCCAGCATCAGTCCATTCTTTTACATACTTTGCATATTCAAGATGATTGATGGGTTGTTGATTGTGATGGTGAAATTCATCAGCATCACTAACAAAACCCTCTAATGGATTTTTTTTATAAATTGACGAATTAGCATAAATTCCAAATTTCTTTTCCCTCTTTAGTTTTAAAATAGCTTTAGATGCTGTATCGGCATGAATGCAATTAATTAACTGACACTCTATATCTAGTTCAGAGGCTTTTAAAATAGCATCTTCTAAAAGCTCAGTACTTGGAAGTCTATTTAACTTATTACCTCTAGTTGTCCAGCTAAGCCACACTCTGGACGAGAAATCTTTAGCCATTGATGCTGCTGTAATACCTTCATAAATTGAAGCCATAGTTTCACAAATAATAATATCAACATTATCTTTATAAACTTCTCCTAAAGATCTATAAAAGCTTCTTAATGGTTTTCCGCTAGAGCTTAAGTCAGGTCTAAACGTTACATGTATAGGAGGATAACAGCCAGCAATTAATGTATTTGTATTGGTAGATGCAATAGCTTCCTGACATAGTTCAAGAGATCTTTTAGCAAGATCAATATATGAGGGAGCTGACGGCTCTCTTTTAAGCAGTTCAGGAGTTGCTTGATAGTTTGAAGTAGTAATAACATCTGCTCCTGTCTCTTATACACATCTCCGAGCCCACGAGACCTCTCTACATCTCGT
>OJFU01000616.1_pt1 | contig 10132 bp, 10 predicted proteins | sample 1594331 | NCBI WGS metagenome assembly OJFU01 (sample SAMN05416801, study PRJEB24817) | seawater metagenome | isolation source: Sea water | place: Canada:Atlantic | collected 2013-11 | reverse complement strand
GTGCTGATGATGTTTATAATGGTAAAACGGTTCAGCAAATTGCGTTGTTTGATAATTTAGTGAATGGCATTGACCAAGCGCATTGTTTATCAAATTCTGCTGGTATTATTGCCTGGCCAAGCGGTCATGGCGATTGGGTACGTCCTGGGCTTATGCTCTATGGTGTATCGCCAATGGCAAATAGTATTGGGCAGCAACACAAATTAAAACCAGTTATGCGCTTAACTACGCGCGTAATTGCAGTGCGTGATGTGCCTGCTAATGAGGCTGTTGGGTATGGTGGTCGTTGGAAAAGCGATAAACCAACCAAGTTAGCTGTTGTAGCTATGGGTTATGGCGATGGTTATCCTCGACATGCTAAAGAGGGGACACCGGTAATAATTGGTGAGCAGCGTTATGGTATTGTAGGAAGCGTAGCTATGGACATGATCAGCGTTGATATAGGTGCTAATGAGCATAATATTAAAGTTGGCGACAGAGTCACTATGTGGGGCCCTGAGCTACCAGTTGAAGAAATAGCACTGTGCGCTGATACTATTCCTTACGAGCTATTATGTAATATTACACCACGCGTAAGTTATGAGTATCAGCCATAGTTAGTTTTTAGCGTATACCAATTGGGTATAATTACTCTTTTATAAAGTAAATGTCGCTAAAGCCCATACGGGCAAACTCTTGGTCGCGAAAGTTACGAACAGAAGCAGACCCTTTTGAGGTCATTTCTATTTGGCGTACCATGTTTAAGTAATTTGTTAAATCAATACCCTCGGCAGCAGCAATAGCTTGATACATGTCGTGGTATTTATCTTTTGCGAAGTTAATTTCGCGCGGTTGGTTTTTAAATGTATACGTTATTCTGCGTGCCATAATAAGCTCAGTTAAATTGAGTGTTAGTATAATTTTACACTGTATTGAACTGGCATTGAATGATTTGTTTAAATCAAATAATTAAAAAGTAGAGTTTAAAATGAAATTATCAGTAGAGATCAGTAAATATCCACTTCACCAAGATTACATTCCGTTTATTAAAGGCTTTATTGACCGCTTAAACGAATACGAAAATTTAAAAGTGATTACTAATACGCTATCAACGCAAATTTTTGGTGATTATGATTTAGTAATGCAGGTGTTAAATACCGAAATTAAGCGCTCATATGAAGAATTTGGTAAAGCTATTTTTGTATGTAAGTTTCTCTCTGGCGACTTATCGCCTGAATAATCTATAATACCAATCTGCATAAATCTTTGATCAATTTAACGAATTAAATTGCACTAAAACGTCGTTAAAAATTTTTTATTTAGAACAACTAGATACAAAAATTTTTGCCTAGTTCTAGCGTAATTTCCTTAACGTTAAATAGACCCCGTATATAAGCAGATTGGTATAACAATCTGCACAACTAAACGGTAACTGCATAATATGGATTTTTTAACACAAACCTTAAGCGGTTTTACAGCAATGTCGCATTGGGAATACATTGCGGTAGGATTGTCGATGGCGTACTTATTATTGGCAATAAAGGAAAGCTTATGGTGTTGGCCAGCGGCATTTTTTAGCACGCTCATTTATACAATTATGTACTGGAATGGCGCATTGCTCATGGAGTCATTACTTAATTTTTATTATATGTATATGGCTGTGTTTGGATGGGTTGTATGGCGAAAAGGCAAAGCTGAAAATTTAAATATTACATCGTGGTCGATAAACCGTCATGCTGTTTTAATTAGTTTAACAACCGTAGCTGCAATTACAATTGGTTACGTTATGCAAAACTATACGCATGCCGATTTTGCTTATCTTGATAGTTTTACAACTTGTTTTGCCGTAGTAACTACTTACTTAGTTGCTAAAAAAGTCCTCGAAAACTGGCTGTACTGGATTGTAATAGATGCAGCTTCCATGTATTTATATTATGAAAAAGGCTATTACCCAACGCTTGCGCTCTTTATATTTTATACCATTATGGCAGCGTGGGGCTTTAAAACTTGGTACGAAGAGTACGAACAAAGCCAAGCTAAGCCGCTAGCTCAGCTTTAATTAATGATTGATCATCATCAGTTAGTAAAAATATGTAGTGCGTTTATAGAGCCTACGAGCGTTATTTCAAGCGAGCGACTACTTAATGGTTTTAGTAACGATAATTTTTTAATACGTACCAAACAACAAGGGTATTTATTAAAGTGTTATAAAAGCCATTGGCCAGCCATAGGGCTTGAAGCACAGCGTTTTTTAAGTGAGCTTAATATATGTCCTGCGCCTGTTTGGCTCGATAAAAAGAATAGCCGTGCGGTATTTAATTATATTGAAGGTAATACAGCGCAATCGGATATAACGCTTAGCTTTATTAATAAACTTGCTCAAGTGCACAATTACACAGTGTCTACTGCGCCAATGGATATAGCTAAAGAGCTGCATTTTTATCAAAGCACCGGCGTATATACGCAATATAAACCTCAAATAGAGCAGGCACTCAAAGTAGTTGCAGCCATGCAATTTGATGAAGGCTTTTGTCATAATGACTTGGTAAAAGATAACATTATTGTAAATGCTTCGGGCATGTATTTAATTGATTTTGAGTACGCGCAAACCAACGATGTATATTTTGATTTGGCAGCTCTTGCAGTGAGCTTTAATCTTAATGAGAGCAGCGAAAGTACATTGTTAAATAACTATAAAAATAGCGTTGATGAAACAAGTACGTTTTACCCATCAATAGATAAGCTAAATTACTATAAGCTGTTTTTTTTGGTGTTGTGTATTGCTTGGTATGAGGAGCGCAGCATAACTAGTAAATCTATAATGTTACGTGCGCAGCTAAATAAACTTGTTACTAATACTTTTTTATAAAAGTTACAAACCACCAAAGCGTTCAGCTAATTCTTTATATTTTGCAACTTCTGCGGCATCAAATTGTGGCTCGCCGTTTTCGTCTTCTGACTTAGCTATTAGTAAACTCTCGCGAGCAAGACGCTTTACACGCTCAACTTTTACACCTAAAAATTCAGCGGTTTGCTCTGTAGACATTAAACTCATAATTATTTCCCTCGTATTAAATCAATTCGTATCACAATAACCATAGTAATAATGTTGCTAAAGCGTTACTACTTTTTACCGAATATGAATAAATAGCGTGTTTTTAAGTCATTGTGAAGTGTTTTATTTAAAACAGCTTAATTAATAAGCATATAAGCTGATCTTACTGGTATTTATTTAAAGATCTCTTTATCATTGCGGGTGCTAAAGCACTGATATCGCGAGTTGGTGTGGCGGCAACAAATGTGCTCTCGTGGTGAAATGGATATCACGTGGCCCTCCGGAGGCTGAGTTGTAGGTTCGATCCCTACCGAGAGCGCCATTTGCTTTTATATGTATTAATTATCCTCTTTATATTACCTAGCTTCTTATTAATTACTCTTATATTTAAAAGTACATTTACTGCAAAAACTTTGAAAGTTAATTTTAAAAATAGCTTTCTAGTTATTTATACAATGCAAAATTAGCATCCAAAATTCATGTTGTACTTTTTTGCATATAAAATTTAGTGATAAATGAGGAAGACCGATTCAATGTTAAATAGTCAATTAGAGATACTAGCTCAAGGGCACGCTTATCTTGAAGGTGTAACTAAAGAGGACTATTCCCAAGTCATAACTCCTAATTTTATCAGCTCGGCAGGTGCTCATATGCGACATATTATCGATCATTATCAATCTTTAATGACCGGCTTTAGCACGCAAAAAGTAGATTATGATTGCCGCTTAAGAGGAGGGGATATTGAAAGCTCTCCAACTGCTGCAATAAAAAAGATTGCCGAGATAGCATCGTGGATTGAACAGCTAAGTCCAGATGATTTTAATAAACCGTTATCACTTTCAAGCGAAGTTTCGATTAAAAGCAAAAATGTACAAACAGTAACAACATCACTTGCGCGAGAGCTTATTTTTGTAGGCAGTCACGCTGTGCACCATTACGCGATGATTTCACAAATTTCTTTTGCTCAAAAGTCGCAGCTCGATAAAAGCTTTGGTTTAGCACCAAGTACAGCTACTTTTTTAAGAGAAAATAGCCAGCCAGCACAACCAAAATCGATGCAAAATTAAAATGTGCACGTTGAGCTACTTTTTAACTGATGATGGCTACGAGTTATTTTTTAATCGTGATGAGAAAAAAACACGACAAACGGCAGTCGCTCCAAGTAAGCACCAGGGCAATGCAATTTTTCCCATTGATCCGCAAGGAGGAGGTACTTGGCTTGGCGTATCGCATTTTGGGCAAACACTCGCATTATTAAACGATTACCAAAGTGTATTCGATATAACAGCCGTAAAGCATAGTAGAGGTCTGTTAATCCCTCATTTACTGAGCAATAAAGCCCCTGCATTGTCCCAATTACAAAACATGGATTTATCGGGCTACGCGCCTTTTAAGTTGTGTATTTTTCCGGATGGGCTATCGATAAATAACAATAACGTGGTTTTTGTTAGGTGGGATGCAAAGCAGTTAAGCCACTGCCAAGTTGAACCACTTGCTACGTCATCAGGTGTTGAGCTTGAAACGGTGACACAAAAGCGTAAACATCAATTTAAGCAACTTATTGATTTAAGACATCCTGAAAGCGAGCAATTTTTAGCGTTTCACTATAGTAAAGCCGAACAAGGGCAATATGGCGTAAACATGCTAAGAGAAGATGCAATGACAGTCAGTATTAGTCATATTAAAGTTGGTAACACTATACGCTTTAATTATTTTGATAAGCAGTCTCAGCTCATTAGTAGCATTGGTTGTTTAAAAGTGGCTGCAGCTTAACTAAATATTTTTATAGCTGTTACATAACTAAAAAAGTCGACGCAATTAATAGCGTCGACTTTTTTTGCTCAATTTTTACCTGCTATATTAATACAGCAGGTAAAAATTATGAGTGATTTATATAATCATCCTTTTTATCACCAAGGTAGAGCTTAAGTAGCTTTTCAGGCGCACTTGGTAGGTGCACACTTAAAAGTAATCCTGGCGTGTGATTAAAGTTGCTATCAATGCCCATGCAATGAAATTGAGCGCCTAGCTTGTGGTACTGCTTTAATAAAATTGGTATGTCTTTTTTATCTTCTTCTATTCCCATAACCAATGCTGATACATGGCCTATGTTTAACGCGTGGTCATTAATAAAGTCTTCAAATTCTGGGTGAAGCTTATTATTAAAAGGCGTATTGGCGCTAACACCTTGTTTATTATTAACCATTGTATGGTCAATAATTGCAACAGAACGAGGGTCATAAAGTTTACTTAATGAAACCGTGCCATATAAAGTCCTATAGCGTGGATTTTGCGCCATAAATACACCAATCCCTTTAAATAGCAGTAATAAACCATGGTAACTGCCCTGATGTTTTTGAACTATAAACGATCGACCCATTTCTAAGCACGGCTGTTGCTGATTAATAAAAGAAGGTTCAAAGTTAAACATTTGCGATAAATAAAGGGCGCTCACGTCGCTATTTTTTTGTAATAAATCGGTTTGTCCAATTCTATAAGCACCAATAATTTCTTCATTTTTATGATCAAAAATAAACAAATGCATGTAAGTCGCATCAAACTTATCAGTGTCGCATGGCTCGCCACTTCCTTCGTTTAATGTGCGAAAAGTTATTTCTCTGAGGCGTGTTATTTCAGTAACGCAATTAGGTATTTGCTCTTGGTAGCCGTAATAAACTGAGTAACCTTTAAAGTCGACTAAATGCTGCTCGCTTGGCAAGTTTGCAAGCTCATTTTTCATTTTTGTTTTATCAACTTCCTGCATAATGGCTTTGAGCTGTGTTGATTGGTTATCCTCTTGCCAAGGCGTTACAAAGCGCTCATCGTTTAAGTAACATTGCAAGCGCGCAAGTGCGTTTATGTCGTCAGTTTTTTCAAACTTATTTAATAATTTGGGTGTAAGTAAATTACCAGCGCTTAAGCTAATAGAGCTTTTTTGAATTTTAAGTAATTCGCGTATTAGCATTAATAATCTAAATCGGTAGTAAACACGCCCCAAGTTATAAAAGGTTGAGCTATTCTGACCGCTAATAAATACAGGCAATAAAGGAGCTTGTGTTTTTAAAGCTAGTTGAGCGGCTAAGCGATTCCATTGTCCGTCAGTTACACGTTGTTTTTCTGATTGAAAAAATGACACTCTTCCCGCAGGAAAAACCACAAGTAAGCCATCATTTTTAACATGACTAAAGCACTGTTTTATTGCGCCGGTATTAATGGCTGCTTTTGGTTTTAGTGGGTTAGCAAAAATAAAATAGTCTTTAATTTCTTTAAATATTTTTAAACCCACGTTAGCCATTACTTTTGTATCGATACGATAATGGGTGAGTAAATTTGCAATAATTACGCCCTCAATCATGCCATAAGGATGATTACATACCACTATGCAAGGACCATGCTTTGGTATTTTGTTAATAACACCTTGTGCACCAAGCACATTAATACCTAATACATTTAACAGCTTTTCACTAAACTCTTGTTTATCTAAACCCGATAAATTATTAGAGAGGTATATATCACGTAGCTTATTGATGCCCAATAGGCTATCGAGCAGCGGAGCGGCTATTTTTAGTATATGACTCAAAGGAGAAACGGTGCTTATTGCCGCTACACTTAAGTTTGATACGGGGTGGTTTAATTTTGTCATATACGTTGATGCTCTTAAATTTTTATAGCTGTTGTGTATATTTAGACCGAGGAAAAACCACATTATGTTCAAATTAGGTTAATTAAGTTTGTTTAAAAGCGTAAAAATAATACTCAAATAGTCTTTTAAGTGCTAAATGGTTGTAGGTTATTAAGAAAATAGAAGAGGGTTTTAATTATCAATAAAATAAGGTTACTCATTACAGCTAATAAGAGTGATACAGCAAGTAATCCTTTGTAGTTATATATCACTACTTACAACTCAAAAACTAGACTTTTAAGCTTAATTAATGCTATTTAAGGTACATCTACTTTAAATGTAAAAAATCTCACCTTTATGCTAATTACTTTGCCTGTGTCTGAGCTCACCCCTGGTATGTACGTTGATAGCGTTACTAAGCAACACGAGGGGATCAATAGCATAAAAATTAAGACCAGTGGCTTGGTGCGCGACAAATCTATTATTAAGCGTTTAGTGTCTGAAGGGGTGCTCGAGCTGCTTATAGATTTTACTAAAGGTGATGCGCCAGTTCCTGCCAAATATAAGCCCCAAAGCGCACCTAAAACATCTAATAGCCAAAAAAAAGTAGAAAAAACACCTATAGCTATTTCTATCGAACAGGAATTTGCTAAAGCGACTGTAAATTACGATCAGCATGGCCGAAAGTTACAATCATTATATGGTGATTTAACATCTGGCCTGAGTGTTAATATAAAAGTGCTTGATGAAATTGCCAGCGAGATAGTCAGCTCAGTCTTTCGTAATGCTAACGCTATGACTATTCTTACTCGTATAAAAGACAAACATAGCTATAACTGGCGCCATATGATCAACTGCGCCATTTTTACTGCTGTATTTGCTAAATACTTAGGGTATGAAAAAGCTGTTGTACAAGAGCTTGCAATGGGGGCGTTACTTCATGACTTGGGCCAAGCTAAATTACCGCAGGGTATATTTTCCAAGCCAACTAAACTAAGTAATAACGAGCTAGCAGCAATTAAAAAGCATGTTGCGCAAGGTTTAGGTTTAGTTAAAGGCGAGAAAGGTATAACTCCCCTTATGCTCGATATGATAGTAAATCATCATGAGCGTTTAGATGGCTCTGGTTATCCGCGAGGCCTGCAGGCTGAAAAGTTAAGTCGCCCGGCGCGTATAATGGCAATTGTAGATGTGTACGATGCTATGACAGCCGATAGAATGCACCAAGAGGGTGATGAGCCTATTAATGCATTACGCTACTTATTAGCCAATAAACACTTGTTTGATGGTGAGTTAGTTCAGCGCTTTATAAAGTGCTTGGGGGTCCATCCGGTAGGGACTATTGTAAAATTAACGAATGAACGTTTAGCCTTAGTGCTTGAAGGGAACGTATTAAATCCTATAAAACCTAAAATTAAACTATTTTATAATGCTAAGCACAATCATCATGTTACACCTAAAGACATAGATTTAAGTGAGCACACCCAAGAGCTGAAAATACTAGCGAGTGTTAAGCCTCTTGATTATCAGATTAATTTGTCTCGCCTGCTAAAAGAGCATTTGTTGAACTAGTTTTACTGCATTGCCTTTTTTTAGTTTGTTTTGCAGAAATAAACGCACCCAAAAAACAACTTCCCATCAGTGTGAGCCATAGCAAAGTACCTAACTCTACGTGCAATGCAAAACAACAAAGCGCTAAAGAAATCAACGCATTTAACATTGCCCCAAGCCAATAATGGTTTACGGGGTTATCGCATTGTCCTGCTTGAGTGCATGCGCAGTAGTTTGCTTTGTAAAAGCAAAATACACTCGCCCCACAAAATATTAGCCCTGTAATAATAAATAAAATGATCACAGTTTTACTTCCATTGCGATTTTATAGTGAGTGTAATTTGCTATATATTTCAAGTCAATCTAAATGATAATTAATTACAATTAGAGCTTTAACTCTAATAGCACGTTTCTCATCCGATGAGTTTTAAATAGTTGTTAAAATGTCGTTAAATAACATGTTTTTTGCTGTTTTTTGACGCATTCATAGAGTTTTTTACAAAAAATTAAGGTAGTGTAGCAAAGTTTCAAATCCTAATAACAACACACATAGTACCCAAACAGTCAGTTTGGTTAAGGACTCAACAATGAAATTTTCTAAAACTCTTATTGCAGCTTCGCTTGCATTTGTTTCAGCTGATAGCTTTGCAGCTGCGTTTCAATTATCAGAGCAAAATGCTTCGGGTTTAGGCCGTGCATACGCTGGTGAAGCTTCTATCGCAGACGATGCGTCTGTAGTTGCACGTAACCCTGCACTAATGACTTTATTTAAAGATAAACAACTAAGTGTTGCTGCTATTGGTGTAATCCCAGATGTAAGCTTAGAAGGTGAAGGCGCGCCAACTGGTATTGATCAATCTACATTAGATGACGATAGCATTGCCCCAAGTGCAGTGGTACCAGCAGCTTACTTTACTATGCCTTATAACGATAAAGTATCACTTGGTTTTGGTGCATTTTCTAACTTTGGTTTATCAACAGACTTTGACGATGACTACTCAGCAGGACAGATTGCTGGTAAAACAGAAATTTTCACCGTTAACTTAAATGCAAGCGTTGCTTATAAAGTTACTGAAAAGTTTAGCTATGGTATTGGCTTAAATGTAATTTACGCTGATGCAACTATTGTGCGTCACCTAGGAACAACTCCGCTGCCTATTCCAGATCAAACTGAAGTTGTAAATCTTGAAGGTGATGATACAGGCTATGCTTTGAACATTGGTTTAATGTATCAATTAGATGAAAACAGTCGTTTTGGTTTTAATTATCGTACAGAAACAGATATTACATTTGAAGGTACTTACTCTAACCAGTTACCTATGACAGACTTTACGCCACAAGGTTTGTCTGGAACTGAGCTTCCAGGATCTGTTGATATTACACTTCCTGCAATAGCTGAATTTTCAGGTTCTCATCAGTTAGATGAAAAACTTGGTCTTCATTACAGTATTTTATGGACAGGTTGGAGTAGCTTTGATTCATTAGAAGCACAAGTTACAGCTCCAACTGGCGATAAGTTTAGCGCATTTAATAAAGATGAAAGCTTCTCTGATTCATACCGTTTCGCTGTTGGTTCAGATTACCAATATAACGAAGATTTATTACTTCGTGCTGGTGTAGCATTTGATCAGTCTCCAGTATCACAAGATCACCTGTCGATCTCTATCCCAGATACAGATCGTTTTTGGTTCTCATTCGGTGGTAACTACACAATTGATCAAAGCTCTAACGTTGATCTTGGTGTAAGTATTATCCGTGGTAAAACTCAGAACTTTGAAGAAGATGGATTTGAGTTTGAGTCAGAAGGTAATGCAGTACTTATTGGCGCTCAGTACAACTACAAGTTTTAATGTAGAAGTGTCTTGTGGTCAATCACAGGGCACAAAAAAGCCGCTCACTTTAATTAAAGTGAGCGGCTTTTTTAA
>OJFU01000614.1_pt1 | contig 10141 bp, 11 predicted proteins | sample 1594331 | NCBI WGS metagenome assembly OJFU01 (sample SAMN05416801, study PRJEB24817) | seawater metagenome | isolation source: Sea water | place: Canada:Atlantic | collected 2013-11 | reverse complement strand
ATAACATCGTTGCTTTCAATCTCAATAGCCAGCTATTGCTCAATCAAGCGCCTTGTTTTTTAAAATTTATCCTCATTAAAATTTGAACCATTAATTAATCTGATTGGTATTACTCGAGTTATAGACTTTTTATAAGGAATGGATAATCAATGAACTTTGATATTTCAGAACTAGCTGTTCAAGAAAAATATCGCCTGTTAAATGGCGGTGTAACACCAAGACCCATAGCTTGGATCAGTACCCGCTCAAAAGATGGCGTAGATAATCTTGCGCCCTACTCTTTTTTTACTGTCGCAAGTTGTAATCCTCCTGTACTCCTCTATACGCAAGTAACTCAGCGAAGTGGTATTGATAAAGACACTTTACAAAATTTGCGAGAAACCGGTGAATGTGTGGTTAATATAGTTAATTCCTCTTTATTAGAAAAAATGAACGTAACCAGTGCTAGCATTGACATTGATAAAAGTGAATTTGACTTAGCACAAGTTAAGCAAAGTAATAGCTGTAGAGTTGGTGCATTATCGGTTGCTGAATCACCCATTCGATATGAATGTACTTTAAGAGAAGTGATCTCTGTCAGTGATTTACCCGCGGGCGGCACCATTATATTGTTAGATGTAAAATCTGTGTATGTAAGAGATGATCTATACAGCGATGAAGGCATTAACCAAGCACTCATTGACTCAGTTGGTAAAATGGGTGGTGATGCTTATAGTCATACATCACACTGTGTATCGTTAAATCGACCATAACACCAATTTTGTGGTTCTCATCCTTAAAGCGTCGATAAATAGCCCGCTATTCATAAACGTTTGCCTTGCTAACCACATAAATTGAAACCTTGATTGGACATTTTACGACGCTGAGTTTTTTGATGTTTTCACACTGGAATCTAAGTGATTGATTTACTAAAGCATCAATCACTCATTATCTAGAGTTCAGGTTAGTTATCAATTTAGTTGCCAAGCTAGCTATCAAAAATCAGCTTTTTTTATTAGTGCGCTTCGTATAGAATCCGCCCTATAATTTATACTCACTAAAATTCCCCAAAAGAAATGTTTCAAATGGTGAAGTTCACGCAGTACAAATTAACGAGCGACCCTTCTTATCCCTTTCTAAAATGACAAATAACAAATGACTGATAAAGTAATAGTAACTCACAATGGTAATTTTCATGCAGATGATGTTTTTAGTATCGCTGCACTTAAGAACGTTTTTCCTTCTTTTAAACTCATACGTACTCGTGATTTAGACGTTATCGCTAAAGCCGATATAGTGCTAGATGTAGGTGGTGAGTATGATGCCGACGCAGACCGTTTTGATCATCATCAACGTGGCGGCGCGGGTGAGCGCGAAAATGGTATTCCTTATTCTTCATTTGGTTTGATTTGGCAAAAATATGGCTTACAAATATGCCAAGATAACCAAGAAGTAGCAGACAGTGTTGATGCTGGTTTAGTATCAACTATTGATGCGATTGATTGTGGTCATGTAGAAGGCGTTGCTCAAGGGATAAGCCTTAGCCAAACTATTTCAATGTTTAATCCAACGTGGCAAGAAGATAGCCACTTTGATACTTGTTTTGATGAAGCCGTTGATTTTGCATCACGCGTATTAACACGATTCATAGCTTCTGCTAGCGGTGGCATTAATGCAAAAGATATTGTCGCTAAAGCAATTGATAATGCGGAAGACTCAAGAGTCATAGTGTTAGAAAAGTATACACCATGGAAAAGAACGGTTCATGCCTTATCTGAAGAGGCGTTATATATGGTTTACCCATCACCTTCTGGCCAATGGCGAATTCAAACGGTACCTGTTGAACCTGGTTCATTCGAAGACAGAAAACCACTACCTAAACAGTGGGCTGGTTTGTCTGATGATGCGCTTAAAGAAGTAACTGGTATTGATGATGCTATGTTTTGCCACAATGGTTTATTCATTGCAGGTGCAGAATCATTTGAAAGTACGATGAAAATGGCATCTATCGCACTTCAAGACTAAAAAATTTACAGCATAGTTGCTGAACCTTTGTTGCTATTTTTCTTCGTTTCACTCACTGAAACGAAGAAAATAATATATCTCTATTTCAGATGAGCAGTACTTTTACTGACAGGAGATTTTAGCAAAAATGTAATGGTTATAGCCCGACATCAAACTATGTAGAGCTTAACCAATAACCTTAAAGCAAGTTAATAAAGCCGATAAGGTTCATGGTTTTACTGTTACAAATCTTTCCATTCTTTCAGTTTCTTTGGTGCTTCTGAAACTTCTACAGCTTCTGGTACTTCTACAACTTCAACGACTCCGCCTAACTCTACTAATAAGGCATCGATTTCTGCTTTTAAATCTTTATCAGCAATTTTATTACTGTTGATTTTAGCATTTTTCAAATGTTCAATAGCGCTTGTTTTATCACCTAATTCTACTTGCAATGACGCAATGGCAAAAGCGATTGATGAAAGGAAATCTTTGGAATTAATCGCTTCAGCTTTAACTAATGCTTTTTCATAAATAGTAATGGCTAATTCAAGATCATCAGTAAAATCAGCAAGTGTTTCCCACTGCACCGGATGGTCTTTATCGGTATTTTCATTATCTTCACATACTTGCTTTAATTCAGCGTAACATTCATCGAAGCGAATTTGATTTTTTCGATGAACCGCTTGCATTAAATCTTTAGCTAAAGAATGTACATGTTTATAAATTTTTGTATTCATGGTTTGCCTTACTTTGTATTTTTCATAAAAATCTTACGGTGATTATAATACTTTTCGTAAAACTAAACAGGTGTTAAGCAAAATATCGAATCAAAACGCACCTAATATGCCTAGCTAAGTGTTCACTTCTTTATGCTCTATGGTATAAAATGCTAGTAAGCTTAAACAATCTAATAAGCAACACAGTGGCTAGCATCATTTTCTTCACTCTTTAGCCACCATTATTTGCCTCTTAATGAGGTGTTATATTTTTCTGGGTACCTATTATGAATTTAGATAAATCAACAAAACGTATAGCAAAGCGAGTCAAAAAAGGATTTCAGGGTTACCCTCAAATCTCACTGGCTTATTTTGGCGAATCAGTTAATTGTGCAAACCAAGTTGTGATAGGGTTTACCCAAGAAGAAGGCGCACCAGTTCAAGAGCAGACGTTCTCCAGTACAGAAAATGCAAGGAAGGACGAAACAATTCAAACCACCTTATTGAAAATCATTGAGCGAGCTGAAGCAAAAACAGTATTAGAGACTGCAGGCGTTGCACTTAACAAATAATGATAACTGACAATATAAAGGTAATATGCGAGGCTTTATGGTCTATTGCAGAGAGAGTTAGATGAAAAACTTACTTAAAGTCATTCAGTACGACATGTTAGATTTCATTGAAGGTGAAGATGAAAACGAAACTGATTATACCGCTGAAGATGTGGCACTTTGTATAACAAGTTTACTAGAGTTCATGTCATCTATGGCGTCTGAAGCACAGACCTTAGAAAGCTCAAAAGAACATGTTAAAACAGTAGTTCTGTCTCTAAATTCGTTAAACCACCAATGTGGTGACTGTTTAATAGAAACAGAACAACGAGAGGATATATGTCAGTTCATTCAAAAGGTAATATCTGCTGCAAATATCGAGTTTGTTGGTGATGTCACAAAAGAATGGAGAGAGTGGTAAAAGAGTAATGTTTTAACTAATTATGGAGTGAATTGCTAACGCGGAAATTCTAACCGTGGCAGAATTTCGCATTACATTTGAGTTATACCACTCGTATTAACCTTAGTCACTCCGACTTTTCGCTACTGGGCTCACTATTGCCCAGCGGAATAAGTACATAATAATGAGTTTTGTAACAGCACTAACGGTGGCCAAAGCGATTAACGGCCAACTTTGAGCAAACCCCATTGTCATTGCAAAAGCAATGGTAGAAATATCCATCATTAGAATGAATTGGCTCATACGAATATCAATAGCTCCAGTTTTACCTGAACTAATGATTAATTTAATTTGGTGAGTGTATCCTTGGGCAAGTAACAAGGTAATGATCATAATAAGAATTGTCGACACTTGTTTACTGTGATCAGCCAAGCTCTCATTAAGAGCTAAACCTATTATTCCTAAAGTAAAACACACACTCACCAATACTAGGCTGGTAACCGAAGCCTTAGACTTTCTGTCTTTCCACATTTCAACCAATATCAATATCACCAAAATTGAAGCAATCAGCCTTGGCCAAACAATATAATGATTAAATATATCAATACTATAACCATATACAAAGAATGAAAAATAAGCCAAAAAACTCATGGTGAATTGGTTTTGTGATAATACATCAGTCACCTTTTCCTTACCGTTTGCTTTTCTTAACCACAGTTTACTTAGCTGTAAATAGACACCGTATAAGCTCACAAAAATAAACAGCGTATTTATTGTACCAAAAATGTTATACCACATACTAATCTCCTGAACACATATTGTCGACAATGATACATCAACATACTTTCTAATCAAGTTATTAATGGAATATTACATTAGATTGTCGACAATACAGTGCAGTTGGCATATGATGAATAAAGTAGATGGTATAGCAATTATTTAGCTGGAATTATTTACAAATACACTTTGAAAGGACACGGAATGATTAAACCAAAAGTAGCAATTATTACCGGTGCTGGGCGAGGCATTGGCGCCGCAACAGCAAAGCTTTTTTCAAGTCACGGTTATGCCGTTTGTATTAACTACAAATCTGATGAAAACTCAGCGAATAAACTGGCTAAGTCAATTAGGGCTGAAGGAGGTCTCTGCATTACCGTACAAGCGGATGTGTCCTGTGAGAGTGATGTAAAGCGCTTATTTTCTACCGTAGACAAAGCGTTAGGCACAGTCACTGTTTTAGTAAATAATGCAGGCATTTTGAAAAAACAATCTCGATTAGAGGATATGACAGCTGAACGTATTAATTCGATACTAACCAATAATGTCACGAGCTATTTTTTGTGTTGTCGCGAAGCGGTTAAACGCATGTCAACTCACCACGACGGTTTAGGTGGTGTTATTGTCAATGTATCTTCCGGCGCAGCTCGCTCTGGCTCACCCAACGAGTACATCGATTATGCTGCTTCAAAAGGAGCCATAGATACCTTAACTAAAGGTTTATCACTTGAGGTTGCTGCAGAAGGCATACGTGTAAACTGTGTACGCCCGGGACTAATTTATACCGATATGCACGCCGACGGCGGAGAGCCTGAGCGCATTGAGCGGTTAAAAGAAATTATTCCATTACAAAGAGGTGGACAACCTGAAGAAGTGGCTGAGGCTATTTACTGGTTGGCGAGCGAGAAATCTTCTTTTTCTACCGGTAATTATTTAGACTTGGCTGGTGGTTTGTAAATTTAGTTGAGCTACTACCCTTCTTTAGTGGCTCATCTTGAATTTATCATACACTCAACCGTACAACTGAACCATGCAACTTAACCAGCAGTTAAGGGAGCAAGAATTTCATCGGGAATAGGTTGCAAGCGCTTTTGTTTATCCAAGCAAACCATTTCAATATCGCCAATCACCGCAGGTTTGCTAGCATTGGGACGCCATAACTCTTGTCGCCATAACGTTTTATACTTCCCTTCAAATTGGTAACTGGTACGTACGTCACAAATTTCAGCAAATTCAACACCATCTTGAAAAGTTAAGTTGGCTTTATATACGGCAAAACCTAAGCCTTTTTCTTGCCATAATGTTGCCAATTTATCACTATCAATCACATGTTCACGCGCACGTTCAAAATACTTGAGGAAATTAGGGTGATATACCACGCCAGAATGGTCGGTATCTTCATAATATATTTGTACGGGGTGATGGTAAATTTTACTCATTTTAATTCCATATGTTTTCTTCAAAGTAGCTCGAAAATAGCTAACGCCTCTTTAGCTACTGACTACTAATGATAGTTTAAGTTGTTTCATGCCTTCTTCTATTGATATCAGCGGTGTGTAGCCTAAATCTTTTTTGGCAGCACTTATATCAAAGTAATGACTAGTCGAAAGTTGTCTGGCTACAAACCGTGTCATTACTGGCTCTTTTTTTATATTCAATATTTTATAAAACCACTCCAACGTCGCACCAACAATATACGCGACGGTACTGGGTACTCTTTTTGTTACGGGCGGTAAATCAACACAATCAAGAATGTTATTAAGCATGTCAGCCATAGTAATTGGCTGATCATTGCTAATAAAATAGGCCTTACCAATACAAGTCGCATTAGCTTTCTTTAACGCGACTGCCGCTAATATATGCGCATAAGCGGCATTATCAACAAAGATGGTATCGACGAGTTTATCTTCTTTTCCAACAAGTTTTAACTTGCCTGCTCGGGCACGTTCTAATACTCGAGGTACAAGATGGGGATCGTTTGGTCCCCAAATTAAGTGCGGACGTAACGCTACTGTTTTTAAGACATTCTTTTGATACGAGTTTTGATTTTCGCCTTGGAGAGTAGCTTGTGTAGAGCTTTGATTGCCACTTTTCTTCAAGTCTTGTGAGGCATTTAATACTAGTTGCTCTGCTAACGCTTTAGACTCACCATAAAAATTTAAAAAGTTATCAGCATAGGGCTGAGATTCATCAATACCAGCCTCATCCACACCAGCAAAAGTGACACTCGGGGTGCTGGTATAAACCAAGCGAGTAATGGCAAGTTCTTGACAGGCTTGTATAATATTCTTAGCACCTTGTACATTCGGTTTAAAGTAATCGTCTTTACTGCCCCAAACGCCTGCTTTGGCTGCTACATGAAAGACCAAATCGCATGAATGCATTGTCTCTTTGAGAAGAGCAAAGTCGGTTATATCGCCTTGCACCATATTAACGCCCATTTGGCTAAGTTCAGGATAATGTCCCCGAGAAAAACCCGTCACTTTAATATTAGCTAAGCGCAGTAATCGACAGATAGCTGTACCCAAAAAACCGCCAGCTCCAGTAACAAATACATGGTTAGTTTGCCCTGCTAGCTCGCTAAGTGGTTGTTGCACAGCCTCGTTAAAACGGGCGGTAACATCGATGCTATTATCGCTATTACTTTTGCCTTTAGAATGACTAGTAGCGTTGTTTTGGGAATGTTCAATCATGAGAGAGCTCTAGTTATACGCTAAATTAGTTAAATTCATCTTGTGCCCACACGGCAAGCTTTTCACGAAATATTTTAGCATTATGACGAATATCCACCGGGAATTTATCATGGATTAAAAAGTGTGATATCGAAGATGTTTGTTTATGAGCAAGTGCAACTACTTTTAACGCAGAGAAGAGGATTGCCTCATCAAAATCTTTCTTGTTTTTAGCTTCATCCGTTAACTCAACACACAGTAACGGCACACTTTTATGGTTAATTTTCACCCCTACTAAAGCTGTGCGTTTTACTGAATGATGGGTATTAAATATTCGCTCACAAGGGATAGAAAATAAAACCTTTTTATCGGTCTCAACACGATGCGCTTTTCGTCCACACATCCATAACGCACCTGCATCATCAAGATAACCCAAGTCCCCCATACGATGTCTTACTACATCACGCTTTGAACCTGTAGCGTTAGGATCAGCATCAAGAATTTTCGCCTGCTCAGTTGCCGATGCCCGATTATAATATTGATGGCTAACCATATCGCCTTTAACGACGATCTCACCAATGGTATTGGCAGGCAAGACTAAGTCGTCATGCCATATTTCAATGGGCTTCTCAGTGATCTCGATAATACTAATTTCAACGCCATTGACCGGAGTTCCCACACAAATACCGCCACCATTGTCGGTTATATGGCTCGTTGCAAGTAAATCTGCACTGGCTATTTTAGTCAGTGGTAGCGATTCGGTAGCACCATATGACGTTAACACAGGCACATTGTCGCTTAGTATTTGGGTAAACCGCTCTATAGAGGTCAGGGTCGCTGGTGCGCCGGCAGAAATCACTCTTTTTAAGCTATTTAATTTAATAATAGGTTTATTAACTAACTCAGTGTCTGCTCTAGCAGCTGAAACATTGGTTGTTCCCGCCTGCCCTAATACTTCTATCAGTGCAGGATTAGCAAATAAGTTAGTGCAGTGATATTTTTCAATGGCTGCAAAGATAAAAGCAGGGTTTGCCTTTATCGGTTTACTCGCATCCATATCAGGCACAATGGAGGCCATGCCTAATGCTGGGCCAAATAATGAGAACAATGGAAAGGTTGCTAAATCACGTTCACCTGGTTTAATGGAATAATCTTCTTTTAGCGCGGTAATTTGTGCTTCAAACATTTTGTGGCTGTAGACCACGCCTTTAGGTGTACCCGTACTACCACTGGTAAAAAGAATAGCCGACATAGCATCATCGCTAAGTTTTACCATGTCAAATGAACTATTTTCTTTTGGTAAATCTTTGTTTTTTATTGGATAACGAGTGAGTAATTTGGTTAAACTCATGCCACCGATAAGGGAAGCGAATACATTTGCGCCAACGCCAGAATTAACATCAGTAACTGTTAATAGTTTTTTAACGCTAGCTTTCCCCCAGCCAAATAATACTCTGGCGATGTGGGCTTTCGGGATGCCAATAAAAGCATCAGGTGCAGATTCAACAAAACATTGTTTAAGGTTCTTAATGCCCATGCCTGGGTCAACTAAAATAGGAACAATTCCTGCTTTAAATAACGCAAACGTTAAGGCAAAAAAATCAATACTTGGGGTCACCATCAACACCGCTTTCATGCCTGACTTTAGGCCATAAGCATTTAACGCATAGGCAATTTCATCACTGCGTTGGTGTAAAGAGACAAAATCAATTTCTTGATAAGTAAGTTTGCCTCGTTGTTTTTTTTGTACGGCAACAGCTAACGCGTTGGGCGTTGCTATTGCTGCATTTGCGAGATGGCGACATAAATTAGCTTGATTGGACTTATCCATGTTCTCTGTCATTTACACTTTACCTATTAAATAAGTCCTGTTGATTCTAAGCTAATTTGGTTTCGCTTGTTTTTAAGAAGTTCTCTATTAACGGAACCACTTCATCGCTGGCATCTTCTAGGATGTAATGTCCACAATCATCAAAAGCATGTATTTGTGCATCTGGAAAACGGTGTTGCCATTCATCTAAAAAGTGTCTATCAAAAACGAAGTCTTTTAGGCCCCAACAAATTAGCATTGGTATTTTCTTAAACTGCGCTAAATTGTCGCTAATGTCAGAAACTAACTGATAATTCCTATCGCCTATTTTTAACGGAATATCTTGAATAAAGCGTAACGTTGAAATACGATTTGTCCATGAATTAAAAGGTGCTACGTAGGCTTCGCGTACTTCTTTCGACATTGGCTTTCGTTTTACACCAATATAGGAAGCAACACTTGAAAAGGCATTAAACCCTCTCACTAATGCAGCGCCCACAAAAGTATTTCGACCTAACCATAAAGCGGGTGGCAGCTTTTTAGCTTTAGGTAAATGAAAAGCGCCAGTGTTTAAGATTACCAGACGTTTGATTCGTTCAGGGTGACGCGCAGCATAACCCATACCAATCATTCCGCCCCAATCATGTACCACTAGGGTAATATTTTCTTTTACATCTAAATGTTCAAGTAATGCTTCTAGGTCATCTATGCGATTCGCTAGGGTGTAATCATAACCGTCATCATCGGGTTTATCAGACAAACCACAACCAATATGATCTGGCACAATACATTGATGACTCTTGCTTAATTGGCTGACTAAATTACGATAATAAAAAGACCAACTTGGATTGCCATGAACCATAACAACCGGAGAGCCCTGCCCTTCATTAACATAATGGTATTGATGGCCATTACGATTAATAAAATTACGGGTAAAGGGGAATAGTTTTGTTAACTTATTTTCTAACATACTTTTTGACATAGTATCTGACATAGTTACCACTTAAGCCCCAACATCATACAATTCAAGCCACTGCCTATTCCTAAAAAGCTGACATTATCACCTTTTTGCAAGAAGCCTTGATCATGAGCCATCGCTGCCGTTACCGGCAAAGAAACCGTACCCATATTGCCGAGTAGCTTAAACGTTGGAAATTCTTTTTCAGGGTTAATGCATAAAGCGGTCAACACTTGTTTTTGATTAGCTGCGCCCACTTGATGACAAATAACTT
>OJFU01000607.1_pt1 | contig 10213 bp, 8 predicted proteins | sample 1594331 | NCBI WGS metagenome assembly OJFU01 (sample SAMN05416801, study PRJEB24817) | seawater metagenome | isolation source: Sea water | place: Canada:Atlantic | collected 2013-11 | reverse complement strand
AAGAGACAGCCTTAGACAGCAATAAAACTAAGCACTTTTCAGAAGTAGAGCTTGCCTGATTAGTTTTTTTCAGAACATCTTCTAATCTGGAGGGTGAGCTAAATGAGTTTTGCCAATCATTTTGAAAATGTTTAATCAATAATTCACGAAAATCGCCATCAATACAGTTTTCATCTAGAGCCTGTAAAAAGCGTTCTTCGGGGTCGTTTTTTTCATCAAGGGGGTGAGCGTAAGACGCATCAATCCTGCACATAGTTTTCTCCATAAACTGAGAGTTAGGTTTCACAAAAAGATCTCGGATCTATATCCGTGTTTGCAGTTGAAACCTCCCGTGCAATAGAGGGGAGCGGAAAAGTAAAGTAGAGCAAAAATGCTCAGTAGCCGACTGCAATAATAATTTATAGCTTAAGGGTGATTTTAAATTATGTCAACAGGATGTTCGGACTTTCGATATTTTCTAGGCAATTGAAATTAGATACAATTACTGACTGTCGCTGAGTGAGCATGTTGAATGATAAGGACTGCTTATGTAGCTAGATTAATTAGATGCCTTGACCAAAGCCTTCTCGATAAGATCCCAGTACAGCTGATAAGCTTCACGCTGCTCGTCTAGCCAATCATGCTTATTATAAATAGCCATAACTCCACCAAGCACATGGCCAAGCATATTTTCAGTTACATGAGGGTGAACTTTATTTTCGCTAAGCCTGGTTGAAATTGTACGCCTGAAATCATGAGGAACAAACGGCTCAAATTTTAGGTGGTTATTCATTCTCTGCACAAAACGGTTAATTGAGTGAGGAGTTAGTGGAGCACCCTTTTTGTCTCCCTCGATTAGATGTTTACGGCCTTTACCGTAAATAAGATCTAGCTGTTTAATTAACTCAACACTTTTATCACTAAGCGGTCGTCTGATAGCTTTTTTAGTTTTTGATCGATCTTTAGGCAAAATCCATAGCGCATCATCTAAATCAAACTCATTACGGTTCGCTTCACGGATTTCACTATTTCTAGCTCCCGTTAGAATGAGCAATTGAACACATATTTTACACTTAGGTGTAGATTTGCTTGATTCGATTTGTCGCCATAACTCAGCAACTTCCTTCCACTCTAATACCCGTTCTCTTCTAGTGTGATGGGCTCCTATCGCTTTTATAGGAATATCCAAGCAATGAGAATTTTCTATTTCACCTCTAGATTTTGACCATCTTACAATCGTTTTGATTCGTTTTAATATACTGCCAGCATTACTAGCACTAGTAGTCTCCCTAATATCATCAAAAAACTTAATCCAATCTAAATATTTATAGCGTTCAACATCAATATTTGCATTTGGTTTAACGTATTTTTTATAGAATGATTCGTATAAAACGATTGTTTTAGGTGATAGTTCTTTGAGTGCGTATTTTTCCATAAAGTCACAACAGAGATCCCCTAACAACCGTCCTTCCTGATTGCGAGTAGCATAACTACGAGGATCAAGCCCTTCTTGTAAGGCCTGTCGATATTCACTAGCTTTAGCACGAGCATCTGATAATTTGATATCAGGATAACGCCCTACTTTTATTCGTTGTTGCTTACCGCGCCATCTAAAGCGATAATTGAATGAAATGATTGCATTGCGTGTGATCCTAACGGTTAATCCATCACGATCAGCTAGCTCAGTTTTACCTTCGTAAGGAGCTTTAATGTTTCTTAGTTTGCTATCTGATAATGACATAGGTTCTTACTCAATAATTTAAATCCGTCTATGGGCACAGCTTACACTTTTATGATGCACATTACGATGCACACTTTTGATTTAAGAATAAAAAACATCAGTGGATTTGCACGAACAACAAAACAAGCTAAACAACTATAAAACATAGAGTTAAACAACAAAAGCCATGAATAATAAAACATCTTTGAACACCAGCGAACAACCTAGTATTTTGTGGCACGATTATGAGACCTGGGGAATATCACCAAAATTTGACAAGCCTTCGCAGTTTGCGGGTATTCGTACCGATCTTGATTTAAACATTATTGGTGAGCCTGAGATGTTTTATTGTCAGCCGCCGCAAGATTATCTACCACAGCCTGAGGCTTGTTTAGTTACCGGTATTACGCCGCAAAAAGCTTTGCGTGATGGGTTAACTGAAGCTGAATTTGCGGATCGTATTCATGGCTTATTTACCCAACCTAATACTTGTGTTGCTGGTTATAACAGTATTCGTTTTGATGATGAGGTAACTCGCTACCTGCTCTATCGTAACTTTTACGACCCTTATGCGCGTGAATGGCAAAATGGTAATAGTCGTTGGGATATTATTGATATGGTGCGTGCTTGTTATGCCCTTCGCCCTGAAGGTATTGAATGGCCTACGGTTGAGCGAGATGGCGAGCAAGTGGTTAGCTTTCGTTTAGAATTGCTGACACAGGCAAACGGTATTAGTCATGAAGCCGCACATGATGCGATGAGTGATGTTTATGCCACTATTGCTATGGCGAAGTTAATTAAAGAAAAACAGCCTAAGTTGTATGAGTTTATTTTTAATTTGAAAAATAAAAAACAAGTGGCTGAGTTAATTGACGTTTATAACATGACACCGGTTGTACATACCTCTAGCAAGGTGTCTTCTGTACATGGTTGCACGAGTTGGTTTGCGCCAGTTTGTTATCATCCGATTAATAAAAATGCCGTTATTGCGATAGATTTAGCGCAAGATCCAACGCCGTTATTTGAGCTTTCAAGTGAAGAAATAAAAGCGCGTTTATATACCCGTTATGACGATTTGGCTGAAGACGAGTTGCCTATCCCAGTTAAGTTAATTCACTTAAATAAGTGCCCTATTATTGCGCCAGCAAAAACCTTGTTGCCTGAGAACGCCGAGCGTTTGGCTATTCCTCGTGAGCTTTGTTTAGAAAACTTAAAAATGCTAAAGCAATATACTGAGCTTAGAGATAAGTTAACCGATGTTTTTGCTGAAAGTGATTTTGGTGACGAACCGGTAGAAGCTGAGTTTGCACTTTATGGTGGTAAGTTTTTCTCGCATAGCGATAAAGCGCAAATGGATATTTTGCATCAATTAGCGCCAGAGCAATTAGGTACGCATCCTTTTCAGTTCCAAGATGAGCGTTTAAATACTTTGTTGTTTAGTTATCGTGCGCGTAATTTTCCTTATACCTTGGACGATGGCGAGCAACAAAAATGGCAAGCGCATTGTCAAAATAGACTTCAGCACGGTAAAAAAGGTTTGTTAAGCATTGATGAGTTTATGATAAAAATTGAAGATTTAGCGCATCTGCATGAACAAAACCAAGCAAAAATGGCCGTGCTGAAAGCGTTATACGAGTACGTGCAAAGTTAACAAAATACTGCCTATTTATGCCGACTTACTTAACTGGAATTAACTTAGCTTGACTTAACTTGAGTTGAGTTGAATTGAATTGAGTTGAGTTAGCTTAAGTAAGTCGGCTAGTTTTTTGTATGTAGAATAAGGCTATTCAGCTACAAAAAACTTCTTAATACGTTTTACTTTTTAAAGCGACTAATTAAGCTTGAAGTGTCCCAACGGTTACCACCACTTTCTTGAACTTCTTTATAGTAACCATCTATTTGCTTGGTAACAGTTAAATCTGCGCCAAGTTTTTCAGCTTCTTCAAATGCGATGGCAAGGTCTTTTCTTACCCAGTCAACCGCGAAACCGAAGTCAAACTCTCGATCGCACATTGTTTTTCCGCGGTTATCCATTTGCCAAGAGCCTGCAGCGCCTTTGCCAATAGTCGCAAGTAATTTATCAACATTTAAGCCGGCTTTCTGTGCGAAGTTTAAGCCTTCAGCTAAGCCTTGTACGGTATTAACGAAACAAATTTGGTTGACCATTTTAGCTAATTGCCCTGAGCCAACTGGCCCCATTAATTGACTAAATCTAGCGAATGCTGCCATAACAGGCTCTGCTTTATTAAAAACAGTTTCGTCACCGCCCACCATTACGGTTAGCACACCGTTTTCTGCGCCTGCTTGGCCGCCTGAAACGGGTGCGTCTAAAAAGTATTGTTCTTGGCTTGTTGCAATGTTTGCAAGCTCTACTGCGACTTCGGCCGATGCCGTGGTATGGTCAACTAAAATGCTGCCTTTGGGCATGCCTGCTAATATGCCGTTCTCACCTAATACTACTTGGCGAAGGTCGTCATCGTTACCTACGCAACAAAACACTATGTCACAGTTTTTAGCAGCAAGTGCGGGTGTTTTAGCGGTAGTACCTGAGTATTCAGCCTGCCATTTTTCGGCTTTTTCTTGGCTTCGATTAAATACACAAACCTCGTGTCCGGCTTTTTGTAAATGCCCTGCCATGGGATATCCCATTACACCTAAACCAATAAATGCTACTTTCATCGAACGGATCCTTTTGTAATATTTGAAACTAATTTGAAGTTAGTTGTACTTAGCTAGTTAACGTTAATTAAAGTTAGTTAAACTTTTCAGCTTAATTGTGCTGTTGTTAACCGGCTCGCCTACTAGTTGTTTATTTTATCGGTGATAAAGCCGCTGCTTTGAATTTAATACCTTGCCAGCCTGTTTGCATGAAGTTTCTAATATTTTGGTGATCATTACCTTTAGGGTTTTCTAAAACATCTTCTCGGTAATAACTGCCGAAACAAGCTAGCGTTTGTGAAGGCGTTAAGTTATTTAATTGTGCAAAGTAAAATATTTTACAAGAGCCTTCGTTAGTGCCGCTTTCATTCACTAGCTCACCATTACTAAACGCTGTGGGTTGGTACTGATAATTATCGGCAATAACTTGCATGACTTGGGTAAATTCTATTGGATGTTGTGCCTGTTTAATGTTCGTAAGCAGAGCGTTTAAGCTGATGTTTTCAATGTTACTCATGGAAGTTACACGCCTTTTTAAAGTTTTGTTCGGGTTGAATACTAAAAGTTGATTTAAAACGTTGCGATTATTTTGCCTTAACTGGCTAAGCAACTTGCTAGACACTTGGTTATAAGTTGCTAGTTTAAGGTCGCAGCCATTGTTATTTTCTTGTTAGCTGTAATGCAAAAAGGGATTTATATGCTTGGAAAGTCGCCCTAGTTTTTATGCGTTCTATGTTAATAAAATTAAGCTTATTTTGAAAGCGGCTATGGTCAGCGTTTCTTATAAAAAATTTAATTTCATAATTACTGCCATTTATAAATGCACAATAAATTATTACCAATATTACCGTTTAACTTAAACATTAGATTAAAGCTTATCTGAAACCTCAATTAAACCTCTAGCTAAAGCACTAACAAGTTGTAATTTTTCATCATGAAAATAATGGCTTAGATAATCTTGTTAATCATAGCTATTTGCCTTATTCTAATTTTTACATTGATCCGACCAGCTAAATAAAATGACAAAAACTATTTACACCTTTGGTGCTAACAATTACAAAAATGAAGCCGTAGATTTTACTCAATATAAAGGTAAAACGCTGTTAATAGTGAACACTGCTAGCGCTTGTGGCTTTACTCCACAATATGCCGGTTTAGAAGATTTATACAAAAAATATAAAGATAAAGGTTTAGAAGTATTAGCTTTTCCTTGTAATCAATTTGGTAAACAAGAAAAAGGTGATAACACTGAAATTAAGCAGTTTTGTGATCTTAACTTTAATATTTCGTTCGATCTTTTTAGTAAAATAGACGTTAACGGCGATAATACTCATCCATTATTTGAGCACTTAAAAAGCGAAGCGCCTGGCATTTTAGGGAGTAAAGGTATTAAGTGGAATTTCACTAAGTTCTTGGTAAACAATCAAGGTAAAGTGATTAAACGTTATAGCCCAAGAACTAAGCCAGCCGATATTGACAGCGATATTGCGGCTATACTTTAATCGCTTGAGATAACCAAGTAACTTGTGAATTTTGGTTTTACATTTTGAGCCTGTTGAACTGAAGTTCAACCTAAATATAAAGTAGGGTCAGATACACATTAATTGATTTTGGTGGTTTTAAGAGATTAATGTGTATCTGACCCTACTTTATTCAAGACTGAAGTTATTGCTATAGCCTTGGGTAATTTTTTGTAGGTCGGACTTTAGTCCGACAATAGCGAAATACCTAGAAAAACTGAGGTTCTGATAAGCTGATAATCTGTTGGACTGAAGTCCAACCTACAGGTGGATGCATCTAACTAACAGACATAGAGTGATTTATTTGTCTGTTTAAACATAAATAAATCACTCTATATTGCTTGTAAGTTATAGCTTTAAGTTTCTAGCTGTAAGTCACGTAACTGTTTGATTTTATCTCTTACTGATGCGGCTAATTCAAACTCTAGGTTTTGTGCATGATTAAACATTTGCGCTTCTAGCTCTTGCACTTTCACATCAATTTGCTTGGTGGTTAACGTCTCGTATTCTGACGCTGGCTCTGCTGCTTTTAATACTGCAGCTGCGCGAGTTTTGCCGCCGTCGAGATCCATAACGTCTGAAATATTTCGTCTAACACCACGTGGCGTAATGTTATTGTCGAGATTGAATTGATGCTGTTTAGCGCGTCTTCGTTCAGTTTCGTCAATGGCTTTGCGCATAGAGCCGGTAATGCGGGCAGCATATAAAATGGCTCTACCGTTAATGTTACGTGCCGCTCGTCCAATGGTTTGAATAAGTGAGCGTTCAGAGCGTAAAAAGCCTTCTTTATCGGCGTCTAAAATTGCGACTAGCGATACTTCTGGCATGTCTAAGCCTTCACGAAGTAAGTTAATACCGACTAAAACGTCGAACTTACCTAAACGAAAATCTCGAATAATTTCAACACGTTCTACCGTGTCTACATCTGAATGCATGTAACGTGCTTTTATTTGATGTTCATCTAAATAGTCCGTTAAATCTTCTGCCATGCGTTTGGTTAACGTGGTGGCTAGTACTCTTTCATTAATTTTTATACGCTTGCGAATTTCAGAAAGTAAATCATCAACTTGGGTGTCAACTGGCCGCACTTCTATTTGTGGATCTAGCAAGCCAGTTGGGCGCACAACTTGTTCTGCTATTTCGCCGGCTGATTTTTCTAATTCATAGTTACTTGGCGTTGCTGATACATAAATGGTTTGTGGCGATAAGGCCTCAAACTCTTCAAATTTCATTGGGCGGTTATCAAGTGCTGAAGGTAGCCTAAAACCATATTCTACAAGGTTTTCTTTACGCGAGCGATCACCTTTGTACATAGCGCCAATTTGCGGCACGGTAACATGCGATTCATCAATAATTAACAAGCCATCGGGAGGTAAGTAATCAAATAATGTTGGTGGCGCTTCGCCTGCTCCGCGGCCTGATAAATAGCGAGAATAGTTTTCTATACCTGAGCAGTAGCCAAGCTCGGTCATCATCTCAATATCAAATTGTGTGCGTTGTACAATTCGTTGCTCTTCTACTAACTTATTGTTTTCTTTTAATTGGGTAGATCTATCTTTTAATTCGATTTTGATGTTTTCAACCGCAGCTAATATTTTTTCGCGTGGCGTTGCATAGTGTGTTTTTGGATAAACCGTTACGCGAGCAACGGTGCGCTCAACTTCGCCGGTAAGTGGGTCGAATATGCTTATGCGTTCAATTTCTTCATCGAATAGCTCAATGCGCAATGCCATTTTGTCTGACTCTGCCGGGAAAACATCAATTACATCACCGCGCACTCGGTAAGTTGCCCGTTGAAATGCTACGTCGTTGCGAGTGTATTGCAGCTCAGCTAAGCGTCTTAAAATATCGCGCTGATTAATAATGTCGCCAACACTTACGTGCAACATCATTTTCAAATAAGAGTCTGGGTCGCCCAAACCATAAATGGCTGATACCGAGGCAATAATAATAACGTCTTTGCGCTCTAGCAGAGATTTAGTCGCCGACAGTCGCATTTGCTCGATATGCTCGTTTACTGAGGCATCTTTTTCAATAAAAGTATCGGTTGTGGGCACGTAGGCTTCAGGCTGATAATAATCGTAATATGAAACAAAATATTCAACAGCATTGTCAGGGAAAAACTCTTTCATTTCGCCGTATAGTTGCGCCGCTAACGTTTTATTTGGCGCTAACATCATGGTAGGTCGATTAAGTTTTTCGATAACGTTAGCGATGGTATAAGTTTTACCTGAGCCAGTTACGCCTAATAACGTTTGATGTGCTAACCCTGAGTCAATACCGTCGAGCAGTTTTGCAATAGCGGTTGGTTGGTCGCCGCTAGGAATATAGTCTGAGTGTATTTTTAACGCTTTCATTAAACTTTAGCCTCAACGTTGATGCAGTCTTTTGCACATTGCTTACTAAACAAAGTATAAGAAATAGCCGCCATTACGACATTGCCAAGTAATGCGCCGATAAAGAAGCCTTCTAAACCAAACCATAAACTGCCTAGATAGGACAAAGGTACGTAGCAAACAAATAACCGAATAATACTTAATACTAAGGCAACCATAGGTTTATGTAAGGCATTAAATGAAGAGTTGGTTAAAATAATAACGCCCTGTAAGCCATAACCTAAGGGTAAAATCCAAATAAACAATTTAATAATATCGGCTACGGCTTGCTCTGTAGAGAACATATCAGCAATAAATGGTGCCGCTAATACCAGCACAACATAAATAAGCACTTGCCAAATAAGCACAAACTTTATTGAAGTTTTATAACCCTCTTCAACGCGCTTCATGTTACAAGCACCAAAATTTTGGCTAATAAATGGCGGTAAGGTCATGGAAAGTGCTAAAACCACTAAACAGGCAATAGACTCAATTCTAGAACCCACACCAAATGCTGCCACGGCTGATACGCCATATTCAGCCACAATGGCAGTTAATACGGCTGAAGCAACAGGGGTTAACATGTTAGCGCCAGCGGCCGGTAAACCAATATGTAAAATATCGCGAGAGGCAGAAATAAATGCTTTAATCGACATTAAGTGGCTATGAATTAAGCCACGTTTTACCGCTAAAATATATAACACAAACCCAAGACCAAAAACCCAAGATATTAATGTAGCTATTGCCGCCCCTTGAATACCCATTGCTGGGATAGGACCAAAACCAAATATAAGAATGGGGTCTAATACTGCGTTAATAAGCCCCGCACTTCCCATAATAATACTGGGTGTTTTTGTGTCGCCATCGGCTCGTAAAATGGCGTTGCCTATCATAGGGCCTATTAATAAAATACAACCCAAAAACCACAAATCCATATATTGATGAATTAAAGGTAATAATGATTCGTTAGCGCCTAATAATAAAAAGGTTTCGTCGATAAGTAAGTAGCCAACTACAGCAAGAATGCCCACTATAATGGCTGATAAATATAATGAACTGGTGGCTAAATTTTTTGCAGTTTCTTTATCGCCTTTACCTAATGCCTTTGCAATAACGGCCGATGTACCTATGCCCAAACCTATGGTTAAACTGATCACGGTAAAGGTAATTGGGAATGTAAAACTGATAGCAGCTAATGGTTGCGTACCTAACAAGCCGACAAAAAAGGTATCAACCAAGTTAAAAGTCATCAATAAAATCATGCCGTAAATCATCGGAATGGTCATGCTTTTTAACGTCGGGGCTACGGGATCTTTCAGTAGATTAATTTGATGAGTATTTTTAGTTTCAGTCATTAATTTTTTCAGAATATGTGATAAATCGAATGCATCTGCCATTGTAAAAGATCGAACAAAGAGTCGCTACGTATATATTCAATTTAAAATAATAATAACGCTATTAGTTGAAAAAATAATATCACAGGAAAAAATTGCACTACACTATTGTTCAAAGAAATGCACAGAAAATGTATAAAAACTTAGCCTGAACAAAAAACACACGCACATGCACACAAAGCCAACACAAACCAGTTAAGTGACTGTTATATAATAAGATAAACAAACCGAGCAATAAAGCACCACTTCACTACAAGCCGCATTCTACCGTTAGCATTACTTTGTGTTACACTTTAACTCACATAGTTATCCACAGATTAAGTGGATAACTATATTTAAAATTAACAAAATCAGTTCTTGATTATTTAATCATCAGAAAAAGACTAAATTGAGTAAACAATGCCTGCTATTTGAGCAAACAGACAATAAAATGAAATTTTTCTAAATTTTGTATTGACAGTGTGAGTAGAGGCCTTTAATATTCCGCCCCGTTAGCCAATAGCGGCTTTCAAAACAATTCCTCAATAGCTCAGTTGGTAGAGCAACGGACTGTTAATCCGTTTGTCC
>OJFU01000604.1_pt1 | contig 10261 bp, 9 predicted proteins | sample 1594331 | NCBI WGS metagenome assembly OJFU01 (sample SAMN05416801, study PRJEB24817) | seawater metagenome | isolation source: Sea water | place: Canada:Atlantic | collected 2013-11 | reverse complement strand
ACTGAGTTTACTAAAGATGGTTATTAGCACTTGTATAACAGCGATGTGCTAGTAACCAATAATTTTTCATAAGGCAAGATTTTAATCGAAATTTACTGCTGACTTTTGTACATCAACTCAACATAGCGCTTCATTTCTGAGTCAAAATTATCATATTGAGACTTATATAGAGGACCCAACTTTTCATTAACATCTAGTATAATTTCGGTCTGCTTTTTATCATCTTGATAGCCCTGTTTAACAAGTTTCCAAACGCCCGCAATTAAATCAGCATCGCGTTTTACCGACTTGCCTGTCGTCGCTTCACCATGCCCCGTTAAGACTATATCAGGCTTCAATTTTACTACATCATTGAGAGTATCAATTAAGTTAGGTACATCACCATGATAAGTAAGGATTGGCATCCATTGCGAGCTCAAAACGTCTCCGCCAAATATAATCTTCTGCTCGGGTAACCACATTAAAACATCACCTGGAGAATGAGCATCGTTTGAGAAAATGAACTCAACATTCACCCCGCCAAAATTACGTTTTTCTCCTTGAGCCAACAATAAAGATGGATACACTACTTGAGTGGAGCCAGTTGCTCCTTTCGTCATACGAGAAAATGCATCCACAGGTCCTTGTCCGTCTTCTCTCATTATCTTAACCGCTCGACCACTAGCTATAATCTCTGCGTCCGTATCCGTAAACCCAGCATTACCCAACCAATGATCCGCATGACTATGGGAATTAACCACCCAGAGAACTGGTTTATCTGTGACTGTTTTAATCGCTTTTTTAATTTCGTTACCAATGATTTCAGAAGATCCGCTATCAAATAACAGCACTCCTTTTTCGGTAACGACAAAATGGCTATTGGAATTCCAGCCTTTATTCTCAAGGGTTGGTAAACCAAATGAGGGTGAAACAATGCTATAGACATTATCGGCAATCGGTGTCACCGAGAAATCAAAGCTCGCATTATTTGCCCATGCACAGTTGAACAGAGTGCCAATTAAGCACGTGGATATTATAATTTTTTTAAAGGTTTTCAACATGTATTCCTACTTTATTAGCTGACTGTAGTAGATGACTTCGTCGATAATTTTAATTGCGTATGTTTCTATACCCGTTACCAATCACGTTGTAGCGTAATGGCTAACTTACGTTTTTATAACAAAGCATCAATTTTAAATAAATGCCTTTGAGATGAACTAGCGATTTTCTAAGTTAAAAGCTAAATTCAATCTGACAAAACCTAATAAAATTTTCACATAAAATACGCTAAAACTACTTAGAATATGATTGCTGTTGCTAAATCAGTTGTGAATAAAGTACAAAAAACGAGCTATAGTTAATACTATGACTGAGAAGCTAGGGAATATTTCCCCACTTCTAATGCTGAGGTTATCGAATATGAAACAGTCTATTCAATATATTAAGGTGATTGAAACGGTAGAGGTTAATGGCTGTTTTTTAAAAGAACATCGGCATCACAGCGAACGCCGTCAGATGTTAAAACAACACTTTATTTACTACGAAAGACGTTCACACAATCGCCGACAACAATCTCTCGAACTCGATATCCAGGCTTAACTCTTATTAAAAGCTAAGGATAAAAGCGGCATAGCGATCAAGCTGTACCGCAACAGAGTCTATTTAGCTGGCTTGCTTCTACTTTTACTCAGTGCCGTAACACTTGAACCAATAACTAAAATGACCGCACCAACGATACTGAGTGTATTGAGTGGTTCAACAACAATTGCTTCAGGTAAAATGTAGTTGGTAAGCTGCATAAACATTAACGTTAATAATGGCGTTATTGCTAACGTTGCACTTACTCGTGATGCTTCCCAATGCTCAAGAGCTTCGGCAAAAGCGCCATAGGCCACAAGGGTATTTGCTCCACAAAAAATTAATAGTAACCATCCTATCGTATCTAACTCTAATACTAACGAAGGTGCTGATGATGGTAAAAACATCAAAGTGCCCGATAAATAGATAAGTATCATAATTTCTTCTGAGGCAAAATGTTTCAACAATTGTTTCTGCGCTAAGGCATAAATTGCCCATAGAATTGCGGCAATAATTATGAAGAAGAGACCAATCGCATAATCACCATTAAAATTAAGTAATTGTTCAAAACGTTGATTGAAAAATAACAACAGTCCTAAAAAGAACGTTAATAACCCCACTTTTTGCTTAGCATTAAATGATTCTTTGAAAACACAAACACCGCCGATAAGTAACAGCATTGGAGCTATTTGAATCATGACCTGCGTACTTTCAGGTGAAGTCAATTCCAGTCCCATCATATACATAATGTAATTTGCTAAAAGGCCACCGATGGTAAGTGCCATTAACGCCATTATTCGTTTATTTTTTAGTGATGATAATGAAGGTAAACGTTTGGTGACTACTAGATATCCACCTAAAAATACTGCAGCAATAAGAAAGCGATACCAGGTAATGGTGTTTACATCCATATACTGTAAAAGCCCTTTTAAGGCGATAGGCAAAATGCCCCATAAAATCGCTGTAGTTAGAGATAAAAACAAACCCAGTCGCCATCGACCACTAATTTCATGCATAGAAAAACACTCAGTTCACACCGCTAATATTAGCACTGCTCTAAAAAATGTGGATTATCTAGAAACTGGTTAACAAAAGCTATTATTATTAACTGTTGTGGGCATTTAAAGTTGAATTAATAGTATTTTTCATTGGTGACAGAGCGCGAAATCAGTTGAAGAGCATTTTGATACAAAATCCAATATTACTGACGGCAGAATTTAAAAATAACTTACAGCGAGGTCAATCATTAGATCACTTAAAGCCCCCCTGCACTTAATAGATAATTATTGGACAGTTTAGCCATATTTATAAAATCCCTATCCCATATAATAACTTCAAATAATTATATTTATGGTTTTTGGATTACCCTCCAAACTTATTCAAAATGGATTAAATAGGAATATCAAATGAAATTTTTAAATGCTGCTTTTATAGGCTTAATATTATCAACCAGCTTGTTGGTGAATACTGCAAGTGCCGGATTAATTTTAGATGAAGACTTCGATCCTATCACATCAACTGACTGGACATTGTCAAACGCTTCTGTTTTAGGAAATCCTGCTTCTGAATTTTTCAGTCTTAATGCTTTGCATTTCAGTGGCAGTGGAATTCGATCTGCATCAACAAATGCATTCGATATGACAACCGGTGGTTTACTTTCATTTATGCTAAAAATAGGTGGTTCTATGGACACCTCAACATTTGAAGATGCAGATTCTGGTGAGGACGTGCTAATACAATATGCAACTAACGGAGGCGCATGGGTTGACTTACAAGTCATAGACACTGAAGATTCAAATTATAAAGATACCTGGGGTATGGTGAATATATCTATCACAGGTGATGCAATGAGTAACGACACAAAATTTCAGTTTGTTCAAGCAAGACATAGCGGTAGTAACTGGGATAACTGGGCAATTGATAATGTTAGTCTTAGCAACAATGCCAGTGTAGATATACCAGAGCCGTCCACATTCGCTATTTTTGCATTAGGCATGATGGGTTTAGTTTCACGTCGAGTTAAGAACTAATTGAACCGTTATTACTCTTTAAATACTAATAACAATTCAAACTCAATAACGGCTATTTTATCTAGAGACATATAGTGCACTGTAGAAGCAAGCCTCTGATATTATAGTCTAATTGTGCGCGCCAGAAGGACATACGTTCAACACTGAAATAGTACGTCCATGCACTATTACACAGTAGAAACCTTCACATCAAATAGTGATACAACTAGTACCGTTGACGCATAAATGCTCTGATCAAGCAATTGTGCGACAACATATTTACTTTAAGCGCGTAAATACCTTGAACCGCGCATAAACTTGTCCTCAATGATAACAGGCCTCCCCTCCATATATTCTCCGCCTCACTTTGATCAGGCAATAATCACAAAATCGCGCTTCAAATGTCTAAACATTTATTTAAAATACAGAATGAGTTGTTAAGTTCGCAAGAATCGGGTTGAGTAATAAACGACCTTAGTTAAGAATGAATACATTGTCGTGTTTTGGAATGTATTATGTCACCAACGAGATTACTCATCTTAGCCGCTTTATCTGACGGTACTTGCGTACAGGTTTTCTCCATTAACAATTTTTAAGAAAAGGATATTGAAAAATGGATAATCTTGAATCACACCGTCACTACCAAATTGTTGAAAAAGCGATACAGTTTATCAATACGAATTTTGACAAACAGCCGACACTTTTAGATATTGCTGGTTCGGTACATATGAGTGAACATCATTTACAACGAGTGTTTTCTCAGTGGGCAGGCATTTCACCTAAACGTTTTTTACAATTCATTACTAAACAAGCGGCATTAGCTGCTCTACAGAATACCAATAACTTACTTGAAGCAAGTCATAGCATAGGGCTTTCTGGCTCAGGAAGATTACATGATCTTTTAGTCACATGCGAAGGTATGACACCCGGTGAATTGAAAGGAGGTGGTGAAGGTGTGATGATTCAATACGGTGTTTGTTCAACGCCTTTTGGTGAGGCAATTTTAGCTTGGACATTAAGAGGTATTTGCTACCTCCAGTTTATAAAAGATAAGCAACAACCAGTGATTGATGAGTTATATCGACAATGGCCCAACGCGAATATATCCACCAATAAAGAAGAAGCTGAGCAAATAGGCAACAGCATTTTTTCATCTTCACTTGAACGAGGAAAAATTCATTTATTGCTTAAAGGAACGAACTTTCAAATAAAAGTTTGGGAAGCATTAATTAATACACACTCCTCACAACAACTTTCCTATTCACAAGTTTCACAACTAATCGACTCACCAAAAGCTTCGAGGGCTGTGGGCACTGCCCTCGCAAATAATACCATTGCTTACTTGATACCTTGTCATCGTGTTATTAAAAATAATGGCGAAATTGGCAACTACCGCTGGGGCACTGAACGAAAAACCGCCATGCTTGCTTGGGAGCAAGCTTCATTAGAATAGAGTATGCCTTTTTACAGCTTAAAACATTGTGACACTATTGCTTCAACTTTAGAGACAGCAAGGTAGCCATTGCAACAAATACACTTGATATCCACAAACAAGCTTCCAATCCATAGTTTTGATATACCCAACCTGAAAGAACAGTACCTATTAACCTACCCATGGCATTAGCCATATAATAAAAGCCAACATCAAGGGATACACCATCACTGCCAGCATAGCTAACGATAAGGTAACTATGTAATGAAGAATTGATAGCGAAAACGGCACCAAAGATAAGTAACCCAATAATAACAGAAGCTTGCACGTGAAAATTAAAATGTAATGCCAAAGCAATAGCCGCAGGTATTAGTGTTAAATAACTCGCCCATAAAAATGCATCTCTGCCCGTAGGAGCATTACTTTGTTGTATTCCGCTGCCCTTACCTATCGCTTTTTCGGTAGCACTATTTGAACCTCTGTCTTTACCTCTATTTGTACTTCTAGTAATAATATAGGGCGCAGCAGATTGAACTAGACCATAGCCGATGACCCAACTTGCCATAAAACCACCGACGGCCCAATGGTCCCAATTAAAAGATACCGCTAAAAACACAGGTAACGCGACAACGAACCAAACATCTCTCGCGCCAAATAAGAACAGTCGTGCAGCAGAGAGTATGTTGATCGACGTGCTTTTTGAGAAAATATCTTTAAATTTAGGTTTGTTTTTCGCTTTACCTAAATCTTCTTTCAATGCAATTAAACTAAATATCCACACTATGCTTAATAGTGAAGCCATTAAGATAATTGCACCTTTGAATTCAAGTAAGGTCAGTAATAATCCACCTAAAAAGAAGCCAACGCCTTTTAAGGCATTTTTAGAGCCAGTAAGAATAGCAACCCATTGATAGAGCTTACCTTCAGCCCCCTCAGGTACCAGTAATTTAATCGAGCTTTTAGCACTCATTTTATTCAAATCTTTAGCAATACCTGACAATGCCTGAGCAACCATAACATAAATAATGGTAAGCATTTCAGCAGGCACTGTCAGCATAACCAGCGCGATAATTTGCAAGGCTAAACCAATATTCATGGTTTTATTTAAACCAAGCCTCGCGCCTAACCAACCACCAATAAGATTAGTGATAACACCAAAAATTTCATAAAACAAAAACAGCATGGCAATGTTTAAAGGGCTATAACCTAACTGATGAAAATACAGCACAACAAGCATGCGTAACGCACCATCAGTTAAGGTAAACGCCCAGTAATTACCTGTTATCACCAAGTATTGTTTCACTTGGTTAGACAACGAGTGTGTCAGCCCTTTGAGTGATGAAAGCCCCATGATTTATTAAACCTTGTCCGCCAGTCCAACCATAAGAGCCAATTCAGCTGTTCTATTTGCATAACCCCATTCATTGTCATACCAAACATAGAGTTTTACTTGAGTGTCATTTACCACCATCGTAGACAATGCATCAATAATGCTTGAACGGGGATCAGTTTTATAATCAATTGATACAAGCGGACGCTCTTCATATCCCATGATGTCTTTTAACTCACCTTCAGCCGCTTCTTTAAGTAGTTGATTCACTTCTTCAACGCTTGTGCCACGAGCAACTTCAAAAACACAATCGGTAATTGAGGCATTAGCTAAAGGAACACGTATTGCATGACCATTTAACTTCCCTTTAAGCTCAGGGAAAATATGCGTAATCGCAGTAGCAGAGCCAGTGGTCGTCGGAATTAAACTCATGCCACACGCCCGTGCTCTGCGTAAATCTTTATGAGGGGCATCTAAGATAGTTTGCGTATTGGTTATGTCATGAATAGTCGTCATAGAACCATGCTTGATACCTATTTTCTCATGAATAACTTTTACCACAGGCGCTAGACAGTTAGTGGTACACGAAGCCGCCGTAACAATTGGATGAATGGCTTTATCGTAAAGCTCCTCATTCACGCCCATAACGATATTTAATACACCTTCTTCTTTTACTGGCGCTGTCACGACAACACGTTTTACGCCTTGTGCAAGGTAAGCTTCTAATAAAGCTTTGGTTTTTATTTTACCCGAAGCCTCAATAACCACATCACACTGAGACCAATCAGTATCTTGTGTAGCTGTATTCTGCGTATATGAAATGGCTTTACCGTTAATAACGATTGAATCACCTTGATGAGTCGCCTCATGGTGCCAACGCCCATGAATCGAGTCAAATGTCATCAGGTGTGCAAGTGTTTCAGCATTTCCCGCAGGATCATTAATGTGAACAATTTCTATGTCATCCCAATCAAATGCTGCGCGCATTGATAAACGTCCCATACGGCCAAAACCGTTAATACCAATTTTAATAGTCATAAGTCTGTCCTAAAGTTGCTTTAAAGCTGTTTAAAATAATGTTCAAAAGTTATAAATGAGAAGTAAAGTAATCAAAGTGTACTGGTATTTCTGTGCTTTAGGATGTGCTTTTTACATCTAAAACATCTGTTGGTTCAAACCAGTTTCGTGTGCGATTAATAATAAAAACTAAAGACAACATAACAGGCACTTCAACAAGTACTCCTACAACCGTCGCTAAGGCTGCACCAGAATGTAATCCAAACAAGGATATAGCTACAGCAACGGCCAATTCAAAGAAATTAGACGTACCGATCAAACAAGCAGGCGCAGCAATGTTATGAGGCAATTTCATCCATATTGCAGCTAAGTAAGCAATGATGAAAATACCGTATGTTTGCAGCATAAGTGGAATTGCAATCAGCCCAATAGTTTCAGGCTCAGATACGATAGTGTTCGCCTGAAAACCAAACAATAAAATGACCGTTGCTAACAGTCCGATAACCGACCAAGGTTTCATTGTCGATAGTAACTTATTCACTTTTTGCTCACCATGACCATTATCCAGTACTTTACGGGTTATAACGCCTGCAATTAAAGGCAGTAAAACGTAGAGTACAACCGAAATCAACAGCGTTTCCCACGGTACCTGGATGTTACTCACACCTAATAAAAATGCGGAAATAGGCGCAAATGCAAAGATCATAATTACGTCATTCACTGACACTTGAACTAAAGTGTAATTCGGATCGCCCTTCGTTAATTGTGACCAAACAAAGACCATCGCAGTGCAAGGCGCAACACCCAGTAAAATCATGCCTGCAATGTATTCTTGCGCTGATTTGGGATCAACTAAATCGGCAAAAATAAAATTAAAAAATAACCAGCCTAAGCCTGCCATAGTAAAGGGCTTAATAAGCCAATTAATGACAATCGTTAGTACAAGTCCTTTAGGGGTTTTACCAACATCTTTTACCGCCGAAAAATCAATTTGCACCATCATTGGATAAATCATCACCCAAATAAAAACGGCAACGACAATGTTAACGTGTGCAATTTCAAAATCGGCAATCATTTGAAAGGCTTCTGGCTGCCATAACCCTAACACCACACCAAGAACAATGCTTAAACCAACCCAAACCGATAAGTAACGTTCAAAAATACCCATGATTAAATCCTAAAACTCATTATTTACAAAAATTAGCTCTATCAGGTCTATTTTGCATTTTAGCTAGACGCTGAAGTTCGTGATGTATCTGCGAAATATTATTTTCTGTCGTCTGTGCAATCACTGCTTTCGCCCATTGCGGCAGTTCAGGATTAATACGATAGAACACCCATTGTCCGTGTTTTCTATCAGTAATAACCTTGGCTTTTTTAAGGACTGCAAGGTTGCGAGATACTTTAGGTTGGCTGTCTTCTTCCATTGCTTCCATCAGTTCACAAACACAAAGTTCACCGTGATAATGCGCTAACATCACTGTTTTTAATCGAATATTATCTGTCAGTGTTTTATAGAAAGAAGTGGGATCAAAGTTAGTGAGTTGACTACTTTCGTTATCACTACTTTTTTCATCAAGGCCATTAGCAGTATTGTCTGTTTCACTTTCAACAAGAAGAAACATAGATAATCGATTGTTAAGTTCACTTAATGTAGTAGAAAAAGGATCATTACCCGCGCGTTTTTTTGGATCAGGAAAGTCCCATGCTAATTGCTTTGCCGCATTAGGATAGCTTCTACATTCATCGTTGGCTTTATCACATAGTGTAATGACGTAATCAAAAACAATATTTTCAAAGCTAGTTACATTTTTAGAAACTAAACCTTTAGTCTCTATGCCGAATTTGACTAATGCATCCAATGCGCGAACATCAACTGCATCAGGTTGAGTGCCTGCACTATGAACCTCATAGCAGTCACCCGCTCTGTGTTGCAGTAATGCTTCAGCCATTTGTGATCTGGCAGAATTACCCGTGCAAAGAAAAAGAACTTTTTGCTTATTTGAATTTGAATTTGAATTTGAGTTTTTCATAGATAATTCAGTAAAAACCAACATACTAAATATTGTATATATGATTTTTCACATATACAAGTTGTTTCATAATTATTAACATCAACCACGATGGAATCTAATTAACTTTAATGCTGATACACATGGATCAGAAACGTCATCCTTGTGATGTATTAATCGGGGATCCAGCTTCTAAAAAGAGATGGAACTTAGATCAGAAAACTTCGAAGATGACGTTTACATCAAAGTTCAAAGTAAACGACATCAACATATTAACTTTTGAAGCTATATCACCTCAGCTATAAAAAGCCCTTCTACAGGGCTTTGATTAATGGAGTAATGTTTGAAGGCAGAAAGCTTAAAGCTTAATCACCGCCATTTTATCCTGAGACATATCATGCATGGTATAAGCAATGCCGCCAGTATTATAGCCAGACTGTTTTCGCCCAGCGAACGGCATCCAATCAACCCTAAAAGCAGTATGATCATTTACCATCACAGCGGTAGCATCTAATTCTCGTATAGCCTTGGTTGCAACATCAAGGTTTTTGGTAAACACAGCAGCTTGAAAGGCATAATCTAATGAATTAGCTTGCTCAATGGCTTCGTCAATATCGTCATAACCATAAACACAAACCACAGGGCCAAAGATTTCCATAGTGGAAACTTTCGCATCCGCTGGTGGCTCAAGCAATACAGTAGGAGCATAAGTACTTTCCCCTAAGCGTTTACCTCCTGTGACTAAAGTTGCGCCAGCTGCGACGGCTTCGTCAACCCACTCTTCAACGCGATCAACTTCTTTAGGACGGATAAGCGGACCACATTCTGTTTTCTCATCAATCGCATTACCCACAACCTGTCTCTTATACACATCTCCGAGCCCACGAGACCTCTCTACATCTCG
>OJFU01000600.1_pt1 | contig 10294 bp, 9 predicted proteins | sample 1594331 | NCBI WGS metagenome assembly OJFU01 (sample SAMN05416801, study PRJEB24817) | seawater metagenome | isolation source: Sea water | place: Canada:Atlantic | collected 2013-11 | reverse complement strand
ATAAATAATATTGTCGGGGTTTTTCACGGCCGCACGGCAAACCAACTTTTTCGCTCAGGTAATATTACCCATGAAGCCATTAAGTATTTTGCTGAAGACCCCTACTTTATTCCTGAGACCACAAGTCTGACTAACCAGTTACTGAACTTTAAAAATGCTAAAAAGCGCTTTGCCATTGTGGTAGATGAATATGGTGAAATGCAGGGTCTTGTTACACTGGAAGATATCCTCGAAGAAATTGTTGGCGACTTTACCACTAATACTGCCGATAATGATGACGAAGTGATCGCCAGAGATAATGGTAGCTACCTGATTGATGGTGCTGCCACTATTCGCGAAATCAATAAGGCAACTGGCTGGGACCTGCCCACTAATGGCCCAAAAACCTTAAATGGCATAGTCTTTGAGCAGCTTGAGAGCATTCCAGATGGTAACGTCAGTTTCGTCGTGGCCGGCTATCGATTTGAGACTGAAGAAATCAACGGTACAATGGTCAAGAAAGTCTGTGTTTCATGTATGAAAAAACCTAAACAGCCTGACGAATAGGCCGACAAGACTCTTCACTAGGGCGCATCATTCTCCTGACTACGCTGACTGCAAAGCCTAAGGACTTCGCGTTGTTGGCTACTCGGCATGTGCCGCCAATCACGAATTTCACTACTAGTCCTATAGCATCCGATACAGACGTCATCTTCATTAAGAGAACATATAGATGAGCATGGCGAGGTGACTTGCGACTCCGACATCATCGCTTTACTTCTCTCAAATCAGAATGCATGTTGGCCGCTTTTTGAACATACATAGAGGCTCCAGCCAATAAAAAAGCACGCATATTTTCATCGGTCTGCCTAATAACCTTTCCAGGAGAGCCTACTACCATCGAGCCATTTGGAATAACTGATCCGGCCTTAACCAGTGCATTGGCGCCAATTAGGCAATCACTTCCAATAATCGCACCATCTAAAATAACCGCCTGAATTCCAACCAATGTGCGATCACCGATCTCCCGGCAATGCACCATCGCTTGGTGTCCAATGGTTACATCTTCACCAATTTTAAGCGGCTGGCCCGGATCTGCATGCAATACTGCGCCATCTTGCACGTTACTGCGCTTTCCGACTTCAATCACATCGCAATCACCACGAATCACCGCGTTAAACCAGACGCTCGACTGCTCCTTAAGAATCACTTTACCCATTACATCGGCACTAGCCGCTACAAAAACGCTTTCGTGTATTTCCGGTGTATCTTTACCAATTTGATAAATCATCTATGTCGCCTTTTATTTTTCTGTCTGCGCACTGCCATACTGTGGATATTTAAGTTCAATACCGGCGTCCAATGTCGAATTGAGTAGGTCGGTGATCACCTTTAAGGTGAACCCCCATATTTTATATTTGTTATACGTAATATATGGCAATCGTATCACCCCGCCGCCATTCTCGGCGTCTACGTTAAGTTCAAAATAACTATACTGATTTAGATCCATAAAAATCTTTAATGGGGCATTGAAAATAGCCGCTGTTTCAGACGCGTCTGCGGTAAGCCCCAAGTCATTTGCACCAAGCGCCACAAATGGCGTCACACTGACCTCTCTTCGCTTAGGTGAGGCCGAAGGCAACGTGGCTATAGGCTTTACCAAGTTCGGATTAAGACCTATCTCTTCATTCGCCTCTCTGAGCGCTGTCTGCAGTAAATCCTCATCCCCCGGATCCCACATACCGCCAGGAAATGCCACCTCACCAGCATGGCTTTTGAGGTGAAATGCGCGCTGAGTGAGAACAACCTGAGGATCACTGTCCTCCCCATGCAAAATAATAAGAACCGCAGCGGTAGTTTGAGCCTTATTTGCATGAGGCTGCCGTTTTTTTAACGGAAATTGGGTCAAGTGATTTGCAATAGTTGTTAGCATTTAGGCATTATACGCAGTCCACGTTATTTTCTGAGAGTTTCATGAAATTTTGTTCCAGTTGCGGTAGCTCTGTTACCCAAAAAATACCCGAAGGCGACAATAGACTTCGCTATGTGTGTGAGTCTTGTGATGAGATTCACTATCAAAATCCTCGCGTTATAGCTGGGATCTTGCCTATTTACAACGATCAAATTCTATTGTGTAAACGCTCCATTGAACCAAGAATTGGCTATTGGACACTGCCTGCTGGTTTTTTGGAGAATGGCGAGTCGACACTGGAAGGGGCTCTTCGAGAATGCGTTGAAGAATCATTAGCGAAGGTAATCAATCCTGAACTCTATGCAATTTTCGATATTCCGCAGATTCAGCAAGTTTATATATTTTACCGCGCTAAACTGGAAACACCTTTTTTCGGACCTACCTCTGAATCCTCTGAAGTAGCCTTATTTAGTGAAGCTGATATTCCCTGGGATAAACTTGCATTCCCAATGGTGGAGGTAACGCTTGACCATTATTTTGAGGATCGTAGGAAGGACAATTTTAAGGTTATTAGAGAAGATATTAGGCGGCCCTGGAAAAGCAACCATAACCCGTAGTAAATCTAAATCTTTAGGCCAGTGGGCGCCTTTAGGGTTGATAATCGCGTTGTCACCGCTAATATCACGGACTTTTTTGCTCTGAGCCTAGACCGAACTCTAAGTCTCGCTTTGGTCCTGAGTATATTCGGGCCACTAATAAACCATTCCACATAACAAAAATACCTTCTAGATTGGCATTACTATTACGACACGAAAATCACAGCGATCACTCGTCTGAATTTCCGCCCAAAGCATCGTCTATCAACTTCTTTAACTCACCTTTCTCATGCATTTCAGTGACGATATCACAGCCACCAATAAGCTCTCCAGCAACCCATAGTTGCGGGAAAGTCGGCCAATTACCATAGGTAGGTAAGTTGCTGCGTATTTCTGGGTTAGAGAGAATATCTACATAGGCAAACCGATGACCGCAGCTCATTAATGATTGAACAGTTTTAGAAGAAAACCCGCACTGCGGTTGGTTGGGTGATCCTTTCATGTAAAGAAGCACGGCATTACTTTCTACCTGATCACGAATTGTTTCCATTATATCCATTGTAGCTTGCCTATAAGTTTGATGACCTTGAAGCGACAATTTTAAACCTTTTCAACCGGTGGTGACACCGTTATAAAAACTTTATTTTTGGTAAATCAACTCGCTCTGTGTATACCGAAAAAATTCTGGGAACTTGTCAATCTTGCCAGTCCCTTTAATCCACGCTATCATTTAACATGGTTTTTAAAGGGCAGCACTGCTGCCTTTTTTTGTTCATATGAAAAGTCCGAAAGGGAATGATGGCAGCATGACTTCAAAAGCGTTAATGAACACCTATGGCGACCGCGCGGCAACGCTTATCAAAGGAGAAGGCGCTTGGTTGTGGAATGACAAGGGTGATAAGTATTTAGATGCATTGTCTGGTATAGCCGTCTGTGGGTTAGGCCATTCTCACCCCGCTATTACTAAAGCGATCACTGAGCAGTTGAGCACTCTTACCCATTGCTCCAATTTTTTCACCATCCCTAATCAAGAAGTACTGGCAGAGAAGCTTTGTCATATCTCCGGTATGGATAAGGTTTTTTTTGGAAATTCTGGTGCTGAGGCAAACGAAGCGGCCATCAAAATGGCGCGGCTTTTTGGCCATCAACAAGGCATTTCACTACCGACTGTACTGGTTATGGAAAACGCCTTTCATGGTAGAACACTGGCTACACTGAGTGCCTCTGGCGGGCGCAGAGTCCAAGCGGGATTTGAACCTCTTGTCACAGGATTTGCTCGAGCCCCCTTCGATGACATTCCGGCGCTACAGAAAATCGCCGACAACAATCAAAATATTTGCGCTATTTTTGTCGAACCCATTCAAGGTGAGGGTGGGATAAGAATTGCCTCAACAGACTATCTACAGCAACTTAGAATTTTCTGTGATCAAAACAACTGGTTGTTGATGTTAGATGAAGTGCAAACCGGTAACGGCAGAACGGGCAAATATTTTTGCTTTCAACACAGTGGCATTGTCCCTGATGTTGTAACCACTTCAAAAGGGCTCGGTAATGGATTTCCTATTGGGGCCTGCCTAGCAGCGGGAAAAGCGGCTGAACTCATGCAACCTGGAAACCATGGTTCGACCTTTGGCGGAAACCCACTCGCCTGTGCCGCTGCTCTGGCAACAATTAATACTATTGAAGATCAAGGATTACTCAGCAGAGCTGCGGCGATAGGCGATAGGCTTATGGCTGGTCTTAAAGAAGGATTGTCGTCATCTTCGCATGTACTGCATATTCGTGGTCGTGGCTGCATGATTGGTATCGAGTTAAATAAGCCCTGTAAATCTTTATTTATGGCTGCCATGGAAAAAGGCTTAATTATTAATGTGACCGCAGACTCAGTGATTCGATTATTGCCCCCATTTGTTATGACCGATGACGAAGTAGATCAAGTGGTGGCTATACTGGTACCGCTGATTAAAGATTTTAAAAAGGACTAATATTTTATGGCAATTAGGCATTTTCTCACCCTGCGTGACCTTAGCCCCACCGAGTTGAATCAAGTGATCCATATGGCTATCGAAATGAAAGCGGCTAAACGAGAAGGCCGGCAGGATCCGATTTTTGCTGGCAAAGTACTGGGCATGATTTTCGAAAAGTCATCAACAAGAACTCGTGTGTCCTTTGAAGCGGGCATGGCGCAACTTGGTGGTGATGCTCTGTTCCTATCGCCCAATGATACACAGCTGGGGCGTGGCGAGCCGATTGAAGACTCAGCTCGAGTTATCTCCCGTATGGTTGATATTGTCATGATCCGCACCCATGGCCAGGAGATCATCGAGCGCTTCGCTGAATATTCTAATGTGCCAGTAATCAACGCACTGACTAATGAATTTCACCCCTGCCAGTTGCTGGCGGATGTGCAAACCTTTGTTGAACACCGTGGATCGATTCAGGGTAAAACTGTCGCTTGGATAGGTGACGGTAATAATATGTGTAACTCATGGATTAATGCAGCCATTCAGTTCGACTTTAACCTACACGTTGCCTGCCCTGATGGCTACGAACCGGATGCCAGTTTAGTAGCGGAAGCGGGTGATCGACTAATGATCACCAATGATCCTATTGTAGCCGCAAAGGGGGCACACCTGGTCACTACCGATGTGTTTGCCTCAATGGGTCAGGAGCAAGAACAGGAAGAGAGACTCGAGAAGTTTGCGGGCTTTCAAGTAAACCATCAACTGATGTCACACGCGGCAGATAACGCGCTATTTATGCACTGTCTCCCTGCTCACAGAGATGAAGAGGTGTCTGCAGCGCTATTGGAAGATAGCACTATTTCGGTAGTTTGGGATGAGGCTGAGAATCGTTTGCATGCGCAGAAGGCACTGATGGTATTTTTGTTACAGGCCAGCAGCTAGCTGGCTTGTATTAAGAGATTAAAATTTAGGACTCATTGTAAACCACACCGTCAATTTCATACTCAACATCACCACTAGGCGCCTTGACGACAACGACATCACCGATTTCCTTGCTGATTAAAGCTCGGGCAATGGGTGACTGATAGGAAATCTTACCGGACTTTACGTCCGCTTCATCATCACCAACGATTCGATAGGTTACCGTTTCATCAGTATCCATATTGATAATGGTTACCTTAGAACCAAAGATTACACGATCCCCTTGGGGTATCTTCGATATATCAATGATCTGCGCATTAGACAGTTTCCCTTCAATATCTTGAATGCGCCCCTCGGCAAAACTCTGTTGCTCACGCGCTGCGTGATACTCAGCGTTCTCTTTGAGATCGCCATGTTCGCGCGCTGTAGCAATCGATTCAACAATCCCTGGACGCACAACCTTAATTAAATGGGCAAGTTCTTTTCTTAGAGCAGCTTCACCCTCTGCTGTCATCGCATTTTTTTGCATTAAATAATCTCCCTATGCAACTGCTGCAAACTTCTCACTTCAATGTCACCACCAAAATTTAGCGCTTCACAAACGGCATTGCCACCCGCCATAGTGGTCGTATAGTAGACACGATGTTGCTCAGCGCTCGAGCGTATAGTGGATGAGTCAACAATAGCTTGACGACCTTCAGTGGAATTGATGATTAGATTGATCTTATCACTTTTGATCATATCGACAATATGCGGCCTGCCCTCTTTAACCTTATTAACCATTTGCACTTCAAAACCAGATGCCTCGATGACCAGTGCAGTTCCTCTGGTGGCAGCCAGTTTAAAGCCAAGCCCAACCAGCTTTTTAGCGAGTGCTGGCAGCTGATCTTTGTCACGTTCGCGAATGCTAACAAACACTGTCCCTTTGCTCGGAATTTTGTCACTAGCACCTAGTTCTGCTTTTCCGTAGGCTTCAGCAAAAGTCGACCCAACACCCATCACTTCTCCTGTGGACTTCATTTCAGGCCCAAGAATTGGATCTATACCGGGGAACTTATTGAATGGGAATACGGCCTCTTTGACACTAAAGTATGGCGGAATAATTTCTTTAGTAAATTTTTGCTGTTCGAGTGTCTGACCTACCATGCAACGTGCCGCTATTTTTGCAAGGGACACACCAATACACTTTGACACAAAAGGAATAGTTCGAGACGCACGTGGGTTTACTTCAATAACGTATATTTTACCGTCCTGCAGCGCCAACTGAACATTCATTAAGCCGCGCACACCAAGCTCACGAGCCATCTTTTTACAGACTTCCCTCATCTCATCTTGGATACTTTCACTGAGACTGTAGGGTGGCAGTGAGCAGGCTGAATCACCAGAGTGGATTCCCGCTTGCTCAATGTGTTGCATAATCGCACCAATCACAACCTGATCTCCGTCACTCACCGCATCAACATCCATCTCAATCGCATTAGGTAAAAAGAAATCAAGTAGTACAGGTGAATCATCGGATACCTGGACAGCGGTTTTCATATAATGACGAAGCTCGTCTTCCTTATAGACGATCTCCATGGCCCGTCCGCCTAAAACATAAGACGGCCGCACTACCAACGGGTAACCAATATCTTTAGCTAACTCAACAGCTTCATCAGCGCTTCGCGCCGTGGCATTGTGAGGTTGCAATAAACCCAGCTTTTCAATCATTTGCTGAAACCGTTCACGGTCCTCAGCACGATCAATGGCATCTGGCGTAGTGCCAATAATAGGCACGCCTTCTGCTTCCAAAGCACGCGCAAGTTTTAACGGTGTTTGACCACCAAACTGAACGATGACTCCTTTCGGTTTTTCAAGACGAACAATTTCTAGCACATCTTCTAAGGTCACCGGCTCAAAGAATAAACGATCGGATGTGTCATAGTCAGTGGATACTGTTTCTGGATTACAGTTGACCATAATGGTTTCATAACCATCTTCACGCATCGCCAACGCGGCGTGGACACAGCAATAATCAAACTCGATACCCTGTCCGATGCGGTTAGGACCGCCACCAAGGACTAGGATCTTGTCTTTATCACTGGGCTGGGCCTCACATTCCTCTTCATAGGTAGAGTACATGTAGGCCGTTTCAGTCGAAAACTCTGCTGCACAAGTATCTACTCGCTTATACACAGGGTGCATATCAAAACTGTAACGATGCTCGCGTACTTCAGTCTCGGAGCATCCTAAAATGTCGGCCAGACGGCGATCAGCGAACCCTTTACGCTTTAGGCTATAGAGCCATTTCTCATCAAGGTCGACTAGCGCTTTACCATTTAGACCATTCTCTTCAATGATCAAGTCCTCGATTTGCACCAAAAACCAAGGATCTATCTTAGTAATACCAAATATTTCATCGCAGCTCATACCGTGGCGAAAGGCGTCTGCGACGTACCAAATCCGATCAGGTCCCGCTTCGGCTAGTTGATTGTATAAAACAGCACCAAAATCATCATCACTAGTATCAACTTTGGGGTCGAAGCCGGCAACGCCAACCTCTAAACCTCGCAACGCTTTTTGTATGGACTCCTGGAAAGTCCGTCCAATAGCCATGACCTCACCCACAGATTTCATCTGCGTAGTTAACGCCTGATCTGCCTGGCTAAACTTTTCAAAGGCAAAGCGCGGTATTTTTGTTACCACATAATCTATGCTGGGCTCGAACGAGGCGGGGGTAGCCCCTCCGGTAATTTCGTTTTGCAGCTCATCTAGTGTGTATCCCACCGCTAACTTAGCCGCAATTCTTGCGATCGGAAAACCAGTTGCCTTGGAGGCTAATGCCGATGAGCGCGATACTCTCGGGTTCATCTCAATAACAATAAGCCGTCCATCTTCAGGATTCACCGCAAACTGAACATTTGAGCCACCTGTCTCAACGCCAATCTCACGGAGCACCTTGATGGAGGCATTACGCATAATTTGATATTCTTTATCAGTCAGCGTCTGAGCGGGGGCTACAGTGATGGAATCACCCGTGTGTATTCCCATTGGATCGAGATTTTCAATCGCACAAACAATAATACAATTGTCCTTACGGTCCCTAACAACCTCCATTTCAAACTCTTTCCAACCAATCAATGACTCGTCAATCAGTAGCTCATTGGTTGGTGAAAGATCCAAACCTCGGCGACAAATCGTTTCAAACTCTTCACGATTGTAGGCAATACCACCACCAGAACCACCCATAGTGAATGAGGGCCGGATAACGCAAGGAAAACCAAATTGATCAGCAACCTGCGTTGCTTCTTCCAGACTATGAGCAATTCCAGAATTAGGCGTATCGAGACCGATTGATTTCATTGCTTTGTCGAAACGTTCTCTATCTTCAGCCTTGTCAATGGCATCAGCATTGGCACCGATCATTTCAACAGAAAATTTATCAAGAACACCGTGCTTGGCTAGATCCAAGGCACAATTGAGCGCGGTTTGACCACCCATTGTTGGGAGTAAGGCGTCAGGCCGCTCTTTCTCAATGATCCTTGCTACGGTATTCCACTCAACAGGTTCAATATAGGTCGCATCGGCCATTGATGGATCAGTCATGATCGTGGCTGGATTGGAGTTAACCAAAATAACTCTGAAGCCTTCTTCTCTCAGCGCTTTACAGGCCTGAGCGCCAGAATAATCAAACTCACAGGCCTGACCAATAATAATCGGCCCGGCGCCGATGATGAGAATGCTTTTTATATCCGTTCTTTTTGGCATGTTTACTCCGCTAACGTCTGTCGGTTAGCTTCCATTAAATCTATAAAATGATCGAATAAAGGGGCGGCATCATGGGGACCAGGACTCGCCTCAGGGTGACCTTGAAAACTGAAAGCGGCTTTATCGGTTCTATGAATACCCTGCAATGAACCATCAAATAATGAGCGATGAGTGGCCACTAGAGTGTCGGGCAAACTGTCTTCATCAACAGCAAATCCATGGTTTTGACTGGTAATCATCACGACATTATTTTGAATATCTTCAACTGGATGATTAGCGCCATGATGTCCAAACTTCATTTTCATCGTTTTAGCCCCTGAGGCTAAAGCGAGTAACTGATGTCCTAGACAGATTCCAAAAACAGGAATTTGCGTTTCTAAAATCTCCTGTATCGCTGTAATTGCATAATCACAAGGCTCAGGATCTCCTGGTCCATTAGACAGAAAAATACCATCTGCTTGCATCGCTATCACTTCACTTGCAGGGGTCTGGGCTGGCACCACGACTAACTCGCAATCACGGTCAATCAGCATGCGTAAAATGTTTCGTTTGACCCCATAATCATAGGCAACCACCTTGTACTTGGCACTCCCGGCAACCTGAGTCTTATGGCCAGCACCCAAGGTCCAACTATGCTCCACCCAAGGATAGGGGGCGCTAGCGGTGACTTCTTTGGCCGAGTCCATACCTTTGAGACCGGCAAATTCTCTTGCCGCCGCTAATGCAGTTACTTCATCAATGTCCCCGGCCATAATACAGCCGCTTTGAGCACCTGTCTGACGAAGTATTCTAGTCAATTTCCGAGTATCAATATCGGCAATCCCGAGAACATTTTTGGTCTTGAGATAGCTGTCCAAACTTTGTTCGCTGCGGAAATTTGAGGCTAGAAGGGGTAAGTCTCTAATCACCAAACCCGCAGCCCAGACTGTTTCGGACTCTTCGTCTTCAGTATTAACCCCTACATTACCTATGTGAGGATAGGTTAGCGTGACAATTTGACGAGCGTAAGAGGGGTCAGTGAGAATTTCTTGATAACCAGTGAGGGCTGTATTGAAAACCACCTCACCAACAGAGAGTCCGTCTGCACCAATGGCAGTTCCTCTGAAAATTGTTCCGTCTGCAAGCGCAAGTACGGCTTCCCGGCGAGTCTGGGAATTCACACAACCTCCTAAATA
>OJFU01000595.1_pt1 | contig 10384 bp, 12 predicted proteins | sample 1594331 | NCBI WGS metagenome assembly OJFU01 (sample SAMN05416801, study PRJEB24817) | seawater metagenome | isolation source: Sea water | place: Canada:Atlantic | collected 2013-11 | reverse complement strand
TAGATCGCTCGTCGGCAGCGTCAGATGTGTATAAGAGACAGAACCAGACTGGATAAGAGTTAAGGCAACATTTGATCCCCGTTACAATAAAGTTAAGCAGCAGGTAACTGAAAAACGACTGAATACAGTTTGCGAAGAAGGCATGTGCCCAAATATTTCTGAATGTTGGTCCAATGGCACTGCTACATTCATGCTTATGGGATCAGTATGCACAAGAGCATGTAAGTTTTGTTCTGTAGACACAGGCAATCCTAAAGGCTGGCTCGATGCAGATGAGCCTATCAATACAGCTAAAGCAGTTTCTGTTATGGGCCTAAAATACGTTGTATTAACATCAGTCAATCGAGATGATTTAGAAGATGGGGGCGCTGAACATTATGCCGAAACAGTAAAAGCAATTAAGGCGAGCAATCCAAATACCGCAGTCGAGGCTTTAACTCCAGATTTCAAAGGTATTTATAGTTCAATTGAGACAATTGTAAATTCAGGTATTGAAGTATTTGCACAAAATATGGAAACGGTAGAAAGACTTACTCACCCTGTTAGAGATATCAGAGCGGGATATCAGCAAACTTTAGATGTTTTAGCTGAATCTAAAAAGATTAATCCAAATGTTTTAACAAAAACTAGTTTAATACTTGGCTTAGGCGAAACTGATGAAGAGATAGAAAAGACTATGGATGATCTTATTATAAGCAATGTAGATATTCTTACTCTTGGACAGTATTTAAGACCAACCTTAAACCATATACCTGTTGAGAAATGGGTAACCCCAGAAGAGTTTAATCGTTATAGAGATATTGGTTTAAGCAAAGGCTTTCTAGAAGTAGTTTCTGGCCCTATGGTGAGATCAAGTTATAGAGCTGAAAGAGTATTAGAGAAAAATAATGCTGGGCTTGGGCTAGCAATATAAGCTGATAAATATTTATTAAATGACTAATAGCAACCTTAAAAATTTTATTTCAGGCTACTCAATTGAAGTAGTGCCTAACTCTGCTGCCAAGGTTGAAAGTTTTGCTGAGATACTGCCAAAAAATACTAGAGTCTATATCGCTCATTTATCTGAGAAAGAAGATATTAAAACTATGGTTGCTACGGCAAAAAGAATAAGCGAAGAGGGATTCTCAGTAATGCCTCATATCCCTGCAAGGATCATTAAAGATAAAGCAACCTTAGCAAACTGGATTTCTATGTATAGAAATGAGGCTAATGTCACAGAAGCCCTTTTAATTGGCGGAGGTGCCTCACTACCTTTAGGTGACTTTGATTCATCAATCCAATTAATTGAATCAGGTGTATTCGATGATGCTGGCTTTAAAAGACTTCATATAGCTGGGCATCCAGAGGGCAGTAAAGATATAGATCCTGATGGAAGCAATGCTAATGTTTCTAGCGCTCTTTCTTGGAAACAAGAATTCTCTAACCGTACTGATGCAGAAATGGCCATAGCTACTCAGTTTTGTTTTGATGCTACTGCAGTTACTAAATGGGCAGAAAGACTTAAACAAGATGGCATTGATATACCAATACATATCGGCATTGCGGGCCCTGCAAAACTTCAGACACTATTACGATTCTCTATTGAGTGTGGAGTTGGACCGTCTATGAAAATTCTTACCAAAAGAGCTAAAGATATTACAAAGCTTTTATTACCATACAAGCCTACAGAAATTTTAGAAGCTTTAGCAGATCATAAAATGAAGGATCCATCTCTAAATATTGACCAGGTTCACTTTTTCCCAATTGGTGGAATTAGGCAAACTGTTGATTGGGTAAAAGAAGTTAGCTAATCTCTCATAATTTATTAAAACAATGTCCATAATATAAACATACAAGTGTTATGGTATGGGTACATTGAATTTTAAATAGGTAAATTATGAATTTTCTAGAAGCAGTTAAGAGTTATTTTGTTAGATGGAATGATTTTAAAGGCAGAAGCTCTAGATCAGAATACTGGTGGGCAATTTTATTTACCAACATAGCAAACATAGTTTTAAATATGCTTTTAACAACTCTTCAGCAGAGTGAGTCGGCTATTACACTCGTACTTCTTTTATTAATATTAGGATTACTTTTATTCATGCTAGTTGCCATATTTTCTTTGATTGCTAGAAGACTTCATGATATTAATAAGTCAGGCTGGTGGTATTTATTGGTTTTTACAATCATAGGAATGATTCCTCTATTGTATTGGTTTGTTCAAAAAGGAGATGAAGCAGACAATAGATTTGGATCTGATCCTTTAGCTGAACCCCACAACGATTAAGAGTCTTTAATAAGCTATATAAGCAGCAACATTCCAGAAGTTAAATTCTGTTTCAGTTGTAATTTGTGCATTTGGTATGAAGATGCTTATTTCATGGGTGCCTTTCTCTAATCTACCTAGGCTAATTTTTTTAGGAGAAACTTTGCTGCCTGGGCACCACCCGGATCTAGAATAATCTGAAGATGCAATCCTTTCTTCAATTTCCTCACCCTTCCATTCGGTAGTTTCTGTCCATACTCCTGAACTTGGATTAAATCTTCTAAAGGATGCACAATCATTTCTCCAAGGCACAAACTCTTCAATAACATTATTATTTAGACTAATAACATTTGTTTTTCTTACAAACTCATCTCCAGTCCCATGACCTCCATGCCCAGTAGTCAGATAGTAAAGATATGCCTCATCGACAGACTCTTTTAATTCAAAGCTAGTTACCAATGGGGTAATTCCAAATTGATCATAGCCATTTTGGCCCGGCCCTAGTGGAGTTGTATTAATCAAAGAGATAATGTTTTTAGCTTCTAAATTCTTATTGCGACCTGGCTCTGAAAATTCTATAGCTACATCAATTTCCCAGCCCTTATCTGACCAGGTGTCTATAAAAACACCGAGCATAACTTCACCTTTTAATATTGGTAGTAAGTGAGATATATCCTCGTTCCAAGTAATATCATCTGCCCATTCATCAATATAAACAGGCTTAAGCTTTTCACAACATTCTTGTGTATTAAAGTAACCAACTCCAAATGGAGTAATAAATCTTAGAAGTTCTAATGGAGGGAAGTAACTTTTATCTTCATATAAAAATTTTTGCATTGCAGGAAAGCGATCTGCTCCATCCTCACTTGGAAAACTATTATCTCTTAAATTTATAAGAGAATAGTCCGAGGAAGTTGGAACAATAAAAAATGTTCCAGATTTATCCCAAGGATCACCAGTTGAAACTAATCTTATATTCGCCGCTGCATGTCGGTAGTCATGGTCTAATGGCAATTGAATTTTTTTTAATATAAGCCGACCAGATCCAATAATTAATTCTTGAGTATCCAGATCTTTGTCTGAAGCTTTAAAATGTATGCTTTGTTTCTCAAAAATATCAAAACCTATTTCGTTTTCTATATTTGTTTGAGAGCATGATGCAGTGAGTATAAGTATTAATGCGATGAATAAGTTCCAGCTCTTCATAAAATAATACTAGGGAATATTAATACCATAATAAGTATTAATAATTGAATCAATATAAATGGAACAACGCCTCTATAAATATCTGCAGTTTTAATACTAGCATCAGCGACTCCACGTAAATAAAACAAAGAGAACCCAAAAGGCGGCGTTAAGAAAGATGTTTGTAAGTTAATAGCTAAAAGCACTGCTAACCAAACAGGATCAAATCCCATCATTAAAAGTGGTGGGGCTACTAAAGGAACAATGACATAGCAGATTTCAATAAAATCTAAAATAAACCCAAGTAAAAATACGATTATCAATACAAATATTAAGGCTGCATAAGGGCCGCCGGGTATGGCGCTAAAGATTAGATCGATAAGATCATCTCCGCCAACACCTCTAAAGATTAATGAGAAGATTGAAGCTCCAATGAGAATGGTAAAAATCATTGTTGAAACAATCGCTGTTTTTTCACTCGTTTCTTTTAAGAAACTTAGATTAAACTTGCCATTCACTATAGTGATTAGCATCGCTCCCATAGCTCCAATTGCTGAGGCCTCTGTTGGAGTAGCAATTCCAGCAATAATAGAACCAAGGACCATAATAATAAGCATCAAAGGCAGGGCTAGAGTTTTTAATATTTCAGTTATTGGCGTTGTTGCTGCATCAGATAAAGACACGATATTAGGATTCTTTGAATTTTGATAAATTGTATAGAGCACATAAGAGATACAAATTAGTATGCCTGGCACTATTGCGCCTACAAATAGGTCTCCAACCGTAACTGTTTTTTGCGAGAAGATTCCCATATCATTTTGAGCTCTTTGATAAGCATTCGACATAACATCACCCAACAGAACTAGCGCAATCGAGGGAGGAATAATTTGACCTAAAGTCCCAGTAGCGGCAACAAGCCCTGAAGAGAAATCTTTTTTATAGCCTTGTTGAATAAGAACAGGCAATGACATTAGCCCCATAGTTACAACAGTTGCTCCAACTATTCCGGTGCTAGCTGCTAATAGAGCGCCCACTACAATAATTGAAATACTGAGACCGCCTCGAATATTCTTAAATGCCAAGGCCATATTTTCTAACATCTTTGCAGCAACACCAGATTTTTCTAGGACAGTTCCCATAAAAATAAATAGCGGCACAGCAAGCAGGGTGACATTATTCATAATGCCAAATATTCTTAAAGGAATGCTTTTAAGTATGTCAGGATCAAAGACTCCAAAAGGAATACATATTGCTGCGAAAAGTATTGAAACACCACTGAGTGTTAGCGCAACAGGGTAACCAAGTAGCAATGCAGCACAAACAAATACCAATAAAGCTAATGGAATTATTTCCATAGGATTTTATGAGCTTTATATATAAAAGCACTTATGAGAGTTAATGGAAATAAAAAAATAAAAGATTTTTGGATAAATACAAAAGGAAGACCGCCAGGCTCAGTTGATGTTTCCTGTATAGCCCAAGACATCGTTACCAAATCAAGTGAGTAAATAAAGATAACTAAAGAGACTGGGAGCAAAAAGATAATGCCGCAAATAAGATTTATTTTATTTTTATAACTTGTGCTAGATTCCCTATAAAAAATATCTACTCTGACATGCTCGTCTTGATTAAAGACATATCCAACACAGCCTAAAAAAATTAGTGAATGAAAGTACATGACTAATTCTTGAAGATCTGTTCTGCCAATACCAAAAAAATAACGACTTACAATAATGACAATCATCAACAAAACCATGACCGGAATAAGGTAAGAAATAATTTTTCCTAGCAAATTTATGTATCTTTCTACAATTTTCATTAGAAGTCTCTTCTAGATTTAGTTAGAATTATCAATATGATTATAGTTCTTTCCCCAGCCAAAACATTAGATTACTCAGTTACCACTCCTGAGAATCATACCGCGCCCCAGTTTTTAAGCCAATCTGCGCAATTAATTAAAACTTTAAAAGCTAAAGAGCCTAAAGATATAGCTTCATTAATGGGCTTAAGTGATAAATTAGCAACACTGAACTTTGATAGATATCAGTCATGGAGTGCAACAAAATCAGCCTCAGCAGAAGCAAAGCCATCTTTGTTTGTATTTAAAGGAGATGTGTATCAAGGGCTAAAAGCTGATGAGTTTTCTAAAACTGATATTAAATTTGCACAGAAACATCTGAGAATACTTTCAGGCCTCTATGGGATACTTAGACCTTTGGATGTAATGAAGCCTTATCGTTTAGAAATGGGCACAAAACTTCAAACTAATAATGCTTCTAACCTATATCAGTTTTGGGGCGACAAGATTCAATCTAATATTATTAGAGAATTAGGAGAACAAAAATCTAATCTACTAGTGAACTTAGCATCTAAAGAGTACTTTACTGTTTTAGGTAAGATGCCAGCAGAAGTTAATGTTATTTCTCCAGTCTTTAAAGATCAGAAAAATGGCCAATATAAAATTATTAGTTTCTACGCAAAGAAAGTTCGTGGAACCATGACAAATTGGCTTGTTAAAAATAAGATTAAGAATGCAAAAGATATTACACAATTTTCTGAAGATGGATATTACTATTCTAAGGAGCTTTCTTCTCCTCAAGAGCCTGTCTTTTTAAGGGACTAAGCCGTCTTTTTCCCAAAAGCTTTTTAGCTCTTCTAAATCATCATATTCTCCGACTTCTTTATTCATAAATGAAGTCATTGCAGCTTCCATATCTCTGCCACTCATAAGACTTGAATTCCATGCAGCATGATAATCTAAAGCATCTTTTACACTATGGTCTCTGGCATAGTTGATTTGTTTTTTAATTATTCTTGTAATTAATGGTGATTTACTAGCAATTGTCTTAGCAATTTTTTCTACTTCAGTCATCAGCTCTTCACGAGATGTAAAAACATCATTTACTAACCCAAGAGTTTTAGCTTCTGCAGCATCAAATTTTCTACCAGTATAGGCAAGCTCTCTAACGGCAGCTATTGGGATAAGAGAAGGCAATCTTTGAAGAGTGCCCACATCAGCTGCGAGTCCTATATCAACTTCTGCTATTTTAAAAAAAGCATCGGAAGAACAATATCTCATGTCACAAGCAGTAACCATATCTATTCCACCACCAACACAAGCGCCCTGAATAGCAGCTATAGTTGGCAACCTACATTCTTCAAGAGCAGTAAAAGTATCTTGAAGCTCAAGTATTTCATGATAAAAAGTTTCTCTCATTCTTGCGGGATCCTTTTTCTTATCAGACCCATTGGATGAAAAATTAGCAAGATCCATTCCTGAACTAAAATGCTTTCCTTCCCCAGTAAGTAAAATTACTCTTGCTTGAGCATTTTTGTCTATTTCTTTTACTATTTCTGGTAATTCTTTCCAGAATAATCGAGTCATGGAATTAAATTTGTCAGGCCTATTCATATTAAGATGAGCAATACCATCCTTAATACTTACTTCAAAACATGTAGCATTATCCATTTTCAGCAATCTCCAAGGATTTTCTTAAAGCTTCTCGCATCTCTTCAACTAACTCAAATGTTTTGTGATGAGGTAAGACCACTTTTCTATCCATACTCAGTTTCTTTAAACCACTTTGTATCTCTTTTAGGTTTTCTATTAATTCAGAATTCATAATTTTAACTTTAATTGTTTCAAAGAGATTATAATCTGAGTCAATCATGAAAGCACGTAAGACCATATATTTCATTTTCTTTTTAACTCTATCTTCTGGGTGTGCAGTTACTGTAGATCTAGGTAATGAGATTAACGAGCCTCTAGATAATGATTTCCAAAAACAATCTTTGCTAGGTATTTTATATGCACAAACATCTACTGAGTTTACTGCTAATAATATTCAAACGTTTGTTTCAGCCTCTAACAACCTTGATCGAGCTATTCAAGATACTAGCTGGACTGCTGCAGTTGAACAACAGAGCGAATATAAAAACAAACCCACAGCAATTATTCTCGATATTGATGAAACAGTACTCGATAATTCAGCCTTTCAAGCAAGAACAGTTTTAGAAGGAACCTCATATCCAACTGGATGGATAGAATGGGGTAATGAAGCTAATGCATCTGCGGTAGCTGGCGTGAAAGATTTCTTATTAGATGCACAATCCAAAGGGATTAAAATATTTTATGTAACAAATAGAGTGGCAGAATTAGAAGCAGCAACCCGAAAAAATTTAGTAGCTCTTGGTCTCCCGCTTGATCAAGATAGAGACGTTCTTATGATGAAGGGTGAGAACGGGTGGGGTTCAAATAAGACTTCAAGACGCGCTTTGATTGCAGAAGATTATAGAATTATTATGATTTTTGGCGACCAGCTTGGTGATTTTTTACCAAGACCTGAGACAGCATTACAGCCAGATCAAAGAAAGCTTTTAGCATATCGATATAAAAATATGTGGGGCACTAAGTGGTTTATGCTTACTAATTCTATGTATGGTGGATGGGAAGCCGCAATTTATAACTTTAATTATCCCGATAACGAAGATACTGCTACAGAAATACGAATGAATAATTTAAAACCTTAGCAACAATGAAATCATTGCTAAGCTTTTTTCTTGTTTTATTTTTTATCTCCCCAGAAATTGCTGCTAAGGCAACTGAAGATTCTTTTTCTATTGGTGCAAAGAAATCTGTAATTTATACGATAGATTCATTTGACGAAGAGCAATTACCTAAAAATATAATTCTGATGATAGGCGATGGCATGGGATCAAATCATATAACAGTTTCCAGAATCGCTGCAGGCGGCTCTGAATATAAGCTTGCAATTGATCAATTGCCATTTAGCGGCATGGCGCTAACTCATTCAGAAGATAACCTAGTTACCGACTCTGCAGCAGCAGCAACAACATGGGCTACTGGTAAAAAAACTAAGAACAAGCATCTATCAATTTCATCTGATAAAGAGACTTATAAAACTATTACTGAATTGTTAGAAGATAAAGGTTATAAAACAGGTCTTGTTGCTACCTCATCAATTACCCATGCAACCCCTGCAGCTTTTTACTCACATGTAGATAATCGTTATAAAGAAAAGCAGATTGCCTCTCAGTTAATAAGCTCGAAGATTAGCGTGGCTCTTGGGGGAGGAGCGGAGCTTTTTAATAACCTAAAATTCAATAGTGAGGGTATTACTCAACTATCAACACTCAGCGAGCTTTTAGCTTACAAGACTAATACCAATAATAGACTGCTTGGGTTCTTTGCTGAAGATGGGATTATGAGAACAGAAGCAAATATGCCTACTCAATTAGAGATGACCAAGGTTGCTTTAAATTACTTGGCTGATTCAGCTAAGACCTGTAATGGGTTCTTTTTAATGTCAGAAGGCAGTCAAATAGACTGGGCAGGGCATGATAATAATCTAGAATATTTATTTGCAGAATTTGCTGACTTTGATGCAACTATTGGAGAGATGATAAATTTTGTCTCCAAAAATAAAGATACCTTACTTATTATTACTGCCGACCATGAAACAGGTGGCTTACATCTGCTTAAGCAAAAAAATAATTCTGTCAAAATCCAATGGGGAACGAAAAATCATACAGGGATGCCTGTTGGAGTTTTTGCATATGGACCTGGAGCTCATCTATTTTCAGGGATGATGGATAATACCGATATTTTCTATAAAGCCCTTCAAGCCATTGATTATCAGAATATTGAAAAGACTGTTTGCAAATAGGTTCTAAACTTCAATCTGATATTATAGAAGCATGAAAATAACCCAAGCATTTATAGATAGCATTTATGAGGCATTAGAGGAGACTGTAATAGATGCTTCTAATGCAATTATTGAAGTCTATAAATCCGAATCTTTTAATACAGAAATCAAGTCTGATGGTTCCCCGGTAACTGAAGCAGATAAAAGAGCTAACGACATTATTACAGAATCTTTAAGAAAAATTACTCCAGACATACCCGTAGTATCAGAAGAAACATACGATCCAGAAGAGCCAAACCCAAATAAACCATATTGGCTTGTAGACCCATTAGATGGAACAAAGGAATTTATAAATAAATCAAATGACTTTACTGTCAATATAGCCCTTATCGAGAACTCTATTCCAATCTTTGGAATAATCGCAGCTCCAGCAAAAAGAAAGATTTGGTCAGGCTCATTCTTCAAACGCCCTTCAAAACTTATTAAGTCAATAAAATATTTAGGTCATATGTTAAATGATCCATATACATTCGATAAGTATCATGCTGCTCGTCAACCAGTGAGAATAGTCATGAGTAAAAGCCATCAAACTGATATTGATAAGAAATTCTTACAATTTTTAGATAAAAGATTATATGTTCATGTTCCTGGAATTCCACCTTACTATACTGTTGTTGAAAAGGGTAGCTCTCTTAAATTATGTGCCCTTGCTGACAATGAGGCCGACATATATCCAAGATTTGGGCCTACTTCCGAATGGGATATTGCTGCTGGACATGCATGCTTGAGGCAGCAGGGTGGCAGAGTATGCCAAATGTCTTCAGGAGAACCTTTAGCCTATACAAAAGAAGAATCTATCCTAAATCCTGCCTTTGTATGCTTCAGAAATACCTACCTAAAAGACAAATATTTAGGCTTAATAAGCGAATTTTATAAAAAATTGGTATAATTACCTAGAATATATTAATTATTAATATATTTAATTATAAATAAATTATATATATGGCAACAGAGTTACAACCAATTCAATTAACCACGCCAGGAAAGGATATAGAATCTTACCTAGCATGTGTTCATTCGATACCTATTCTTACAAAAGAACAGGAGCAAGAGCTTGCCTTAAAATTATATGAAGCTGATGATCTAGATGCTGCAAGACAGCTCGTTATTCATCATCTTCGTTTTGTAGTTCATATTGCTCGATCATATCAAGGCTATGGACTCCCGTTAGCTGACATTATTCAAGAAGGTAATGTGGGCTTAATGAAAGCAGTTGATAGATTTGATC
>OJFU01000594.1_pt1 | contig 10409 bp, 9 predicted proteins | sample 1594331 | NCBI WGS metagenome assembly OJFU01 (sample SAMN05416801, study PRJEB24817) | seawater metagenome | isolation source: Sea water | place: Canada:Atlantic | collected 2013-11 | reverse complement strand
ACAGCAATTACTGCTGATATTGAAAAGTTACTAAAATAACTGATGAGTGATAATTTACTTCTCGAAAAACAGCTCTGTTTCCGACTCTATAGTTTGAATAAATTAATGTGTCGACTTTACGCGCCCGTTTTAAAAGAGCTGGCATTAACCTATCCACAATACTTGGTCATGCTTGTTTTATGGCAAAGCCCCAAAGGTATTTCGGTTAAAGACTTAGGTAATCAACTTGATTTAGACTCAGGCACTCTCTCTCCTTTACTTAAAAGAATGGAAGCACAAGGGTTACTTACTCGAGTTCGACAAGCTATCGATGAGCGGGTAGTTATCATCAAGTTAACTAAAGAAGGCATGGCATTACAACAAAGTGCTGAGCATATTCCTGCGAAAATGTTTGCTGTAACAGGTTTAACACCGGATAGGCTGCTTAGCTTAAATCAAGAACTTGATCAGCTTATTGCTAATATCAGCGATTGAGCTGCATATACCTTTAAGGAAGAAAAGAAAAAATGAGACGTGAACCATTCTTTCTTTTCTTAGTTATTTATTTAATAAATGCGTTAACAGTACATTACCGTCAACTAGAACGCATCAAGCAACATATTCAGTGCAATATATTAAGAAAACCATATTTAAGCGAATAAGGTATTATGTAACTTCTCAACGACAAAGTTTGCATCGTCTTCATTCACTAAAAAACATAGATTGTTGGCACTTGCACCATGACAAATTAAACGGATATTCACATCATTAATCGTTTCAAAAATACTTTGCCCAATACCTTTAGCGCACGTTAAACCATTTCCGATAACAGCTACTAGCGATAAACCATGCTCAACGCTAACTTCACATAACTGCTCTAACTCTGCGACTACGGTATTAGTAATTAATGATTGCGTTGAACCACTTGGATTATCAAAGGTTAACGCGACGCTAATTTCACTGGTAGTGATCAAATCAATACTTAGTTCATGTTTGGCTAATACACCAAATACTTTCGCTAAGAAACCGCTAGCATGCAGCATAGCAGGGCTTTTCACCGTCACTAACGTTTGCTCACGTCTTAAGGCAATTGAGCGATAAGTAGGGTTTGAATCAACTTTTTGTTTAATTTGTGTGCCGCCCTTTTCAGGCTCTTTACTTGAACCCACAAAAACAGGAATATTCCGGCGCATCGCAGGAATAAGTGTTGCTGGGTGTAATATTTTAGCACCGAATGTGGCCATTTCTGCCGCTTCGCCAAAGCTGATTTCTTTAATTGCACGCGCTTGGTCAGTAATTCGCGGGTCAGTAGTAAATATACCGACAACATCCGTCCAAATAGATAAGTTATTGCCATTTAATGCTTCAGCAAGTAGTGCTGCGGAATAATCAGATCCACCTCGCCCTAACGTAGTAGTGTGACCTTGGCTATCTTGGCCAATAAATCCCTGGGTAACAATGACTTTATTAATCAGTTTAGGAGCGAGCAGTTGTGTGCTTTGCTCACTCAATAAATTAAGGTCTACTACCGCTTTACCATATAAACTATTGGTTTTCATCACTTGCTGTACATTGAAATACTCACCAGGAATATCAACTGACTGCAAAACTTGAGCAAAAATACGTGAACTAAATTGCTCACCAAAAGCAAGAATAGCATCACCTGTTCTAGTCGAGTATTGTAATAATTGCGTTAACGCATGCTGAGTGAGTTCATCAAGTAAGCTATCAATTTCTTGATTAAGCTGTGCTTCAACATCACTTGATAAGTGCTGAGTAATATTGACTTGAATTGCACGGATATTTTCAACAATCTCTTTTTGCTCAATGACAGAGACATTTTTCTGGCTTAAGCGAACTAGCAGGTTTGTTACACCTGAGCTGGCTGAAACAACCACTAGACGATTGCTGTTATCACTTTTAATAATATTAGCGCAACGAAGCATAGCTTGGTAATCGGCAACGCTAGTACCGCCGAACTTGGCTACAGTTAAAGATGATGTAGATTGAACTGGATTCACAAATTTCTCCCATAAAAATACTAGTTATATACTGAGCTCTTTGCTGAGTATATTAACTATTGGAAGAGCATGACTGAGTAGGTAGCGAGTGTTGTATTTTGTATGTTTAAAGGGGCAAATATAAACAACAAAAAAAACGAAACTTTTTCAGCCAGAAGCTCTCCACCTTTTGTTTGATACCTAATATTATTAAGTAATTGTTAACAAATACGTCAGGTGACAGCCATAAGGATTCAACCTTAGTGACCGAGTATTTAAATCCACGGTTAAATACTCTCGGCGATAACTTCCCTCAAAAACGGTATTCGGAATGTGGTTCCTCTCGTTTTCTACCTCAGTTTCGCACCTCTTCTGGTACATAGTAATTTAGAGCATTCACCCTAAACCACAATGCGAAATCATTAGACCCGATTTAACCTGATATTGCAACAGGCTATTAGTCACTTTTCATAAGTTTTTTGCCATTATTATTCATTTACTGTGCATATTTTTAGGTAGTCCATCACGGTTTTATTATCAAGCAAACCTAAGTAGGCCTGATAGAGGTTTACCTATTAAAGGCATAAACAAACGCTTTGACTGTATTTCAATCACTTAGAACGTTGGTTTATTTACCTATTAAATTCTACAAAGGGGGAATTTATTAGGTAAACACTATACAATGTGTATACAAAATCCATTTTATTCAAAACAAGAGACAGGTAACAATAATGAGCGAAAATAAAGAAGGTAAAGATGATACAGACGAAGAGCTTGTTGTTGAAAAGTCCGTTTACCAATCGGACCACGTAGTTGGTGAGAATAACGTAGAAATAATGGGCATGGATTTGCATAATCCTGTGTTCTTTTTCTCATCTACACTTATTGTTGTATTTGTTCTATTAACCCTACTATTCCCTGAATTAGCCAAACAGTCATTCGATGCATCAAAAAGCTGGTCTATCGACCATTTTGACTGGCTATTCATTGTCAGCGGTAACCTTTTTGTCCTTTTTTGTTTAGCCTTGGTTGTTTCACCTTTTGGTAAAATCCGACTCGGTGGTACTGAAGCAAAACCAGACTTTAGCAAATTGTCTTGGTTTTCCATGCTATTTTCTGCCGGAATGGGCATAGGGTTAATGTTTTGGAGTGTTGCAGAGCCTGTTGGTTATTTCACTAATTGGTATGGAACGCCGCTAAATACGGTTGCAGGTACTCCCGAGGCAGCTAAAATGGCGATGGCGGCAACGATGTATCACTGGGGATTACACCCATGGGCCATCTATGCAGTTGTAGGTTTGTCTTTAGCTTTCTTCACTTTTAACTGCAACATGCCATTAACCATCCGCTCTTCTTTTTACCCATTGTTAGGCGAGCGAGTTTGGGGTTGGCCGGGTAATATCATTGATATTACCGCTGTTTTAGCTACTATTTTTGGTCTCGCTACTTCTTTAGGTTTCGGGGCACAACAAGCGGCAGGAGGTTTAAGCTTCTTATTCGATATACCTAATACCATAAACACTCAGATTGCCATTATATTTGGCGTTACCATGGTCGCTATATTCTCAGTGACTCGAGGCTTAGATGGTGGGGTTAAACTATTAAGTAATATTAATATGTCACTGGCGGTTGTATTAATGTTATTTGTTATTATTACGGGCTCTACTGTAGTGATTATTAATGGTGTTGGCACAACGTTACTTGCCTATGCCGAAAATATTATTCCGTTAAGTAACTGGATTGGTCGTGAAGATGAAACATTCTACCATGGATGGACTGTATTTTATTGGGCTTGGTGGGTTTCTTGGTCACCGTTTGTAGGTATGTTCATCGCAAGAATTTCTCGCGGCAGAACGGTTCGTGAATTTATACTGGCAGTATTATTTGTTCCTACTCTACTTACATCAGTATGGATGGCGACCTTTGGCGGCATGGGTCTTGAGCAAGTACAAAATGGTGTAGGTCAATTAGCTCAAGGCATTGGTGATAGCTCGTTAGCACTCTTTCAAATGTTAGAGAACTTGCCTTTAAGCAATGTTACTTCTTTCTTGGCGATTGTCTTGGTATTGATTTTCTTTGTCACTTCATCAGATTCAGGCTCTCTAGTCATAGATAGTATTACCGCTGGTGGTAAAGTAGATGTGCCTGTACCACAAAGAATATTCTGGGCAGCTATCGAAGGTGTTATTGCTGCTGCATTATTATTTGGTGGTGGCAAAGATGCATTAGGTGCTTTGCAAGCTGCAGCCATAACAGTAGGGCTACCTTTTACCATACTATTAATTGTTATGTGTTTCGGTTTATTCTTGGGATTAAAAAGAGAGTATAAAAAACTAAGTTAGGACAATTTAGTTTTCTCCCGACAAATTTAATTTAGCTAAGCAGCCTAGAGCAATTCTTGATATAGTAAATAAATATCAATGCTCTAGGTAACTTAGCTGAATCATATGGATTTATTTCTTCTTAAAAAGATCATCACAGTACTGATCATGCCCATCAATATCGTGCTGTTATTACTCATTTTTGCCCTCGTTGTTCACCGTAAAAAACCTAAACAAAGTATTAAGAGCTTATCGGCAGCGCTAGTCATTTTGCTTATTAGCGCTTTTGCACCTTTTTCAGATACGGTTATGACCGCCATTGAAAATGACTACCCACCCTATGTGCAAACAAATGTGTCTGTTGATTACATAATAGTTTTAGGTTGTCGACATAATACCAATGCAGAGTTACCAGTTACCAGCCAACTAGCTAATTGCTCATTACAACGCATGGTTGAAGCGGTGCGTATTTATCAACTTCACCCCGAAGCGAGAATTATTACTTCAGGTTACGGCGGACATAATCCTGTATCTAATGCGGAAACGGTAAAACAATCATTGGTACTTTTAGGTATTCCGGCACAAAAAATTATAACTGAGAATTTTCCAAAGGATACTGAGGAAGAAGCACAACTCATTGCCCCACGAGTACAAGGCAGCAGAGTAATACTTGTGACAAATGCTGATCATATGCCTCGCTCAATTAATTATTTTCAAGCAGAAGGAATATATCCTATTCCGGCACCGACTGGTTATTGGGTAAAAAACCCAGAAAGTGAAAAAAACTGGGCTCATTATATGCCCAGTAGTAAGAAATTAGAACAAAGCACTATTGCCTGGTACGAGAGTTTAGGTCTGTTAGTGCAATGGTTTACATCGGTATTTAACTGATTTTATTTTTATCTATTGATTTATTTAGGCTCACTAAAAGTTATTAGCGTGGTACTTGGCACTACCTCAGTATTGAACTTTAAACGGGGTTATCAATATCAATAAAGATGACTTCTAATCCATGCTTTTCAGCCAAATGCTCCCCTAAGGCTTTTACGCCATAACGTTCAGTAGCATGATGACCTGCAGCAAAGAAATGTATATCCATTTCTTGGGCGATGTGAGTCGTTTGCTCTGAAACTTCACCCGTTAAAAAGGCATCTATGCCCTGCTCTGCGGCAAGTTCAATATAACCTTGTCCACCGCCAGAGCACCATGCAATAGTTTTTATTGGTTTATTACTTGGTGCCGGGATATGCAAACAATCTCGCTCAAGTGTGCTGTTAATTAACTGGGTAAACTCTTCACCACTATACGATTGTTCAAAACGTCCCTGCATGACAACACTCAATGGATTACCAATTTCTAGTGGCTCTACGTCTTCAATGCCAAATAACTTAGCTAACTGTGCGTTATTACCCAGCGTTGGATGTATATCTAAGGGTAAGTGATAAGCAAATAGATTAATGTCATTAACCAAGAGAGCTTTGATACGGTCATGTTTCATGCCACGAATAACGTAAGATTCATTTTTCCAAAAATAACCGTGATGTACTAGTATGGCGTCCGCTTGTTCTGCAACAGCCCTATCAATGAGCGCTTTAGAAGCAGTAACGCCTGTAATCACTTTGTTAATACTTTTACTGCCCTGAATTTGTAGACCGTTAGGAGTGAAATCTTTGATTTGTTGTGGTTTTAATAAGTCAGTTAAATAACGTTCTAGTTCATTAGTTTGCATAGTTGGGTTACTTTTCAATAAGGGTAAGATAAAGGTTACGTATTCAGGCAACAGAAGCTATTGTCCTTGTGGATAATTATTTCTTCTGATACTTTTTTTATTATCAGCTAACTCTCTAGGAGTACTCAAGCTGGGAACTTTTACAGGTCGAAATCCAGATCGAATCTGCCACTTCGGTTTTATTGGTGTTAAGGGTAAAACTCTCTTTTTTGCGACGATAACATAAACAGATCCTAAGGCAGGTAGGTAATTTTTCGCTAACTTGTGCCATCTTTGCTCTAAGCTATTAGTGCTAAGCTTTCCTGTTAAACTACTATGTAAACATCGTTGATCTGCTAAAATTTCAAATCCCATCAAATGTAGCCAATCTTTTATCCGCATCGGCGAGAAAAAATGTTCATTCCAAGGTGTTTTACTTCGTCTATAGGGTAATAATCGATTTAAGCCAACAAGGCTTAACGGGTTAAAGCCGGTCAAAACTAAGTAACCATTAGGGATCAAGACTCTATTCGCTTCACGGACTACATGGTGAGGGTCAAGCGAGAATTCCAATGCATGGCTTAATAAACAAACATCAACACTATGCTCTTGCAAAGGTAAATCATCAATATCTCCAACTACATTAGCCACGTTATTTTTACTGCTAATACTTACTTGATGATTAATGGTGCAGTCGGGTATTTCAATTTCACTACTTAATGCACCAAGCTTAATTAAATGATAACCAAAAAACTTTTGCCACCAAGGTGCAAGTTCTTGCTCTATTGCCTTTTTAATTACCTCTCCATTTGGCAGTGCCTGCCACGAGCTAGGATAATGTGGTTGTCGGAAAGCTAACGCAGGTTTCATAGAGTCTTCTTTTAAGCGTATAATGGTGTTGAGTATATTCTTACTCAAGTATATAACGAACTACAGGTAAAATCTCATATGACTAACTCACACCAAACTGTTACTGCAATAAAAGCGTTTAATGATAATTACATTTGGGCTATATCTAGCGAAAGCAATGATAAAATTGCACTTGTTGATCCAGGTGATGCCTTAGTATGTCTAGAATACTTACAAACAAATAATTTGATTTTATCTGCTATTTTGATCACCCATCACCACAATGATCACGTTGGCGGTATTGCAAAACTCCTTGAATATGCCAAAGATAACGCTTGGTCGGTAACCGTTTATGGTCCAGCGACTGAAAATATAGCTCAGCTTGATATTACCCTTAAAGAAAATGACACTGTGAGTTTACCTGAGCTAAATTGTCAATTTACTGTACTCGACTTACCAGGTCACACCAAGGGTCATATTGCTTATTATGACGAAAACAAGGTCTTTTGTGGGGACACTCTTTTCTCTGGTGGCTGTGGCCGTTTGTTTGAAGGGACTCCTCAGCAAATGCATCACTCGCTGGCTAAACTCGCAAATTTAGCAGCTAATACGTTAATTTATTGTGCTCATGAATACACTCAAGCAAACTTATCTTTTGCTTTAGCAGTAGAACCTGATAATACAGACCTGCATAACTATGCAGAACAAGTTAAGGTAAAGCGTCAACAAAACCATGCAACTATTCCAAGTAATATCGCACTTGAGCTACAAATAAACCCTTTTCTTCGCTGCCATGAACATTCTATTAAACTTGCAGCACAAAGCTATAGTAACCAAAACCAACCTAATAATAGCGATGTTTTTGCCGCGATTAGAGCTTGGAAAGATAATTTTTAAATCATATGAAAAATAGTCATGAATGACTGTTCTTTCATTTAATTAGCGCTAGTCAAAGGCTCTAGCTTATTATAAAGACAGTCAATTTTATGCAAGTGAATACTCCCTAAGTAACTATTCACTTGCATTAGCACCTGCTGTCTAAGCCAGTAAATTAGAGCTAAGTCGCCAATTAATTAGTCCGATTGGTGTTAAACATGCTAATCTTCCCAACTATTTTTAATTCCCGCTGATTTTAACTGGTTATTCATGAAGTATTTATTATTACCCGTTGTAGTTCTTTTAGCTGGCTGTCAAAGCCTATCCCAAAGTGATGGTAATGCCGTTACTAACAATTCAGAGTTGCAAGTTGACACAGCACATCCCGTTGAAATTAATCAAGCGCTCTTGGCTGATGAAAGCATCGATGTTATCCATCCGGTTGCCGATGTTGACTTTTCTTTAAATAACACGTTAAAAGATCAAAAAGCTATTGCTGAAAACAATATTTGGCCACGTATTCGTAAGCAATTAACCTTTGATATTCCCAATCAAAAACGCCTTATTTCACAAAGAAATTGGTATGTAAAACATCCGAGTTATCTTAACCGTGTTGCCAAGCGTGCTGAGCCATTTCTTTACTATATAGTTCAAGAGTTAGAAAAGAACAACATGCCAATCGAACTGGCCTTCTTACCTATTGTAGAAAGTGCTTTTGACCCCTTTGCTTATTCTCATGGTCGCGCCTCAGGTATGTGGCAGTTTGTACCGGGCACTGGTGAACGCTTTGGTATGAAACAGAATTGGTGGTATGACGGCAGACGTGATGTCGTTGCTTCAACCGAAGGTGCCATCAAATACCTAAAATATCTTCATAAGTTTTTCGATGGTGATTGGATGCTTGCATTAGCGGCATATAATTCTGGTGAAGGTCGCGTTAGAAATGCCGTTAGAAAGAACAAACGTCTAGGTAAGCCGACCGATTTTTGGTCCCTTGATTTACCAAAGGAAACTCGTGCTTATGTCCCTAAATTATTAGCCTTAGCGGATATTGTAAAACGCCCTGAAGACTTTAATTTATCACTTTATTCCATCGATAATAAAAGCGTATTGAGCCAAGTAGATATTAAATCACAGCTCGATTTAGCGAAAGCAGCAACGTTAGCAGGTTTGTCCTTAGCTGAGTTACAACGTTTAAACCCAGGTTTTAATCGTTGGGCTACCGATCCTGATGGCCCCCACCGCCTATTACTACCATCACATAGTGTAGAGAAATTTGAACTGGGTCTGAATAAACTAAGCAAGAAAGATCGACTCGCATGGCAGCGCTATAAAATTAAAAGCGGTGATAACTTAGGGGTAATAGCCAAGAAATTTAATACCCGCGTTGATTTGATACAACAAGTAAATAACATTAAAGGTAATCAAATTAGAGCAGGAAAACATTTGCTTATTCCTGTTGCGGCTAAGTCATTAGATAGCTATGTTTTCTCACAAGAGCAACGTATTGCTAAAAAACAAAGCCGCCCACAACAAGGGCGTAAGCTTGTTCACACGGTTAAATCTGGTGATAATTTATGGGACATTGGTCGTAAATATGGCGTAAATAGCAAGAGTATTGCTAAATGGAATGGATTTGCTCCAAGAGACACGTTAAAACTTGGCCAAAAGTTAGTGATTTGGCAAAAAAGCAACTCAAAGACAAGTAAGTCGAACTACGCCAACAATAAAACAGGCAACAGTGTCGAAAACGCCATAATGCGAAATATTACTTATAAAGTGCGCCGTGGAGACTCTTTTGCTCGCATAGCCGATAAGTTTAATGTGCGTATTAGCGATATTGAACGTTGGAATAATCTTGATAGAAAGAAATACTTACAGCCAGGTCAGCGATTAAAGCTTTCTGTTGATGTTACTAATAATATTTAACGGCAGCGGTTTATTTTCATTGAGCTAAGTTTAGTCAGTAGAGACATTTAAAAAAAGCGAGCTTGATACTCGCTTTTTATTGTCTTTTTTGTGACCCGTCCTAAATAAGACGCAGACTATAAACGTTGACTAGTAAAGTCGACAAAAAATGTTTTGCTTTTGTCTTCCAATGCCACAGTTATCCACAAACGCCATACCATTTGTTCTTCACTACAGTTAGCCAATAAGCTTTCAGCTAAATAAACATTATTTTTGCTCACTGGTTCAAAAAAGATAGGTACCTTACCCATAAACATATCTCTACCTTCAAGGTAAGCAGTCGCTTTAGTAATACTTTGCATAGTCTCTTGCTGAGGTAGTTGTGTTAATTCAATAAAAAAGGGTAGCTCAGTCTTAACCTTCGCTGATAACTGATGTTGAGAGAACTTGATACTAAAGTTGCCAAGTTCAGTGCTTATTTCACATTGATTCTGGCTCTCAATACATTGTGCAACTAATGCACTTGCACGCTTTGTAGCGTCCTGATCACTGACCGGTTTACAGGCGCTAATAAGAAATAAAAATCCGATCACACTGAGCTTTTTTAACACAATTAGAAACTTGTTATGACACACTGAAAAATCTTCCTTTTGTTGTAATACCAATTTGATTAAGTTATTTCCCACTCAGCGAGAATTAAAAGGCTTAAAGGTAAGGCATTGATTGAAGAGAATGGTTACTCAGGAGAATATGCTCCTGCATTCTCTA
>OJFU01000591.1_pt1 | contig 10418 bp, 8 predicted proteins | sample 1594331 | NCBI WGS metagenome assembly OJFU01 (sample SAMN05416801, study PRJEB24817) | seawater metagenome | isolation source: Sea water | place: Canada:Atlantic | collected 2013-11 | reverse complement strand
CTTTAACACCTAACTCACGTAAACGTTCGAGTAAGTAACTTGCTTGAGTATGTTTTTCAGATAACACCACTTCACTGCGAGGGTGTAAAAACAAAGGTAAAGAGATTCGAGACTTGTCGCTGCCCTTACCTGTTGGATTGATAACTCGATGACTTGTCGATGGAAAATACCCACCAGATGTTTCTTGCAACATATCACCAATATTTATAATTAAATTACCGAAGTCTGAGGGAACATCAATCCACTCACCATTTTGACGTTGCACTTGTAAACCTGGTTCATTCGCTGCAGGTAATATAGTCAATAAATTAATATCTTCATGGGAAGCCGCTCTCACAGCGCCAGGCTCTTCATCACCTGTGAGCGGCGGGTAATGTAAGATACGCAACAATGTATTGGGTGTATCTTTAATCATATTAGATAACGCTTCAGAATACTTATCTGCGATGTCCGCCGGACTATACTCTTCTACCCAGTCAAGTAACTCAGCTGCAAGCTGTGATGCTAAACGATAATATTCAAGAATTTCATCGTTGAGCTGTACAGGAATTCGCCCCCAAGGGTAAACATGGAAATACTCCTTAATATCTTTTTTACTATGACCTTTTGCCGTTTCTGATATCTCAGATGAGAAATAGCCATCTTGCTTTGCAGGATCAAAAGCAAAGGAGTGTTTTTCTTCACTCAAGAAAAATTCTTGCCAATTTTTGTATATGGATTCAACTAAACTTTGTTTTATTGGATGATTAACAAGCACAGCAAAGCCAGTTTCATGTAAACTTTTAACAAACTTTTCTGCCGCGTCTTTTGCGGTGTAATCTACAACTAGTACTTGCATAATTTTACTTCTCTTTGTCGATAATAATGAGATTTTACTCTTTTCTCGATTTTGTTCAACAGCGGGAAGATAAAAACCTGACCATATGGTTCATTTTCTTTATGGTAACTAACTTGCATCAATCCCTATTCTTCGCTAGGTTAGCTTTCATTCACTCTGTTTTTAATTTGATTTAAAAGGCTACTGATGACTTTCAGCATTTACTCATGGAAAAAGCGTTGTTTACACATCATCTTTTTATTACTTTCGACTACTAGCTCAATACTTTGGGCACAAACAGTCATTATATTAGCTGATACTCCGTATAGTGATGAAGAAAAAAAGATGCTGCAAGGGCCCAATGGCATTTTATATCGTCTTATCAATGAAACGAATCCTACTGTAGTTATGCATCTTGGAGACTTTAAAAGCGGCGGTAAGTCATGTACCAATGAGCTGTTAAAAGAGCATAAAGCGTTATTAGCGCAAACTTACCCAGGTAAAATAATCTATACCCCAGGCGACAATGATTGGACTGATTGTGACCGGAGTACATTACTACACAGTTTTAACGAATTAGAAAGGCTCGATTTCCTCATAGAACTAATGTACCAAACACCGCCACTTTTAACCCAAAAACTACCTAGGATCTCATCGCAACTTGAGCAAAAAGAAAATCAATTATGGATTAATGATCGCCTAGCCGTCAGTACTTTACATATCGTTGGCACGAGTAATGGTCGAGTTCATATAAATAAGTCGAATCGAGAGACTGCCACTAACAAAGTCATTGTTCGGGATGAAGCCAACTTAGCATGGCTCAATGAAATAGAAAGTCATGCAAAATCTTTTGATGCAGTAATTATTGGCTTTCAAGCAGACATGTATCAAAAGTCAGTGTTACAGAGTGATACTTGTGATAATTCCTCGTTAAAAACATGCGATGCTTTTGCCATTTACCGTCAAGCTTTCAAAGCGTTGGCAAAGCGAATCAAAAAACCAGTATTAATTAGCCACGGGGACACCGGCGATTTTTGCTTTGAGCGGTTAGATGATAATTTATGGCATTTAAATGCTGCTGGTGATTTTCAATATCTTGATGCAACGAAAGTCACCTTTAATAAAGATTCACCTGACAAGCCATTTTCTGTAAATGGCTTGATTAATCCCAACTTGCCTATGATAGGTTGCAATAACTGATCAAAAAATCACCATAGCTATCAGTAGCATTATGTAGACCTGTCATGTTTATTCAAACGAGTTGTTATTAAGCATGAAAATAGTGTAATCTTGCTAGCCAAAATATTTACTTGACCGTATGGTTAAGTAAAGAAAATAATGTCTTGTACGAGAGTCTTCCTTGTTCACTGACCAGGCATGATTTATCACCGTTCTATGGCCAAATGACTCATTGAATTAGAAGAAAAATTTTATGAAAAATACTTTGCTAATTATGCCTGCGCTGTTCCTAGTGCTCTGTAGCAGCTTTATCAGTCAGGCCACTGAACTAAAACTTGCCTCTTGGAACATAGCTTGGTTAGGCTCCCATGAGTATAATCATCGAACTAAGACTGATTACCAGCAATTGGCAATGTATGCCAAACAGTTGGATGCTGATGTGATCGCTCTTCAAGAAGTTGAGAGTGAGTATTGGGCCCGTAAGGTTTTTGGCAATGATTATGATTATTACTTTTCTACCAAAGACTGGGTTCAACGTGTTGGTGTAGCCATTAAAAAATCTCAAAATTTCACTGTAGAAGCCAAAGAATATAAAGCTTTAGATGTCGGTAAAGTACGTTATGGCATGGATGTAACGCTAACAAAAAATGGTAAGACATTACATTTGTTAGCCGTACATTTAAAATCTGGCTGTTTTGCTGCACCATTAGATGGTCGTAGTGTTAAAGCAATGCCGAGTACATCTGTTAAAGAAGAAAAACATAAAGAGGCCTGTACCAAACTTAGTAAGCAAATAACCCCATTAGAACAATGGATTGATTTACATGCCAGCCAAGACGCTGCCTACATAGTTTTAGGTGATTTTAATCGACGTTTCTCACAGGATATCGCTTTAAAATACCCTGAAGATAAAGGGTTGTGGCAAGCATTAAATGATGTAGGACAAGAATCACTATGGACACCTACCTCGACAGCAAATTCAGGCTGTTGGGGCGGTTATTATAAAGAATATATAGATCATATTATTTTCAGCCCTAAGGCCAAAGAAAAGTATATTGATGCTTCATTTGAACAACTTATTTTCAAACCTAAATACACGAAAGAATCATCTCGAAACTTAAGCGACCACTGCCCTATATCAGTAAAGGTTAAGCTTTAACTTTTAGAACAGACTAATGAAGTCTATAATTAATAAGAATGTATCAAGGGTATTATTCAAGATCAAATAATGTAATTTACCCACAAAACTTTCACTGCTAGGACAAAATTTTATCATGTTTAATAACCAACTTCCCCTCGTCGATTTACATCGCCACTTAGATGGAAATATACGCCCAAAAACTATTTGGCAGTTAGCACAAAAAAATAATATTAAATTACCCGAAGATAACTTTGAGGCGTTTATTCCTCACGTGCAAATCACTGATAGTGAAGCTGACCTGCTTGCCTTTTTGAAAAAGCTTGATTGGGGTGTTGGTGTACTGAAGTCTCTCGACGATGTGGTACGTATCGGTTTTGAGAATGTTGAAGATGCTTACAACGCTAATATTGATTATGCTGAATTAAGATTTTCTCCCTATTACATAGCTATGGCGCACAATTTACCAATAGAAGGTGTGGTAGAAGCAATTATTGAAGGGGTAAATCAGGGTAGAGAAAAATTTACCACTAAAATTAATTTAATGGGCATTTTAAGTCGTACCTTTGGTGTTGAACATTGTCAAAGTGAACTTAATGCCCTGCTCGCTTATAAAGATGATTTAGTTGCGATAGACCTCGCGGGCGATGAATATAACTTTCCTGGCAGCCTTTTTGAAAGCCACTTTAAACAAGTAAACGATGCGGGGCTCAATGTCAGTGTACATGCAGGAGAAGCCGCCGGGCCTGAAAGTGTTTGGCATGCTATAAAAACACTAGGCGCAACGCGCATTGGTCATGGTGTGGCTTGTGCTAAGGATCAAGAATTAATGGACTACATGCGAGAAAATAAAATAAGCATAGAGTCTTGCCTTACTTCAAACTACCAAACAGGAACGATTAAAGATTTGGCAGTACATCCAGTGAAAACATTTTTAGCAAACGATCTTACCGTTTGCTTAAATACTGACGACCCTGCCGTTGAAAATATCGAGCTTGCTGGCGAATTTCAAGTAGCACGCGAAGTACTTGGACTCAATACAGATCAAATCAGTCAATTACAACGAAATGCGGTGCAAATGAGCTTTTTATCTGAACAAGAAAAGAAAGCACTGCTAAATATTAAGCACAAAACACTAAAATAGGCCTAAAATAATAAGGTCTACTTGAACGATACTCCACTTAGCATTATTATTAACTGTGCAATGTTTATAGATGAATAAATACTGCGCAGTACTGTAAAAATCAGTAAAATAAATACTTAATTAAGTAAAAATTAACATCAACTTTATCAGTAAAAAATCCTTGATAGCAGCATGAATGATTCAGTTCTGGCTAGAAACTTACTGCGTTATACCATTTTCATTAAGTTTGTGATCTCGTTAGTAGGTAGGAAAAATAAATCAGGGTAAGGCGCTCGATTGAGCAATAGCTGGCTATTGAGATTGAGAGCAACGCTGCCATGGTGAGTTTTAACCAGTACAAGTGAGCAATAATTTAGTGGAATTGGTATTATACTTAACCTTAAAAGGATAACTCTTATGCCAACACCACATATCGAAGCACAAGCCGGCGAATTTGCAGAAACAGTACTAATGCCTGGCGATCCACTTAGAGCAAAATTTATTGCCGATAACTTTCTAGACGATGTTAAATGCATTACTCAAGTACGCAATATGCTTGGTTACACAGGCACCTATAAAGGTAAACGTATCTCTGTAATGGGCTCAGGTATGGGCGTACCAAGCATATCAATTTACGCTACTGAACTTTATAAAGATTATGGTGTTGAAAAAATCATACGCATCGGCTCTTGTGGCGCAGTAAGAGATGATATAAAGATTCGTGATATTGTTATTGGTATGGCTGCAAGTACAGACTCGAACGTTAACAGACAACGTTTTCATAATGTAGATTTTGCTGCTTGTGCCGACTTCTCTTTATTAAAAAGTGTCGTTGATACCGCTGAAAAACTCGGTAAACCTGTACATGTAGGTAATATTTTTACTGCTGATTTATTTTATACGCCGCAACCTGAAATGTTTGCAACCATGGAAAAGTATGGAATTTTAGCGGTAGAAATGGAAGCAGCCGGCCTTTATGGTGTTGCTGCTGAGTATGGTAAAAAAGCGCTAACAGTATTAACGGTTAGTGATCATATTAAAACGGGTGAACAAACCACCGCAGCAGAGCGCGAAACGACGTTTAAAGATATGATGGAACTTACCCTAGAAAGCGTACTATAAGCTTTCAGATACAGTTATATTTATGACCCGTCCTAGCATGGGTTGACAGTAATTTGATTAAAACGCCTGATGTACTTCATCGGGCGTTTTGTATTTTAAGGCCGTATGCGGCCTTCTTTGATTATATATCACTACTGATTCTTCAACCATTTTCTTGGCCTCGCTCAGGTCTTTCGGCTTTACCAACAAGTATTCGTTTTTTAGTATACCGTTAATCCGCTCTGCTAAAGCATTTTGATAACAATCATAACCGTCTGTCATCGAGCATGTGACATGATATTGCTTGTGAAGCTCCTGATATTCATTTGAGCAATATTGCACCCCTCTATCTGAATGATGAACTAAGGTATTCTTAGTTTTTCGCTGACTTAACGCATTGCACAAAGCTTGTTTAACCGAGTTGGCTCTCATATTGTCATCGACATGATATCCCACTATTTTTCTTGAGTAGGCATCCGTGACTAAACTCAAATAGGCATTGCCAGAAACTGTTGGCAAATAGGTAATATCTGCGACCCATAGCTGCTCGGGCTTTTGGGGAGCTAAACCGTCTTTAACTAAATTCGGATGACAAGTGAAGCGGTGGTGACTCTGTGTAGTTTTATGATAAGCACGCTGACGTGATACAAGCATGCGATATGATGCAAGTAACTTAAAGAGCCGGTCTCGACCAATAAACAATTGCTGTAATGACAGTATATACTGTAGCTTGCGTGTACCAATTCTAGGTTGGTATATACGTTCAGCAACCACACTATCAAGTATGTGCTGTTCGTGTACACTACGCAGAGCCTGGGCAATACATTGCTTATAGTAAGCTTGTCGTGAGATACCAATAAAAGCGCATGCTTTAGTGACAGTTAATGCTGTTATCGCTTTTTGTTGGATAACGTCTCTTTCTGCTTTTTTGTTATACGTACACCATAATTCGTTTCAAGAACATTCACTACGGCTTCAAAAAACTGTGCTTTAAGCTGGCTGTCGGCTAATTGCTGCTCTAATTCTTTGATACGCAGTTCTGGTGTTTGAAGTGATTTAGACTTGGTCATGGCAAAACCTCGGGTTAAGAAAATAGGTGTTCCTTTAGACCAATCTAGTCGACCATGCTTACGAAGCCAAATTAATACGGTAGAGCACCCTTGGATCCCGTATTTATCTTGTGCTTGCTTGTAGGTTAACTCACCTCTTTCAATTTGCTCTACCACACCTAATTTAAAAGCGATGGAGTAATCTTTTTGAGTCCGCTTAGTAGTTGATTTCATAACACTCTCCTTTTACTGATGGAAAAGTGTCAACCTTATTTAGGACGGGTCATTAACATAATAAAAAGGGTTAGCACTTTGCTAACCCTTTTTTATTTCTTCGCGTGAATATAACTAAGTTTATCTAACTAAAAAAGTTACCATTAAAAGAAATTAGCTTTAAATTCTACCCCAAAGAAGCGAGGTTCGTTGGTGTAGCCTGTTAAGTTATTAAAATCAATTGCACCGGTTAGCTTTTCTTCATCAAGAATATTTCTTGAAAAAACAGCTACTTCATACTCTGCATCGCCAGCGAACCATTCATAACCAACGCGTAAGCCACCTTCTGTTATAGCATCACCCATAAATTCTTTAGATTCATATAAGAAAAAGCTAACTTCACTACGATAAGACCAATCGGTATAAATATATAACTCGCCATTACCAATTTCTTTGGTCCAACGAGCGCTTAAGTTACCAATCCACTCAGGTGACTGTGGTAATGAATTACCATCAATAATAACTTGTCCATCACTATTGATAGGATCTGTAATTGTACAACCACCACCACATCCTGCAACAGAGATAGTATCGTCCTGTAATTCTGTATGGTTGTAACTTAAGCTAGCACCAAAGACCAAGTCCTCAGTAGCCCAAAATTCTGAGTCAAGCTCAAAACCATAACCTACGGCTTTATCGGCATTTAATAAACTGGCAACATTACCTGTACCACCAACCGCTGTTAGTTGTTGGTCATCAACAACATAATAAAATACTGAGCCATCAATACGCGCTGTATTCTCTAACATGGTTGATTTAAAACCAGTTTCAATTGACGTAACTAACTCTGAATCAGCCGTAGTATGAGAGGCAGAAAACAATAAGCTACGACCTTGAATACTTGGCGCACGATAACCTTTTGCTACACGGGCATAAAGGTTTGTTTCATCTGTCATACGGTAATTAACACTAACATCACCGCTAACCTGTGAATCATCAACGGTAGCATTTTCACTAAATCCTGGTGCACCAAAAGGTGACTGAACTAACGTACCATCCCAAACACGCTCATCATCTGAATAACGAATACCTGCGGTTAAATTTAGCTTATCTGAAAGTTCAAAGTCCATAGAAGCAAACACAGCCCAAGCCGTTGTTTCCATATTTTGAATAGCGATACCATTTTGATTACCACCACCTAATGTATCAAAACTCAGGTTGTTTATAGTTAAATCTTCATTGAAATAGAAGAAACCTACTTGATAATCAAATTTTCCAAGATCATTGCTAGACAATCTAAGTTCTTGAGTGATTTGAGAATGGTCAGGCATTTTCGCACCTGTTTCTGAAGGGAATGGTATAAAACCTGGCCCCATGTAATCATCTAAAAATGCTGCACCGTAACCACCATCAATATCACCGACAGAGAACATTTCTGCGGATTCATAACCTGTTACAGAGGTTATTGTATGACTGCCAAAGTCATAATCTAACTTTAAGCTTGAGCCTTTCATTTCTATGGTTTGATTATTGCGCACCGCAGCATCGTGATAAACAACTTCGCGATCAAAATCATCGACTAAGTCATTAGTGCCTGGCTTAATTATATTCGCTCTAAAAACACGAGCATCTGCATCGGCATCTCTAAAGTGATAATTGAATAAGGCTGAAAAATCATCACTTGGTTCCCATAAAAGCTGAATTCGTCCTGCTGTCTCTCCGTAGCCCCCCAACTGATCATCTTGTTCAAAACCAGGCGCTTTATTATCTATCCAATCATCTCTATCTTGCTGTAAAAAAGCAACACGAGCAGACAAGGTATCAGTTAAACCACCACCTACCGCTAATCGTAAATCTGTCGAATTATAGCTACCATATGAGGCTGAAACCGTAGCATCAAAATCTTGGGTTGGTTTTTTTGATTGAACCTTAATTATACCTGCCGTGGTATTACGTCCAAACAGAGTACCTTGAGGACCACGAAGCACTTCTACCCGTTCAAGATCGAACATAGGCATGCCTTTAGTTAACGCATTTTCTAAAACAACATCATCATAAATTAATGATACTGGTTGCGATGCAAGTAAATCAAAATCTGTGTTACCTAAACCACGAATATAGAAACGCGGAAAAGTACGTCCAAATGAAGATTCAATTAATAAGCTAGGTACTTTTGCAGATAAAGAACGAACATCCATACCTGATGAGCCTAGAACTTCTAGTTTTTTACTGGTTAACGCTGAAACTGAAATTGGTACATCTTTAACATTTTCAGTTCTTTTACGTGCTGTTACTTCTATAACCTCAATGCCAACAACTTTTTCTTTTGTCACTTCATCTGCAGCTATTGCGCTGGTAGAGATACCTGCAACACTCGCAATGATTGACGCTTGCACACATAATGATAATGCGCTTTTTTTAAAAATTTTCATTTGTTTACTCCCAGGACTGTTTTTGTTTTTTATTATGTTTTAATAGTTAATCATCTTGCTGTTTTTATTATATTTAATAGTTAAACTTATATTGATTATTGTACTTCTCGCGTTATTGTTATGTATCTTATTCGTTCGTGCCGTATAGCTCCGACAGAAAACTTGTGCCGTAGTCCATGGCTTCTACTTTAAATAGCTCAGCGATACTTTGCCCTATATCAGCAAAGGTCTTACGATTACCGATATTAATAGAAAATATCTGAGGGTGATAAGCGATAACAGGTACATATTCTCTGGTGTGCTCGGTACCAGGCCAAGTTGGATCACAACCATGATCAGCCGTTAAAATTAACAAGTCATCTTCAGACAGGGCTTGTAAAAGTTCAGGCATTCTAACATCAAGGGCTTCGAGTTCTTTTGCATAACCGACGGCATCACGACGATGTCCAAAATCTTGGTCAAAGTTCACCAAGTTAGTGAAAATGAGTGAATTATCTTTTGCTGTTTTGATATGTTGTAAAGTCGCATCAAAAAGTGCGTTAAGTCCAGTCGCTTTAGTTTTTTCATCAATACCTTGATGGGCAAAAATATCAGCAATTTTACCAACACTAACAACATGAGTACCTGACTGCGAAATTTTATCAAGTACGGTAGGTGCTGGCGGCAACACAGAGTAATCTCTACGATTACCCGTTCTAGCGAAGTTAGCTGGGTTATCTCCGATAAAAGGCCTTGCAATTACACGACCGATGTTTAAATCACTTAATAATTCTCGCACCGTTTCACAGTATTTATATAGGTTATCTAAACCAAAATGCTCTTCATGCGCTGCAATTTGGAAAACGCTATCGGCCGACGTATAACAAATAGGTAAACCAGTTTTAATATGCTCTTCACCTAAACGGGTTAAGATTTCAGTACCTGATGCATGGCAATTACCCAACATACCTTCAAAGCCAGTTTCGCCATTAATATTGTCAATTAATGCGTTTGGAAAACTATTAGTTTTATCAGTGAAATATCCCCAATCAAAAAGTACAGGCACTCCTGCCATTTCCCAATGGCCACTGGGGGTATCTTTACCGGTACTAATCTCTTGTGCAAAGCCATAAGCCCCCTTACTTGGAGCTTTCCCCTGATAAGGAAACGTTTGGTTAGATGCTTGCTCGCAAGCTTTTATGAGCCCCATTGAAGATAAGTTAGGTAAGGCAATTTCTTTACCTGAGTCCTCATAGTAGGCACGAGCTAGGTTAGCAAGCGTATTCGCACCAACATCACCAAAATCCGCTGCATCAGGAGAATAACCAATACCAAAGCTATCAATAACCATAATTATTGCTGTCTCTTATACACATCTCCGAGCCCA
>OJFU01000584.1_pt1 | contig 10499 bp, 9 predicted proteins | sample 1594331 | NCBI WGS metagenome assembly OJFU01 (sample SAMN05416801, study PRJEB24817) | seawater metagenome | isolation source: Sea water | place: Canada:Atlantic | collected 2013-11 | reverse complement strand
GAGGTCTCGTGGGCTCGGAGATGTGTATAAGAGACAGATTATATGGTGCCTTTTTACGCTCCTGCAGATTTTGTTGTAAAAAAAGCGAGTGGATCGCATGTATGGGACCTAAATAATAAGAAATATATTGATTTCACGGCAGGCATTGCCGTCACTAACCTTGGTCATTCAAATAAAGATCTAATAAAAATTCTTAAAAAACAATCTGAGGAGCTTTGGCATTTATCAAATCTATACATAAATGAGCCCTCAGTCACTTTGGCAAAAAAGTTATGCAAGAATTCTTTTGCAGATAAAGTATTTTTTTGTAATTCAGGGGCAGAATCAATTGAGGCTGCAGTTAAGATAGCAAGAAAATTTTGCTCATCAACAGTTAATAAAAATAAAAATGAGGTCATTTCATTTTCAACGTCATTTCATGGAAGAACTATGCTTGGTATAGCTTTAGCTAAAGCTAAGCATCTTACAGATGGTTTTGCGCCTCTGCCTAGAGGGATAAAAAATCATCCATATAATGACATTAGTAATCTAGAAAAAGTTTTTTCAGATAAGACGGCAGCGGTTATCTTAGAACTGGTTCAATGGCAATCTGGAATAACAAAAGCAGATAAAAAATTTATAGCAAAAATAAAGAAACTAGCAAAAAAACATAAAGCACTTGTCATAATTGATGAAGTTCAATCTGGGATTGGTAGGACTGGAACACTCTTTGCCTATGAGCAATTTAATATTACTCCTGATATTCTTTGTTTTGCTAAAGGTATATCTAATGGCTTCCCGCTAGGAGGCATTCTTACTATAGATAAAGTTTCAAAATATATGTCGACAGGATCTCATGGCACGACTTTTGGAGGAGGCCCAATTGCATGTGCCATAGGTAATAAAGTTATAGATACCATTTCTAAAAAATCATTTTTAAATCAGGTTTTAAAAAAAGAAGTTAGATTTATCAATTTATTAAATAAAATAAATGAGAAGCACAAATGTTTTGAAAAAATAACTTCTGCTGGTTTATGGGTTGGGGTGGAGGTAAACAAGGATAGCAAAATTCAAATAGATGATTTAATAAAAAAATCTCATGATAATGGGTTGATGATTCTCAAGGCGAATGCATCTACTGTTAGGTTTTCTCCAAGCCTAATAATAGAAAATGAGCTAATTGATGAGGGTCTGAAAATCTTTGAGAAATCTATAATCAGTCTTCTTTAACTTCTAGTTCAACCTCTTCGATCATTTTATCTACCTTTCTATATCCTTGTGGAAGCATGTTACCTCTTTTTGCTCTTGTAGAAATATAGTTTTCTAGATCTTTAAGTTTTAAAGTGAGGAATCTCTTCCCGCTTTCAATCCTCAAAGAGCTAGCCTCAGAAACAAGTTGCGCATGAGTCATTAACTCTTCTTTTGCTATAAATTTAGCGGTTGGTATATTTATTATTTTATTCCCTTTGCCCTTTCCAAGAATTGGCAATTCATCAATCTTAAAAATTAATAGTCTGCCAATATTTGAAACCGCTGCTATATACAGATGATCATCTCTTACTTTAATGGCTTTAAGAAGGTCTGCTTCATGAGGAATTTTCATAAATGCTTTTCCTGACTTCTTATTAGAAACCATATTTTTAAACTCTGAAATATAACCATATCCAGCAGTATTCATAATCATGAATTTGTCTTCATCATTACCAATCAATGAAGAAATGAACTTTACTCCAGAATCTGCAGACACCCTTCCGGTAATAGGATCACCCATTCCTCTAGCAGATGGAAGAGAATGACTTGCAAGTGAATAAGCCTTCCCATTTGAGTCAAGAAAAACTGAAACTTGATTGCTCTTTCCCCTTCCATAATCTTGAAGTACATCTTCTCCCCTATAGGAAAGTGAGCTAGGGTCTATCTCATGACCCTTGGCACTTCTGATCCAGCCAGCTGCAGACAAGACTACTGTAATAGGTTCAGTCACAAGAGTTTCCTCTTCAGAGAAAACTTTGGCTTCTGTTGCTTCTCTTATTGGGGATTTTCTTTCTTCTCCAAACTCATCTTTTATTTCAATAAGCTCATTTTTAATTAATGTTTTAAGTCTTGCCTTAGAACTTAGTATTTTTTCAATATCAGTTTGTTCTGCTACCAAAGTATCTCTTTCTTGTTCTAACTTAATTTGTTCTAGCTTGGCTAGTTGCCTTAACCTAATCTCAAGGATTGCATTTGCCTGGATATCAGAAAGTTTAAAAGCTGTAATAATATCTTTTTTTGGCTCATCTGATTCTCTAATAATCTTTATTACTTTATCTAAATCTAAATAAACAATTAATAACCCCTCAAGGATATGCAGCCTATCATTTACCTGGTCGAGTCTATGTTCAAGTTTTCTTATTACAGTTTCTTTTCTAAAGACTAACCATTCTTTCAATAAATCAACTAGAGAGAAAACTTTTGGTCCACCTTTCAATGAAATTAAATTCATATTTACTCTATAATTTTTTTGTAAATCAGTTGATGCAAAAAGGTGATTCATTACATCTTCAGCATTTACTCTGTTCGATTTTAAAGTTATGACAAGCCTTACAGGCTCCTTGTGGTCTCCTTCATCAGTAAGATCAACTACCATTGGAATTTTTTTCTTAAGCATTTGATCGGCTATTTGCTCTAAAATTTTTGATCCAGATGCTTGATAAGGTAATGCGTTGATAACGATTTGGTTCTTATCTTGAGCCCATTGGGCTTGAGCTTTAAAACCGCCTTTTCCAGTCGAATAAATTTCATTCAGCTCATCTTTACTAGCAATTATTGGTGAATTATTTGAGAAATCAGGACCGTTAATTATCTTTAGCAAATCAATCAGCTGTGATTTTGGATTATCAATCAGGTGCACTGTGGCATCAATAATTTCATTAATATTATGAGATGGGATATCTGTTGCCATTCCTACTGCAATTCCAGATGTGCCATTCAATAAAATAGATGGGAGTTTGGCTGGAAAAATTACTGGTTCTAAAAGAGAGCCATCAAAATTAGGCTGCCAATCGACTGTTCCAGACTTCAATTCAGAGATTAAAAGATTTGCAAATTTAGTTAACTTAGATTCTGTATACCTCATTGCAGCAAAAGATTTTGGATCATCCTGAGAACCCCAGTTACCTTGACCATCTACAAAAGGGTATTTGAATGAAAAATTTTGAGCCATTAAAACCATGGCTTCATATGCAGCGCCGTCTCCATGGGGATGGAATTTTCCTATTACATCTCCAACAGTTCTTGCTGATTTTTTGTACTTTGAGCCAGCATCAAGTCCAAGCTCGGACATTGCATAGAGTATTCTTCTTTGAACAGGCTTAAGGCCATCTCCAATATTAGGCAAAGCTCTATCTAAAATGACATACATTGCATAGTTAAGATAAGACTCTTCAGCATATTGCTTGAGGCTAATTGAGGTTATTTGTTCTTGTTCTTTCATATTTATATTTTTGCTAGAGACCCTTTCTTTTCAAGCCATTCTTTTCTTGCTGGTGCGTTCTTTTTGGACAAAAGTAAGTCCATCATGGAATTTGCATTATCGCTTGAGCTGATAGAAAGCTGAACAAGCTGACGAGTAGCAGGATCCATCACAGTCTCTCTTAGTTGTGGTGGATTCATTTCACCCAGTCCTTTAAACCTTTGAATGTTCACTTTAGGCTTGCCCTTCTTCTTTTTAAATTCAGTAACTATTTCATCTCGCTGCTTATCATCAAGTGCATATAAAACATCTTTACCAGAATCGATTCTATATAGAGGAGGCATTGAAATATATATCCTTCCCTCTTGAACTAAAGATTTATAATGCCTTAAGAACAATGCACAAAGTAAAGTTGCAATATGTAGACCATCTGAATCAGCATCTGCAAGAATACAAATTTTTCCATATCTTAGTGATGAAAGGTCGTTATTTCCTGGCAGAACTCCAATTGCAGTTGAGAGGTTTTTTATCTCCTGAGATTTTATTATTTCTGTACTCTCTAAGTCCCAAGTATTTAAAATCTTCCCTCTTAAAGGCATGATTGCCTGGAAAGATCTCTCTCTTGCTTGTTTTGCGGATCCGCCAGCTGAGTCCCCTTCAACTAAAAAAAGCTCTGTTTCATTTAAGTCCTGACTGTTGCAGTCCGAAAGTTTTCCAGGTAATGCTGGGCCTCTAAAAGTTTTCTTTCTTTCAACTATATTAGAAACTTTTGCTCTCGTCTGAGCAGACATAATTGCAAGTTCTGCTATTCTTTCACCCTCTTCTGTATGAGTGTTAAGCCAAATACTTAAAATGTCTTTTGTCGTACTTGAGACAAACGACATATGATCTTTTGAATCTAGTCTTTCCTTGGTTTGCCCTGCAAATTGAGGATTCTGAAGCTTAGATGAGATTATAAAAATCGCATTATTAAGAACATCGTCTGCATTAATTTTTAAACCTTTTGGCAATAGATTTCTGTATTCACAAAATTCTTTTAATGAGTCTAAAAGCCCAGCCTTAAAGCCATTTAAATGTGAACCACCTTGAGAAGTAGGTATGAGATTTACATAGGTTTCATCGAGTTTATTTTTTGGAGGTCTTAATGACCAATTGATTGCAAACTCAAGCTCTTGAGCTTGAGATTTTTTAGAGCATACAATTGAATCTAGCAAAACCAAGTCTGCTCCCTCAGAAGAGTCAATCAAATAACTTTTGAGCCCATCTTCAAAATACCACTTTTGTTTATCATCAGTCTTTTTTTCATTAATAAACTCTATCGTTAATCCAGGGCAGAGAACTGCTTTGGCCTTTAATAAGTGCTTAAGCTGTTTTATCTGAATCTCTATAGTTTCAAAATATGTAGGATTTGGTTTGAATTTAATTGATGTCCCAGAATTTCTGAGCCCCACCTCTCCAATCGGTTTTAATTCAGAAGATTTATCTCCATTATTAAAAGTGATTTGGTATTCTTTAGAGTCTCTTTTCACTCTAACCTCTAATTCATCAGATAGAGCATTTACAACAGAAACTCCAACACCATGAAGGCCGCCAGAGAAATTATAATCATCTCCAGAGAATTTCGCTCCAGCATGAAGTTTACAAAGGATGAGCTCAACTCCTGAAACTTTATGTTCCGGGTGCTCATCAATTGGCATACCCCTTCCATCATCAGAGACCTTGATAAAGCCATCTTTAAGAACAGATACTTTTATGTTTGAACAATAACCTGAAAGAGCTTCATCAACTGAATTATCAAGAACTTCTTGAATTAAATGATTTGGGTTAGATGTATCCGTATACATCCCAGGTCTTTTTTTGACAGGATCTAGTCCAGATAAGACTTCAATTGCCTGAGCGTCATATGAATTTTTAGCCAATTTTTAAAGCCTTTTTATTATAAAAAATTATTGAACTTGTTAAAGATATTCTACTCTAAGAAATATAAAATAAATTCAATAAAATTAAAAAAAATTAAATGTTTGCACTGCAAACATTATTAATAGGTTAAAATAAGTTATGAAAATTTACACAAAATCATTTTTAGCACTTTTTATCTCATTTAATATTTCATCTGAAAGTCTTTTAGATATCTATAATGAAGCGCTAGAGAATGACCCTACATACAAAGCAGCCGAATATTCGTATTTAGCAGACAAAGAGCTTAAGGTTCAAGGAAGAGCTGCTCTTCTGCCGAGTATTACCTTGAGCGGATCAACTAACTGGAACGAATACTATCAAAATAAAGAACTGCAACAACAATATAACTCTTTTTCTTCATCTGCCAGGGTTACTCAGCCGCTATTTAGACTAGATACATGGTTTAAATATAGGCAATCTAAATCTCTTACAGATGCTGCTGAAGCAGATTTTGCATTTGAGCAGCAAAATCTTTTAGTAAGAACTGCTGAGCTTTATTTTGGCGTACTTAGAGCTATTGATAATTTAAATGCGGCGATATCTGAAGAAAAAGCTATTAAAAAACAACTTGATCAAGCAAAACAAAGATTCGAAGTTGGGTTGTCAGCCATAACAGGAGTTCAAGAGGCTCAGTTGGCATTTGATCTAAGTAAAGCCTCAAGAATTAGAACAGAAGGATCGCTTTATTCCGCAAGAGAATCTTTAAATGCTCTTATTGGTAGAGAAATATTCAGCTTAAATGAATTGGGAGATAGTTTGCTTATCGACCTTCCAACACCAAGCTCAAAACAGAAATGGGTTGAATTAGCATTGGAAAATAACTACCAATTAAAAGCAGCATATTTAAGAAAGAAAGCAGCTAAAAGCAGTGCAAGAAGTGTTGCTTCAAATCATTTACCTAAGATAGATATTGTTGGAAGCCAGTCAGAATCTGAAACAAACCAATTTAACTATGAGGGTTTTAATATAGACGGCCAAGGCATTCCAGTTCCATCAGTAACAGGGAGAAGGAATTATTCAATTCAGCTCAGCATGCCACTCTTTCAAGGCGGGGCTGTTAACTCAAGAAGGAAGCAAGCATATTCCCAATATGAAAGAGCAAATGAAAACACACTATTTACAGAAAGAAGGATTATTCAAGAAGTAAGATCTCAGTTTTCAAATGTTTTAACATTAGTTGCAAATGTAAATGCTCAAAAACAAGCAGTAGTTTCGGCCACTAGCGCCCTAGAAGCGACTCAAGTAGGCTACAGAGTTGGAACAAGAAACGTTGTTGATCTATTACAAGCAGAAAAAAACTTATACAGTGCTGAAAAAAATCTCGCTAATGCAAAATATGATTACATACTTGCCAATCTAAGACTTGGACTTGCATCAGGAACAATTACACCAGCAGACATAGTAAAAATTAATAATTTACTCAGTTAAAAATGCCCGAACTTCCAGAGGTTGAGACAACCCTGAGAGCAATTAAAAAATTTAAAGGCTCTTTGCTTAAAGAGGCAAAAGTACACAATAGAAATCTTAGATGGAAAGTAGTGGATCACTTTGAAATATCAGTAAAAGATCAAGTTGTCGAAAGCTTAGAGAGAAGAGCAAAATATATAATCTTTAACCTATCTAATGATAAAAAAATTATTCTTCATTTAGGAATGTCTGGCAGTCTTAGAATTGCAAAAAATAATGAAAACTTCTTTATTAAGCATGACCATATTGAATTAATTTTTGATGAGGAAAGAATTATCTATAATGACCCCCGAAGGTTTGGATCAATGCATCTTACTTCTGATATCGATAAACATAAGTTAATAAAAAACCTTGGGCCTGAGCCTCTTTCTCAAAATTTTAATGCGAAGGATTTTTTTTCAGGGTGCAGTCACTCTAAAACAAATATTAAAAGCTTTTTAATGAATCAAAAAAATGTAGTCGGTATCGGCAATATATATGCGTCTGAAAGCCTTTTCTTAGCTAAAATTCATCCGCTAAAAAATGCCAATGATTTAGATTTAGATGCTTGTAAAAGATTAGTAGCTGCTGGAAAAAAGATACTAGAGCAAGCAATAGAGGTTGGAGGAACCACATTAAAAGACTTCTATTCAGCTGATGGTAGTCCAGGTTATTTTAAATTTAAGTTAAATGTATATGGAAGAGAGGGCGAACCATGCAATAAATGTAAAGGCACTGTTTGTAAAACGACCGTCAATCAAAGAGCTACTTTTTTTTGTGAAACTTGTCAGAGTTAAGTATCTAGCTTCGCTCGAAGTGCCTGCTCTACTATAGGATGAACAAACTTCGATATATCGCCTTTTAAGTCTGATATTTCTTTAATTAAACTAGAAGATACATAAATGAGACTTTCTTTTGGTGTTAAAAAAATACTTTCAATATTGGGAGCCAGTGACCTATTCATTGTTGCTAACTGAAATTCATATTCAAAATCTGAAACTGCTCGAAGGCCTCTTATAATTGCGCAAGCTCCATAGTCTTTTGCAAGATCAACTGTTAACTTTCTTGGAAAACCTACAACCTCTACTTTTTCATTTCCTTTAAAAATAGACTGGGCTAAATTAATTCTATCCTCTAGACTAAAAAGAGGGTTTTTCGATTCACTCTTAGCTATTGCAACAACAACCTTGTCAAAGAGTCCACAACCCCTATCAATAATATCAGTGTGACCATTGGTTATGGGATCAAAGGAGCCAGGGTAAATTGCAACTTTCATATTAAACATGATACTAAACAAGTCTACTTATGCAAAATAAATATTAATTTGAAATATGGTGTTTTATTACACATATTTTCTATTAAAAAAATAGATGTTTTTTATTTGTAACCTCTATTAATATTGGTTACTATTAAATTTCATATTTAATTAGGGGGGAGGCAATTATGCTTCTTTTTCATTAATATAGGAGTTATATATGAAATTATTACTGATATTAGGTAGTGTTATTGCACTTCCTACATTTGCTGCAGGTGGTGGTGACCTTGATGCTAGTGATTACACTGGTGTTTCTTTTTGGTTAGTTACTGCTGCTCTATTAGCATCTACTGTATTTTTCTTTGTTGAAAGAGATAGAGTTTCTGCAAAATGGAAAACATCATTAACTGTATCTGGTCTTGTTACTGGTATTGCTTTCTGGCATTACATGTACATGAGAGGGGTATGGATTGAAACTGGTGACTCACCAACTGTATTTAGATACATTGACTGGTTACTAACAGTTCCTTTATTAATATGTGAATTCTACTTAATTCTTGCTGCTGCAACTAATGTTGCTGGATCATTATTTAAGAAATTACTAGTTGGTTCTCTTGTTATGCTTGTGTTTGGTTACATGGGTGAGGCAGGAATTATGGCAGCTTGGCCCGCATTCATTATTGGATGTTTAGCTTGGGTATACATGATTTATGAACTATGGGCTGGAGAAGGAAAATCTGCTTGTAATACTGCAAGTCCTGCTGTGCAATCAGCTTACAACACAATGATGTATATCATCATCTTTGGTTGGGCGATTTATCCTGTAGGTTATTTCACAGGTTACCTAATGGGTGACGGTGGATCAGCTCTTAACTTAAACCTTATCTATAACCTTGCTGACTTTGTTAACAAGATTCTATTTGGTTTAATTATATGGAATGTTGCTGTTAAAGAATCTTCTAATGCTTAACATTAGATAACTTTAAATAGTTAGATAAAAAACCCAGCTTAGGCTGGGTTTTTTTTGGCTTAAAACTTGTAGCATTTCTTGGAAGAGCTGCAATAAACTCAACTTTATTTGGTCTAGTGATAGCCCAAAATTTAGACCAGTCATAATATTTAGTACTCATTTTTTCTCTAAAAATATATTCGCAACCAACTATGGCTGAATCTCTTCCCCATCCCAAGAAATTAGTTTGCCTGAATCAGATGGGCTTGCTGTATCAATAATATTTTTTAGCTGCAACACACTATATTCTGGAGTAAATAAATTACCTTCTTTTACATTTCTTTTAAAAGGTTCGCTTAATTCACTATCTACTGTTCCTGGCTGTAGACCAAAAATAATGGCATTTGGATTGGTTCTTCTTAATTCAATACTAAAATTTTTAATGATTTGATTAAGTGCAGTTTTGCTCGCCCTATAGGCATACCAACCACCTGTCTTATTATCAGAAATGCTGCCGACCCTTGCACTTAAAAATGCTAAGACGCTTTTTTCTTTTTTGTTTAGTAATGGAATAAAATACTTTCCAACAATTGTTGGGCCAATAGTATTTACCTTAATGACCTTTAAAAAGTTATCTGCATTTAAATCTCTAATACTTTTTTCTGGCCCAAAATCTTTATTATGAAGTATCCCACTTGCGACGATAATTTCATCTATTGAAGACTTATCTATGTTCTCTGCGGCATCACAAATACTAGTCTCATCCTCAATATCAATAAAAAAACTATGGAGTTTTTTATCCTCAACAGCAAGACCTGTTCTTGAAAATGAAAATATATTTTCAACATCGTCATCTTTCATATAGCTATCAATAAAGGCTTTACCTATTGCCCCAGAAGAGCCAATAACAATGACATTCTTCATATTAAGTCCTAATATTTCATTTTCTAGCACTAATAATAGCAATAAATTTACAAAGATGGGTGTGCGATTTTGCAATATTAAGTATTGTTGTTTTGTAATAAACTATCTAAGCAATAAAGTTAAATAGAAAATTAAAGAGTAAGGTCAATTTATGAAAATTAATAATAAAAGAGTTGTGGTTACAGGGGCTGCCAGCGGAATTGGCAAGGCTCTATGTGAAGAGTTCCATGCATCTGGGGCAAGTTCTATAGTATGTGTTGATATGAATTTAAATGGGGCAGAGGAAACAGCTAAGAGTGTTAATGGGCTTGCAGTAAGTGCTGATGTTTCTAAAGAAAGCGACATTATAAATGTTATACAAAAAGCTAATGAATTTTCTGGTGGTATCGATATATTTTGTTCAAATGCAGGTATCGGTGGAAAGCCAGGATTTTTTGAAGCAGATACTTCGGATTGGGACATGATATGGGGTGTAAATGTTCAATCTCATATTCATGCTGTCTCTTATACACATCTGACGCTGCCGACGAGCGATC
>OJFU01000575.1_pt1 | contig 10571 bp, 11 predicted proteins | sample 1594331 | NCBI WGS metagenome assembly OJFU01 (sample SAMN05416801, study PRJEB24817) | seawater metagenome | isolation source: Sea water | place: Canada:Atlantic | collected 2013-11 | reverse complement strand
TTTCTACCTAATAGAGAAAGTTAAAGAAAGGAACCAGGATGCTTTTAAAGTGTTAATGATTAAATATCAACCAAGAATATATAGCGCTTTATTTGGCTATGTTAAGTCTAAAGAGGATGCAGAAGATTTAACACAGCAAGTATTTATTAGAGTTTGGAATAAGATCGACTCCTTTAGAGGAGATAGTGCTTTTTTTACATGGGTATACAGAGTTGCAATTAATTTAGCAAAAAATCATGTAACAAGCGCTAGCTATAAAAAACAAAAACTAAATATTTCTGATGATGTTATTAATTTTGATTACCCGCATTTTGATTCACCGGAATCGAGTGTTGAAAGTATAGAGACATCTAAAATTATTAAAAACTTTATTTCAACTCTCCCAGAGATTTTAAAAACTCCATTTATTCTTAGAGAATATGAGGGGAAAACATATGAAGAGATAGCTCAAATAATTGATTGCCCTATAGGAACAGTTAGATCAAGAATTTTTAGAGCTCGTGAAACAATTTTAGATTTTATAAAAAAGGAAGTATCTAATGACTGATTATAATGAGAAGCTATCAGCGCTTTATGATGGAGAGCTTAGTTCAGCTGAAACGGATGAACTTTTAGCGAGAATAGAAGATGAAGGTATGCAAGATCAGCTTAAAAAATATGCACAACTTAGTGCTTTAATTACATCCGATGAACAAGAAAGTAAACCTTCAAATATTACATATATAAAATTCCCTGATTTTTTTCAATACAGACCATGGCTTTCAAATGGGATGTCGGCAGCAGCAGCAGTTCTTTTAACAGTATTTTTAATTAATCCATCAGAGTCAGATAGACTAGGTTTTAATAGCCAAGCGCAATCTCAAATTCAGGATGCTATTAATAGCGATGAAGCAAAAACTAATATAATAAGAATAGAAGAAGGCTTGTTAGAGCATATGTTCAATGTTCTAGATAAAAGTAATGTTGAAAACAAAAATCAATTTAATCCAAATCTAACAAATGTAGGCTTTCAAAGCAGGTCAAATAAACCAGGCCATTACACTAATGGTAAAGAAAATTTTTATATACATATAGCGGATAAAGATTTGGGATTAAAAAGAGCAAGATATTGGAGATCAGGCACTAATATGGTGTATCTATTCCCTTTACCTGGCGGTAAAATTATTACATTATATGGAAATCTTAGCTTAGAAGAAGCTAATAAAATTATTAACTCTATAGAAATCAGATAGGAAAAATTATGAAAAACTATGTACAAAATAGTTATGTTTTTATTATTATTCTTGCACTTAGCATAAATATTAATGCAGCTTCTTTGCCAGAAAATATTGCTAACCTTGTTGAAGATTCTGCTCCTGCAGTTGTAAATATTACTTCAAGAAAAGAAGTAAAAGCACAAAATGCTTATAGCGGAATGCCTCCTGAGCTTGAAAGATTTTTTAATATACCTCGAGGGTTTAATGATACGCCGCAGCAAACAAGAAAAGCAGAAGCTTATGGTTCAGGATTTATTTTTAAAGAAAATTATATTTTAACTAACTTTCACGTTGTAGACGGAGCAACAGAGGTAATAGTTTCCTTAGTAGATAGAAGAGAATACTCAGCTGAGGTTATAGGTGTTGACCCTTTGTCTGACTTGGCTGTATTAAAAATAGAGGGAGAAAAATTACCTAAAGTTAAAATTGGAGATAGTGATTCATTAAGGGTTGGAGACTGGGTTGTTGCTATAGGTTCACCATTTAGTTTTGATTTTTCAGTAACAGCTGGAATCGTAAGTGCTAAAGGAAGAAGTATCCAAAATAATAATATTGGCAACTATGTTCCATTTTTGCAAACAGATGTTGCCATTAATCCAGGAAACTCTGGCGGCCCTTTGTTTGATCTTAAGGGAAACGTCGTAGGTATAAATTCACAAATATATTCAAGAAGTGGTGGTTATCAAGGTTTAGCATTCGCAATTCCAATAAATGTAGCAGTTGATGTTGCAAATCAAATTATTGATACAGGAACAGTTGCAAGAGGCTATTTGGGGGTAAGAGTTGGAGAGGTTGATAATGATCTAGCCGAAGCATTGGGTATGAATAAGCCTTATGGAGCTCTTATTAACGATTTAGAAGATGGAGAATCTGGAGATAATGCTGGATTATTATCAGGTGATGTCATTATAGAATTTGACGGTAAGGAAATTAAATTCGGTTCAGACTTGCCTCATGTTGTTGGGCAAATAAAACCTAATACTGAATCTGTCGCTATAGTCATAAGAGATGGAGAAGAAATAGAACTTACTTTCAAATTAGGCGAATTGCCATCAAATGATAAGCCATTCATACCAGCAAAAAATGATGAAAATCCAGATATGCTAGGACTTCAAGTTGCTGAAATAGATAGAGAAAATCCACAAATGGCTAATATGGCAGATGGAGTTATTGTTACCAAAGTAAGTTCCGGATCGCCTGCAGCAGGAAAAATTCAAAGGGGCGATGTAATAACTCATATTCAGTATGGCAAATATAAATATAAAATTAATGATATGGAATCTTTTGCTTCAACTATCAAAAAACTTGAATCTAGCTCTAAAGTTGCAGTTTTTGGAAAAAGAAATGGCTCTCGTTTTATTGTTCCAATAAGACTAAATTAAAGAATTTCATAAATAGACTAAAGGAAAGCTAATAACTTATTGGCTTTCCTTGTAAAATGTCATCCATATGAAGAATATAAGAAACTTCTCAGTAATTGCCCACATTGATCATGGAAAATCTACTCTGTCTGATCGACTTATAGAATACTGTGGCGGACTTACAGCTAGAGAGATGTCAGAACAAATTCTTGACTCAATGGATATTGAAAGAGAAAGAGGAATTACGATCAAGGCTCAAGCAGTCACCCTAAATTATGAAAAAGATGGAGAGGTCTATCAACTAAATTTTATTGATACTCCTGGCCATGTAGATTTTTCATATGAAGTCTCAAGGTCTCTATCGGCATGTGAAGGCGCGTTACTGGTTGTGGATGGCTCTCAAGGAGTTGAGGCTCAAACACTTGCTAATTGTTATACAGCTGTAGATCAGGGCTTAGAGGTCGTTCCAGTTATAAATAAAATTGATCTACCTCAATCAGATCCCGATAGAGTAAAAAAAGAGATTGAGGATATGATAGGCATTAACTCTCAAAATGCTCCTCTAGTAAGCGCAAAAACTGGTGAGGGCACCGAAGAGCTTTTAGACATGCTTGTCAGAGATATTCCTCCACCTGAAGGTAGCCCAGATGATCCTTTACAAGCTTTAATAGTTGACTCTTGGTTTGATCCATATCTTGGAGTTGTTTCTTTAGTAAGAATCAAAAATGGCACCTTAGAGACAGGTCAAAAATTTAAAATATTTTCTACAGGTCAAACTTATACAGCCGACGAAATAGGCATTTTTTCACCTAAAAAAAATAAGACCAAATCTTTATCAGCAGGTGAAGTTGGATATTTAGTTGCTGGGATTAAAGATATTAAAGGCGCTCCTGTTGGAGATACTTTAGTTGAAATTAATGATGAGACTACAAAAGCTTTGCCAGGGTTTGAAAAAGTTAATCCAAAAGTTTTTGCCTCTTTATTTACTGTAAGTTCTGAAGATTATGAAAAATTTAGAGATGCTTTATCTAAGCTAATTCTAAATGATTCATCTTTAGTCTATGAACCAGAGGTATCAGATGCCTTAGGTTTTGGCTTCAGATGCGGATTTTTAGGAACTTTACATATGGAGGTTATTAGGGAGAGATTAGAGCGAGAGTATGATCTTGATCTTATTTCTACAGCGCCATCAGTAGAGTTTGAAGTGCTAAAAACAGATGGAACAGTTTTTAAATTTGATAACCCTTCTCAAATGCCCACTTCTAACGACATTGATGAAATTAGAGAACCAATAGTATTAGTAAATATCTTAACCCCAAATGATTATGTTGGAAGTGTTATTACTCTTTGTACAGGAAAGAGAGGTATTCAAAAAGAAATGAATTATTTTGGATCTCAGGTATCAATTATTTTTCAAATGCCTTTATCTGGAGTTATTGTTGATTTTTTTGATCAAATTAAATCATCTACAAAAGGTTTTGCTTCTATTGAATACAGCATGATAGGTTTTAGAGAATCTGATCTTACAAAAATCGATATCTTAATAAATGATGTAAAAGTTGATGCGCTTTCAATGATTGTGCATAAATCTTTTTCTATGATGAAAGCTAGACAGATTGCAAAAAATTTACAAAAACTAATTCCAAGACAAATGTTTGATGTCCCTATTCAGGTAGCTCTTGGTTCTAAAATTATTTCTCGCGAAACAGTGAAAGCCTTAAGAAAAAATGTTACTGCTAAATGCTATGGTGGAGATATATCTAGAAAGAAAAAACTTTTAGAGAAACAGAAGAAAGGTAAGAAAAAAATGAAGCAGCTTGGAAAAGTTTCAATACCCCAAGATGCATTTCTTAATTATTTTAGCTCAGGAGATTAAATTATGTTTTCAGATCCTATATTTTTAGCAGCGCTTATTGGTGTTGTTATAAGTCTTATAATTTGGGGCCAAGCAGCCATAAAGCTAAATGGTGATAGCTCCGAAGCATTAGAAGTCCCAAACCAGGCAATGATGTCGAAAATAGGTTTTGCTCTAGGTATTGTTATCTTATATAGAGTATTCATTAATGCAGGCGACCTCAGTATTATCCTTTTACTAGGAAGTATAGTTACTTTGATCATTTGGTCTATTGGACAATTTGCTAACAATAAATATCTTAAAACATCAGGTAGAAGTTGGTTCATTCCTATTTTTATAATATTTGTAGTTAGAACTTTTATGTATGAACCATATCAAATTCCATCTGGGTCAATGATTCCTGGTCTCAAAGTTGGAGATTTTATTTTAGTGAATAAACATTCCTATGGCTTAAAATTAGAAAGAACAGGTAAACCTTTTGCTATGGCAAAAGATCCTAAATTTGGTGATGTTGTAGTATTTATACCGCCTCATAAAAAAATGCCATTTGTTAAAAGATTAATTGGAAAACCTGGTGATAAAATAAATTACATTAATAAAAAGCTCTATATTAATAATAAGATCATTCCCCAAACATTTTACAAAAATGATTCTAATATTGATCTTTATTATGAAGATTTTTTAGATAAAAAAATTACCGTTCAACATATGAGATCAAGATCCGCTAACGCACCATCTGAATGGATTGTTCCTGAAGGCATGTATTTTGCAGTTGGCGATAATCGTGATAACTCAAATGATAGTAGGTACTGGGGTTTTGTGCCTAAAGATAACTTTATGGGTACTGCTGACTATATCTGGATGTCTTGGGAGTGCTGGACATGCTTACCTTCATTTGAAAGAGCCGGAAAAATTCAGTGAAGATTAATGAGCTCGAAGTACTAATTGATTATTCATTTTTTGATCAAGAGCTCATAAAAACTGCAATTCAACATAAAAGTTTTAATAAAAATATTAACAATGAACGACTAGAGTTTTTAGGAGACACTATCCTAAATTCAGTTATTTCAGATTACCTTTTTGAGCATTTTCCTAACCATCAAGAAGGCATCCTAACAAGAGCAAGAGCATCATTAGTCAATGGGAGCACATTAACCAATAAAGCTATCGAAATAAAACTTGATAAATACATCAAGCTCTCTAAAGGAATGATAAATCTTGGTGATGATAGAAAACTTTCTATTCTTGAGGGCGCTTTTGAGGCGCTTATAGGAGCTATTTTTGTAGATAGTGGCTGGAAAAATGTTAAAAAAGTAATTTATAAATTATATAAAGATGATCTTGATAACCTTTCTTCCATTAATGAATTTAAAGACCCTAAATCTATCTTGCAAGAAGCCATGCAAGCAAATGGAATGACGCCGCCGGACTATAATACAATAGAGCTTAAGGATGATAATTTTGAATCATCTATTGAGTTAAAAGGTATGAAATATAATGCCATTGGAAAATCTAAGAAGTCCGCAGAAGCTCAATTAGCTGAAGATATTCTTAAAAATGGAGATTTCATTTAATGGAAAAAACTTTCTGTGGCTACATCTCAATAGTAGGAAAACCTAATGTTGGTAAATCTACAATCCTAAATCATATTTTAGGAAAAAAAGTTTCTATAACATCAAGAAAATCTCAAACAACCAGGAATAATATTTTAGGTATCAAGACTGTTAATAATAAGCAGATGATATTTGCTGATACTCCAGGTATGCACATCAAGTCCACTAAGGTTATGAATAGGCTTCTTAATAAGTCTGCTGCTAGCCTTATTGAAGATTCGGATTTAATTTTATTTGTTATTCAAAGAGCTTCTATGCAGGAGCTTGATAACTTAGTTCTAGAAAAAATTAAGGAATCTGAATCAAAAGTTATTTGTGTCATCAATAAATCTGATCAAGTTGATGATAAAAATAAGCTTTTACCTCTCATAGCTCAATTACAAGATGCCTATAATTTTTTAGACATTATTCCCATTTCAGCAATTAATAATGATGGCATTAAAGAATTAGAATCATTAATCCTTAATTATTTACCAGAAAATACACACATATATGGTGAAGAGGGCTCTGAGATTAATCAAGACAATTTTATGGTTTCTGAATTAATTCGAGAAAAAATTATTAGATCTTTAGGCGATGAATTACCTCATGATACTTTTGTTCAGATTGAGCAAATTAAAAAAGAAGAAAGCATTGTTAGAATTCATGCAATTATCTATGTTGCCCGCCAGACTCAAAAACAAATTGTTATTGGTCAAAAAGGAGATGTTTTAAAAAGAATTGGAACTCAAGCAAGGCTAGACCTAGAAAAATACTATGGCCAAAAAGTCTTTCTTAAGACTTGGGTAAAAGTTAAGAAGAATTGGAATACAGATTCAGACTACCTTCAAAGTTTAGGGGTTGGTGGAAGTTATGAATCCTAACGAGTGGGAAGATTGCTTCCTTCTTCATCAAAGATCTTATGGCGATACAAGCATTATTGCTGAAATTTTTACTAAAAATTCTGGAAAAATGTCAGTGATGGCTAGAGGAGCTAAAAAACCTAAATCTAAGTTTTTTGGATATTTAGTCCCTTTTGCTAAATTAAGAATAACTTACTCAGGGCGATCAGAATTAAAAACTCTTACCAATATTGATAGAGAGCTAAGTTTTCTTGGTAATAGCCTGTCCAAGAAAAGCTATAGCCTACTTTATATAAACGAACTCATGATTAAACTACTTCCCAAGGGAGCAGCCCAAGAAGACCTATTCCATTTATACAGTGCATTTATTGATGATTCCTCTAAGGATATTGAGATGGATTTTTTATTAAGAAACTTTGAGCTTGATCTGCTAGAAATGCTTGGCTATGGAATTAATTTTCAAACAGATATGGATGCTCATGAGCCAATAAACCCTAACAAGAACTATCTTTTTATTGCTGAAAGAGGTTTTCAGGAAACTAATAAAGAAGGCGATTTTAGCGGAAAAGATATTATTAATATAAGCGAAAGAAATTTTGATGACATTCCAGGTCTTAAGTTAAAACAACTTACACAAGCCACTATTATGTTTTGCTTAGAAGGCAAAGATCTTAATAGTAGACAGATATTTAGAAGACTTCATTCATGATATACGGAATAGGCACAGATATAGTTCTAATAGATAGGGTAAAGAATAGTGAAGCCTTTGCTAAAAAGATTTTATCTGCGGATGAATTAGATATCTGGATAAAGACTAAACCTATCAAACAAAAAGCATTTTTAGCTAAACAATTTGCATGCAAAGAAGCTATAGCTAAGGCTCTTGGAACTGGTTTTAGGGGAGAGGTTTTTCCTAAAGATATTGAAGTATTAAGAAATGAGCTTGGAAAGCCTTATCTTAATGCTAAAGGTGGATTAAAAAAGACATTTAGTGATTTAGGAATTAATGCCAGCCATGTTAGTATTGCAGACGAAACTGATTACATAGTTGCATTCGCTATTATAGAGATATGAAAAAATTAATATTATTAGGCCCTCCAGGAGCTGGTAAAGGTACTCAGGCAGATCTGATCTGTAGTTATTTAAGTATTCCAAAGATTAGCACAGGAGATATGCTTAGAGAGGCAATTGCGTCAGGAAATGAACTGGGCAAGCGTGTATCTGGAGTTTTAAATTCTGGATCTCTTGTATCAGATGAAATTATTGGATCAATAATTGTTGAAAGAATAAAAAAACAAGATTGTCAGAATGGATTTTTATTTGATGGCGTCCCAAGAACTCTTGGGCAAGCAAATCTTTTAGTAGATATGAATGTATCTTTTTCTCATGTAGTAGAAATTAGTGTAGAAAATCAAATAATTATTGAGCGAATGTCTGGAAGGCGTTTTCATATTGGATCAGGCAGAAGCTATCATGTGGATTTTAATCCGCCAAAGAATATTGGTTTTGATGATATTACCGGTGATGCCCTTGTTCAAAGAGAAGATGATAAACCAGAAACAGTTACAAAAAGATTAGATGTTTATCATGAAGAAACTAAACCGCTTTCAGATTTTTATTCCAATAAATCTAGTAATGCAGAATTAGTTTATTTTTCAGTTGATGGATCAGGAACAGTAGAATCTGTATTTGAATCTATTAAAAATAATTTATAAATTTTTATGAAGCTTCTTGCAATAGATAGCTCTGGCAACTCATCTTCCATAACTCTTATTTACAAAGATGAAATTTTGTCTTATTCAAAAAAACACTCAAGAAGAGAAAGACCTAATTGGAATAAACTTTTATCTTCAGTTGGGGTAAATTCAGATATTCATATTTCTGAAATTGACTGTTTTGCTTTTGGAAGAGGTCCTGGCTCATATACCAGCATCAGGAGCTTAGCTAGTTTTATGAAAGGCTTGAGTTGGACTCAAAAGAAACCACTGATTGCAATTTCAAATCTAAAATCTATGGCGTATCAAGCCAATAATAGGATTATTGATGAATCTTATACTTTAATTAATGTAGCGTTAAAATCTGATTTAGATGAAGTATATTTTTGTGGTTACTCTCATGATGCAGAGTTAAAGCCTCAGGATAATGAAAAGGTTATGACTTATAAAGAACTCTCCGATCCAAGGCTATTAAGTAATCCTTCAGCTCTTTATATCGGCAATGGTTGGAATGATGATAGAGTAAATCTGAAAGATAATAATTCTCTATTCGATATCAATTCTGATGCAGAATCAATCGCTCATCTAGCTAAGCAAGATTTTGCTTTAAATAAAACATTTGCTCCTGAAGATGCTAATCCAGTGTATTTAAAAGAAACAATTTATAAAAAGATTTCTAATGAATGATATTTTTTTAAGTATTGTACTTGCCTTAATTCAGGGCTTAACAGAATTTCTACCTGTCTCAAGCTCTGCTCACTTACTTTTTCCTAATTTGTTATTTGGTACAAAAGATTTAGGTCTGAGTTTTGATATAGCAACACATGGGGGCACTCTTTTAGCAGTTCTTGTTTATTTTCGTGATGACTTAAAAAGCATGATCTTATCTTTAAATCCATTGAGTAAATATCAAGATAGTCAAAGTAGATTGCTAGCTATATATTTAATTATTGCAACGATACCTATAGTAATATTTGGATTAATTGGTTCTGATTTTATAGCTGGAAGAAATTTTGATATTACGAGTATTGCTTGGGCAAATCTTATTTTTGCAGCTATTTTATTTTTAGCATTTAAATACAGCCCTCAGAAAAAAACTATGTATGAGTTAAGCTTATTTGCTGTGCTTTTTATTGGTTTATTTCAAGTCTTTGCATTAATTCCGGGTGCTTCACGATCAGGAACTGCTATAACCGCAGCACTGCTTATTGGTTTAAATTTAAAAGACTCATCAAAGTTTGCATTTTTACTTAGCATTCCAACAATTTTTGGAGCTTTAGTTTTTTTAATTATAGATAGCATGGCTTCGTTTGAAGTTCTTAACTTTATAAGTTTATTTATTGGCTTTTCAATTTCTGCTATTTTTGCTTTTTTTACAATTAAACTTTTCTTAGCCTTTATTGATAAAATAGGGATGTATCCTTTTGTTGGATATAGGCTTATTTTAGGCGTGGCACTTCTTTTAATTGTATGACCTGCATAGTATATGCAGCCGATGAAGTGACTCTAAACAAGCTAGAAGAAGTTGCAAAATATCTTAATTTAGAATTAACACAACAAAAGCCTATTTTAGGCTCTTATATTTCTATGAATCAGAAGGGTTTATATTTTGTTGATGAAGCCACAAGTGCATCGAATATTCTTCATGTTGATTTTTTATCTGGCTCAATGGGGTGGCGATTAAAAAGAGCAGAGCATGAAACTTTGCTGAAAAAAACATTAGGTAAAACTAAAGATAATCTTACTATTTTTGATGGTACTGCTGGCTTTCTCTCTGATGCAATGATTTTTTTATCTCTAGGCCATAAGGTAATAGCCTGTGAGCAGAGTAAAATTATATACCTTCTTGTGCAGGATGCTTGTGAAAGAGCTAGCTCAGAATCTGTCTCTTATACACATCTCCGAGCCCACGAGACCTCTCTACATCTC
>OJFU01000573.1_pt1 | contig 10608 bp, 8 predicted proteins | sample 1594331 | NCBI WGS metagenome assembly OJFU01 (sample SAMN05416801, study PRJEB24817) | seawater metagenome | isolation source: Sea water | place: Canada:Atlantic | collected 2013-11 | reverse complement strand
AGCTAATTAATGATAAAAATAAATCCCCCTATGAAAAAATCAAAATCAAAATCAAAATTAAAGTTAAACATTGCTTTGTCGACGTTACTCTTTGCTTTAGTTGGTTGTCAATCAGTGCCTAAAGACGCTGTCGACATGAAAGAAGGTTTAGATGAAGCCCTTAAAGAAACTAAAAGCTTCAATGGACCGAAACCATTAACGCAAGTCCCCAGTTCAGTGCAGCAAGAATTGATGTTAAATGACATGAATCAGGCCAAACAAGGCATGTTAGCTGAAAAACGTTTGGAAGTTTCAGCGACGGAAGTTGATGCAAAAGACTTTTTCCAAGCGATAGTTAGAGGCTCACGATATAACGTAATTATTCATCCTGATGTTACTGGTCAAATATCCTTAAGCTTGAATAATGTTACATTATCAGAAGCATTAACTGTTGTGGAAGATGTCTATGGTTATGAAATAATTCGCCGTGGCAACGTTGTAAAAGTTTTCCCTCCAGGCATACGTACTGAAACTATTGCGTTAAATTACTTATTCCTTAAGCGTTTTGGCTCATCGACTACAACGATTAATTCTGGTGGTGTATCTGAAAACGATCCTAACAGCGGAAATAGTGGTAACAATAATAGTGGCAACAATAGTGGCGGTAATAACAACCAAAATGGCAATAGTGGTTCGAATAGTCAGAATAGTGGTATCAACTTATATACCGAAAATGAGTCTGATTTCTGGAAAGAATTGAAAGAGTCTTTAATTGCTTTCGTTGGTACTGGAGAAGGCCGTTCAGTCATTGTGTCGCCGCAGGCTGGTTTAGTAACAGTACGCGCGTTGCCACAAGAAATTACAGCGGTTAAGAACTTTATAACAGCTACTGAAAGCCATTTACATCGCCAAGTTATTATTGAAGCGAAAATAATGGAAGTGACGCTTAATGATGATTTTCAGCAAGGCATCAAGTGGAATAAAGTACTTGATCAAGTAGGCAGTGCAGACATTATTTACTCAACTACAGGTAATGTGGTTGGTAGTGTTATTTCGGATACTATTGGTGGTGTTAATAGCATAGCGTTTAGTAAAAAAACCAGCAGTAGTGACTTTTCAGGAGTTATCGAACTTTTACAAACACAAGGCAATGTTCAAGTACTTTCAAGCCCGCGTATTACGGCAACAAATAACCAAAAAGCTGTTATTAAAGTAGGTGAGGATGAGTATTTTGTGACTGAAGTTTCTAGTACTACAACAACAGGAACTTCAACAACAACTACGCCTACAGTTGAATTGACACCATTTTTCTCAGGAATAGCATTAGACGTTACACCGCAAATTAGTAAAGACGGTAGCGTTATTTTGCATGTTCACCCTTCTGTTACCCTGACTGATGAGCAAAACAAAACCATTCAAATTGGTAGTTCAACACTGGTGTTGCCACTAGCGCAAAGTAGCGTGCGAGAATCAGATACTATAATTCGTGCAAACTCAGGAGAAGTTGTTGTTATTGGTGGTTTAATTGAAACGTATAATATTGATATGGAATCTAAAACACCGATATTAGGTGATATTCCTTATCTTGGAGAGTTATTTAAGAACAAGTCTCAAAAGTCACAAAAGCGTGAATTAGTCATTATGTTAAAACCCATTGTGATTGGCCAAGATACTTGGAAAAACCAGCTACAAGATGCACGAAGCTTGTTAACAAAATGGTTTCCTGAAGAGGTTGAAGCGTGTGAGTTATCTGCAGACGGTAAACTGACACAAGAATGCCAAGAACAGTGCGCTGATGCTGAATATGCGACAGACCATATGGTTTGCCAAGCGGTTAAACAAAATGCGGTAAGCAATGAGCAATAATCGAAAAGCTTTTTTGTTTCATTTAGCTTAATTAGTTCACTGAGTAGGCTTTCTATGTACTTATATCATTTTGGCTTAGGAGAATTACCCTTTACCTTAACTCCTAATACGAATTTTTATATGCCAATGGCTATGCATGATGAAGCGTTAGCGGTGTTATCGACTGCTCTGCAGACGGGTGAGGGCTTCATTAAAGTTGTTGGTGAAGTAGGTACAGGTAAAACGTTGCTTTGTCGTAAACTGCTTAATGAAATCCCAGATCACTTTGTTACAGCTTATATTCCAAATCCCTATCTTAATCCGGATGAATTAAGGCGAGCAGTTGCTGTAGAACTTGGTGTTAAACAAGCGCAGCGTATGTCGGTGCAATTGCTTACTCAACGTATCCAAGCCCGCTTATTAGAGTTACATAGTCAAGGGCATTCCGTAGTACTGATTCTTGATGAAGCACAAGCATTACCGGAAGATAGCTTAGAAGCCTTAAGGTTATTTACTAACCTAGAAACTGAAACACGTAAGTTGCTACAGGTTGTGTTGTTTGCACAACCAGAGCTAGATGTTCGTTTGGCAAAAACAGAATTTAGACAGTTGAGACAACGTATTACCTTTGCATATAAACTAAGACCAATGAATGCATATGAAGTACAACAATATATTCAACATAGGTTACAAGTAGCAGGGTATAAGGGGGCTGAACTTTTCCCTGTTAAAATATGTCAAGGTATTGCTCGCGTTAGCAAGGGCATTCCACGGTTAGTTAATATTTTGTGCCACAAAATGCTAATGCTTGCTTATGGTCAAGGACATTACAAAATGACAATGAAATTACTAAAGGCTGCGGTAAATGATACTGAAAGTATTGAACAAGACTCAAAAGCAAACTTGTTAGTTGTGTCATGTTTATTAGGATTGGGAATTTTATGGTTAGCTTATTATACCTTGGTGGTTAAGTTATGAGTGTCATTAATCAGATGCTGAAGGACCTGGAACAACGCAGTCCAGAGCCTAATGCCAACTCCATCCAGTCAAGCAAAGTGGTAGAGTCGCATTCACCAAGAAAAATTGTAGTGATTACTAGTATTTGTGTTTTAACTGTTTGTTTGATTGTTTTTTATATTTGGCAATTAATCAGTGAAAATAATGCTTTAAAATCTCAGAAAATAACAAATAACATGAGTGTTGTCGGAACAGTCTCTGTAAGAAATAAACCTGAAGATATCAATAGCTCAGCGATAACTCCCAAGAAAGTGAACGATAACGAAAATAAGGTTCTCAAAAGCCCAATAAGCCAAGAAGTCGCTAAAATTGAGGTTAAACAACAAACCAGTACTGTGAATGTTGAGAACACGCCCCCAAATAAAACACAATATGTATCATCGAATAAGCCTTTAGAGAAAATCACACAGGTATTATCGACAAAACCTTTGTTGGATAATAGCAATAGTAAAATAACACCAGCAAAGAAAGCTGTAGCGCTAGCTGATGAACACACTCATTCAGCGGGCTCTTCAGGTCATGAACATACGCTTTCTAGCGCAGATAAACCTAAACCGAAAGCTAACAGAATGTCAGTGTCACGACGCCAGTTATCGGCAGATGAATTGGCAGAGCAAAAATTAGTACTCGTTGAAAAAGCATTAGATGCGAAACAAATTGAGAAAGCTGAGAAGCTTTTAGAAGATGTGGTAATAATCAGGCCTAGCGATAGTCAAACACGTAAAAAACTGGCTGCTTTATGGTTTGGCCGAGAAGCATATCAAGACGCTGTAAATTTGTTATCACAAGGCATTTCTCTAAATAGTAAAGACAGCAGTTTACGTCAAATGAAAGCACGCATTCATTTAAAGCAAGGGCAATTCACTGCAGCGCTTAATACGTTGAAACCACTCGCTCAGCTCAAAGATGAGCAATACCAAATTATGTTGGCAAATACGGCTCAGCAAGCTAAACAAAATAAAATAGCGGTAGATGCGTATAAAGTATTAATAGCAATGAAGCCTGATATAGGTCGTTGGCAGCTAGGTTTAGCTGTTTTGTACGATAAAAATAGTCAATTTGAGTTGGCTAGTTCGACGTATAAAAAAGCATTAACAAAAAATGACTTATCAATTTCTTCAGAAAATTTTATCAAGCAACGCATACAAGTAATAGGACAGTAGGACAGATTATGGCAGCTCCCAAATTAAAGATGCGTTTAGGTGATTTATTGGTTGATAAAGATATCATTTCAAATGATCAACTCATGCAAGCGTTATCAAGCCAAAAGCAAACGGGCCGTAAACTAGGTGATACCTTAATTGAACTAAATTACTTATCTGAAAGACAATTATTAGAATTTTTGGCACAGCAATTAAGTGTGCCATTTATGGATATTTCGCAATATAAAATATCACCTGCTGTAGCGAGTTTACTGCCTGAAGTCCATGCTAGACGACTAAGAGCCCTGATTATTGAAGACAGAGGTGCTTCTGTTTTATTGGGGATGAGTGATCCAGCCGATTTAAGTGGTTTAGATCAGTTAGAGCGTATGTTGTCCCCTAGACGTATTGAGCTTGCGGTCGTCATGGAGTCTCAAATATTCGATGCCTTTGACAGTTTATATCGTCGTACAGCTGAAATTGAATCTTTTGCTAGCCAATTAGAAGAAGAATATGAAGAGTCGTCTAGTTTTGACCTCGCAACAACATTTCTAGATGAAGGGGGCGATGCAACTGTTGGTAAGTTATTGCAATCAGTGTTTGAAGATGCAGTACAAATGCGTGCTTCCGATATTCATATTGAACCTGAAGAACATCAGTTACGTATACGCCAACGTATTGATGGTGTCTTACAAGAAAAAATACTAAAAGAAAATAAAATTGCCTCTGCTATGGTATTACGTCTTAAATTGATGGCAGGCCTTGATATATCTGAAAAGCGTGTTCCACAAGATGGTCGTTTTAATTTAGATATCAGTGGTCATAACATTGATGTTCGTATGTCTACAATGCCAGTTCAATATGGTGAGTCGGTTGTAATGCGTCTGTTGGATCAATCAGCAGGTTTATTATCACTTGAACAGACGGGGATGCCAGCAGATATTGTTAAACGTATACGCTTGCAAATTCATCGTCCGCACGGCATGGTTCTCGTTACTGGTCCAACAGGTAGTGGTAAAACGACGACACTGTATGCCGCTTTAAGTGAGCTAAATGAAGCCAGTAAAAAAATTATCACGGTAGAAGATCCGGTAGAGTATCGGTTACCCCGAATCAATCAAGTGCAGGTTAATACCAAGATTGATTTAACTTTCTCAAGTGTATTACGTACTGCTCTTCGTCAAGATCCAGATATTATGATGGTTGGTGAGATGCGTGATCAAGAAACGGTAGAAATTGGCTTACGAGGCGCGATAACTGGTCACTTAGTTTTATCTACATTGCATACCAATGATGCTATCACTAGTGCTTTACGTTTGATTGATATGGGCGCTGCCGGGTTTTTAGTCGGTAGTGCGCTACGCGCTGTCATCGCACAGAGACTTGTTCGAAGAATTTGTGACTCATGTGCTATCGAATATCAAGCGGATGAACAAGAGTTATTTTGGTTAACGAATTTAGTTGGTGATCGCGCCAGGAGTACTCAATTTATGAAGGGCAAGGGTTGTCAAACTTGTCATTATACTGGTTATAAAGGGCGAGTTGGTGTCTTTGAAATACTTGAAATGAACGAGGGTATGATGGCAGCTTTAAAGCGTAATGATAGTGAATTATTTGGTAAATTATCTAAAGAAAACCCCAGTTTCACTCCATTAGCAAAAGCAGCGTTTGATTATGCAGCAACAGGTGTTACTACAGTCGAAGAAGTATTACGCCTAGTTGAAACCATTGATATTAATTAATCAGAAAATAGATATTTAAGTAAGTAACGTATTTTAGAGTATCGAGAATTTTATGGCATCATTTAATTATACAGGGCGCAATGCTGGCGGTAGCCAAGTCAAAGACAGCATCGATGCTGCTAATGTGAATATTGCCGCAGAAAAATTATTTAAAAAAGGTATTACCCCAATTTCTATTAGCGAAGCAAAAACAGCTAATAACACGGCTAGTACTGATGTTTTTGAGTTATTTAATAATGGCAAAGTGTCGCTAGAAGAACTCATCGTTTTTTGTCGACAAATGTATGCATTAATGCGTTCAGGTGTGCCTATTCTGAGGGCAATTAATGGCATGGTTGAATCAGCAAATTCAACCGCGTTAAAAAATGCATTAAGAGATATTGGAAAACAACTTGAAGGGGGTTATACCTTTTCTTCAGCATTAAATAGTCACCCTAAAATATTTGACCATCTTTTTATCTCTCTAGTGCATGTGGGGGAAAATACCGGTCAGTTAGATCAGGCTTTCTTAAAGTTAACCACTTATCTAGAACGTGAATTAGACACGCGTAAACGGATTAAAGCGGCGCTTCGTTATCCTAGTATGGTACTTATCGCCATATCAGCAGCCATGGTTATTTTAAATATTTTTGTTATTCCAACCTTTGCAGATATGTTTACTCGATTAGGGGCTGAACTCCCGCTCGCGACGCGTTTTATTATTGCTAGCTCTAATTTATTTATAAACTATTGGCACTATATGTTACTTGGACTCTTTATCATCGTATTTATGATTAAAGAATCGTTGAAAACAAAGAAAGGTCGATACCAGTGGGATAGACGCAAAATAAAAATACCCATTATTGGAAGTATTATAGAACGTTCAATATTAGCGCGTTTTTCTCATAGTTTTGCCATTGTTTTAAAAGCGGGTGTACCCATGACTACTGGACTAACACTAGTCGCTGAGGCCGTTGATAATAGTTACATGCAGGAAAAAATTTCAGCCATGCGACAAGGCATTGAAAGTGGGGAAAGTTTATTGCGTTCATCTATTGCTAGTGCCTTATTCACGCCTCTAGTTTTGCAAATGGTGGCTGTAGGTGAAGAAACAGGCCGAGTTGATGAATTGCTCACCGAGGTAGGTGATTATTATGAACGAGAAGTTGATTATGACTTAGCTACACTAACGGCGAGAATTGAGCCATTACTTTTAGTGGTCGTAGCCTGTATGGTACTAGTATTAGCGTTAGGTATATTTACCCCTATGTGGGATATGGCCTCGGCTATGCAAGGTTAGCTGTAAAGCTCATGGAGAAAACGCCTAACTATACAGATAAAAAACAGCGCTCAATTTTTGAGTTTGTCATTGTGATTGTGATAGTAGTTATTATGATGACGCTGTTAATAGATGTTTTTTTTAGTCAACAAACAAAGGTAACTAATACCGCATTTAATAACTTATCACAAAACTTTACGACCAAAATTAATGTGGTGCACGGGCAGTGGCTGATGGATAAGCAACCTAATGTAGTTGTTTTAAATCGATTAAACAGCAGTGAAAAGGCAATAATTGATGTTAATAAAAAGGGCTGGGTAGATAATGAACACACTAGCTTGGCCTGCCATAAAATTTGGCAGCAAGTATTAGCAATGCCACTACAGGTGGTCAAGTCTAAAGTAATAGCAATCGAAATACAGAATAATGCTAATGAAATCGGTCGGTTATGTCGGTATAGTATTGCTAATGGGCAATACTTTGATTATCGTAGTGATACAGGGAAAGTGAAGCTGGTTGATTAATTTCGAATAAATGAATCGATAACTGATATTTTATGATTTATTTAATAACTACAAGTAATTACATTTATTTAATATTGAAAAATGGCGTGCAAGTGTCCATAATGTTAATATTAAGTATTCAGGTTAGATTACTATATAATTTGAGGCTAGTGTTTATAGGTTTTTTATAATACATAAGCGCTAAGCAACAACTGATATAAAAAGGTTTTCTCAATGAGCAAAAGCATTTCTCTTAGCAGAACGTCCCCAAATACTCGGGTGTCGAATCAAACGGGTTTTACCTTAATTGAATTGGTAATTGTTGTCGTTATTTTAGGTTTTTTAGCCGCTACCGCGATACCTAAATTTGTCGACCTAACTGAACAAGCTAAGCAGGCAAATATAGAAGGCATGGCAGGTGGGTTTGCTACAGGTGTTTCATTAGCGCGCTCTCAGTGGGAAGCTGAAGCGCGACCGAAAGACACTAATGGTGTAAACATGGTTAATTATGACGGTACCATTGTTTATTTAACCAGTGAAGATAGAGATACATCGCCGACAATTAGCCCTGGTTACATAGTCGGTACTGATAGTACTGCTGGAATAAACTTAAAAACTATGGCTATAGCTGACTGTATCTCTGTATGGAATAGTTTATTGCAACAGCCACCGCTTATTGCTAGCAGTGTCAGCGAGATCAATGCTGATGGCAGTTTTAGATATTTGGCTAATGTAACCGGAAGTGGTGCAAATACCTTATGCCATTACCATTTAAAAGAAACGTTGGCTCGAAACAGTGATGGTAATTATATTGCTCCATCACCATTAACCGAGGTAGGTAATAGCTTTAGTTACCAACCTGCTAATAGCTCGGTAATTATTTATATTAATGATAAATCGTAAACACTACTAACGTTTATTGGTGTTTTCATCTTGTACAATATCTAATCGGTTAAGAATTTAACCTAAATTATTTTTATTTTGTTCGTAAATTGAGGAAGAAACATGAGAAGTAGTATGAATGTAAAAGCAAGTCAAAAAGGTTTTACCTTAATTGAATTGGTCGTAGTCATTGTAATTTTAGGTATTTTAGCGGTAACAGCTGCACCTAAGTTTATTAATTTACAAGCTGATGCTCGTACAGCAACGTTACAAGCGGTAAAAGCTTCAATGCAAACAGCTGCGACTTTAGTGCACAGTAAATCTTTGATTAAAGGCAATGAAGATAAAGTGAGTGATGGCGTTACGGGTGAAGTTAAAGTCGTTATAAATGGCGTAGATACCTCGATTAACTATGGTTATCCTTTGGGCGACTATAGCTCGACTATTACAGGGGTAAACGCAGGTGATTGGAGTGATTTACTTGAGATAGATGCTGACTTTACTTCTGTGATAGTTGATGGAACGTTTATTGTTCATCCAAAGGAGACTACTGGGCCAACAGATACTGCATCGCTTGCTACTACTGATTGTTATGTTACTTATACCCAAGCAACATCGGCAGCTTTACCAACTTATGTAGTGAAAGATTGTATTTAGTGCTTAGGTTATTAAGCTAGAAAAAAGGAGAGCATAGCTCTCCTTTTTTGTGCTTGTTATAAGTCGTTTTGTGCAAAATAGGCGGTTCAACACATCTTTTTATAAATATTAGCTATGTTTATAAAACTGATAAGGTATATCTATTCCTACTATTTAATTAACCATCTTTGGGTACTTCCCTTAAAGCTATTCTTATTATGTATTGTTGCTATTACCCTCTCTTGCAACACACTATTTTACCACCCAGATTTTTGAGGGTAAGTTTGTTTAGCTTCATTAATCAACCATTTATACTGTGTAGTCCTGTCAAGTGTTTTTAACACAAGCAATGCATTTGAATAAAGAGTTACTCTTGGCTTATGTTTGATGCGTTTTAACACCCAATGTAAGTAAAGCTCTAATTTATGAACATTCTTTTCGCGTAGGCCTGAGATGAGTATATGTGAATAAACAGCTGCATCTAGACGGCTCTGCCATGCAATAGGATTAATGATATCGCTTAATCGCTCTAGCGATTGCAAGTTGTCAGTATTTTTTTCATAAGCAACTAAAATATGAGCAGTATGCAGGCTGGTTAGTAAAAAAGGAATAAAGATACTAGGAATTAAAAGGGCAAAAAAACGTATTAAAAATGTTTGTGGACAAGCGATAAAGGTGGACTCGGCATTCTCAGCTAAGTTATAACGATCGACCAACCAAAGCATAATCAAAAAAACCAACCAATGACTGACGGAACTGTAAAATGGGAACTCTAATTGGCTATGTAAGAGAATTGGAAATATTAAAGCTAATAATGTTAAACCTTGTCGAAATGGAATTTTAAACCAAGTAGTGATGTAGCCAACAGTGAAAAATATAAAAGCAAATAAAGCGACAATACCGCCTTCAACAACCCAAAAAAGTACTTCATTATGCGGGTGGGATAACCGAGTAATTGTATTGCCTATATCAGGATTTTCAATAGCATACCTATTAAACTGATCTATGAAGCTTCGTTCAAAACCACCATAACCATAACCAAAAAGTGGTTTTTCTTTGATCATATCTAAACTGACGATGAATTGAGCATCACGAGCACCAACATTTTCATAAACTTGTTGACCACGAATAGGGGTATCAGAATTCTCAAGGCAAATAAATGCACTTATTGCTCCAATCGCGACTATAGCAAAGTTAATGACTAATTGTTTTTTACAGGTGTGATAGAGGTAAGGAATCGTGAGTAAAATAGCTGCTATTGCAGCAACAAAACCAGTGCGTGATTGCAGTAAAATAAGTAAAAAGCTCGTAGCAAATAGGCTGAACAGGATAAGGTATTTAATGGCCCATGTATTATTAAATAGTCTTTTCTGGACGGAGAGAAATAGTGCTATAGCCAAACCAGTTGCCATAAAGCTTGCCATAACATTTGGTTGTAAAAATACACCGTGTGGTCGACTGCTACCTACGATATAGCCACCCCAATCTCCCTCCTCGAACAAAAAGAATTGTACTAAACCAAAACTGGTTTCTATAGCAACAGCAAGTAGAATAAGGACCTGTCTCTTATACACATCTCCGAGCCCACGAGACCTCTCTACATC
>OJFU01000572.1_pt1 | contig 10621 bp, 7 predicted proteins | sample 1594331 | NCBI WGS metagenome assembly OJFU01 (sample SAMN05416801, study PRJEB24817) | seawater metagenome | isolation source: Sea water | place: Canada:Atlantic | collected 2013-11 | reverse complement strand
GATCTTTTACTGTGTAGTAACTAAGCTCGTCAATGCCTACAGCGCCCGATGGTATATAAGTTAATAGACCCGCCTGTCTGTCGGTAAACTCGACCCTACCCAGAGTTGGTCTCTTATTTAAAACTACATAATCAATATCATCTGATACAGGTAAATCTATTTGTATGCTTTTTAAAACATGATCAGAGTAGCTTACAGCTTCAGGCTTAGCTAAAAGCTCTGCAACTTGATTAGAAAACACCTCCAATGACTGACCTGCCAACAAGGTATAATCAACATTATTATACGTAGAAGTTGCTAACCAACTGTCATTATTATTACGCTTAACAGTGTATGAAACCACATTGCTATCTAGGTTATATTCACCAAACTGATCAGAACAAGAATACTGCACAAACCCAGCTCTTACAGACACAATATTATTTAAAGTGTTTTGGCACACTTCACTAATTAATGTTGTCTGCCCATTTAAAGCCACTTTATAAAGTGAGCCATTATAGGTAGAGGCAACTAAAGTTTCTTCTCCATTAATAACAGTGTTAACCAAACCGTTAAAGCTTTGCACTAAAGCAACTTTAGAAATAGTGTTTTCAGAGTAGTCATAACTAATGAGGTAATCACTAACGAGACTAACCACATCTATATTTTCGTTATTAAGAAAGCTTCCAGTTACTATTGAACTCATGCCGCCCCAATAAAATCCTAAGCGAGGCGATGTTTTTAATAACTCTCCAGTTTGCCCATTTAATACTTTAAAAAAGGTACCTTCACTTCCTGTATGCTCAGCGCCATTACCTACTATTATTTCTAACTTGCCATCATTATTAATATCTAACGTTGTTAAAGTACTAATGTAGTCTCCGCCGCCAAGATATGTTTGAAATAGCTCTTCACCCGTTTCAGGTGAAAACACCTGTACATTCGCATTGTATATAGCAGAGCTGCCAGTAATAATATAATTCTTACCATCATCAAACAGCTGAGCAGTAGTGACTAAATTGTTATTATCCCAATCGTTATTAATGCTTATATTTGTAAGTATTTTTTCATTAGTTTGTGTATCTACTATGTGCAAAGCGTTACTGTCACGCTCGGAATAAAGTATATCTAAGTTTCCGTTATTATTAATATCAGCAAGTGCTAACGCTTTATTTGAGTAGTACTTAATGCCTTTAGCCCACTGTTGGGCTTTATCATCCGTGTTGTGAATATAAAAACCATCTTCACCTGATGAAGAATAACCTGAGCCCCAAGCAATATTTTGTTTGCCATCGCCGTTAAGGTCATCTACAACAATGCCCGACACACCATGCTCTGGATTATTAATACTCCAAAACTCAACACCTGTTGTGAGTGAAAGCGCGTATAAGCTCCCCCACTGACCATCGCCGTAAACTAAATCATCGGTACCATCATTATCGATGTCTGCAACTATTACTTTATCAATATCTAAGTCGCTTTGGGCTGTCCATAAAATGCTTTCAGTGCTTGGGCTAAGCATTTCTATGCTGTACCAACTTTGCCCATTAATCACTTCATCTAAGCCGTCGTTATTAATATCAACAGTAATTAAATGCTCGCCATTAACACTTACACTAAGTTGTTTATGCAGTACAAGTTCTGAATTTTCAAACCTATAAACCGCACCATCACTAAATAAAACTTCTTTTGCATTGGCCTCAGTAAACGAGCCTGTCACAAAATTTTGTGGTACGTTTTCAAGTACCGCAATTTCAGATAAATCGAGCGAGTTAAGAACAAAAAGCTTACTACTTTGATAAACAAAAAGCTCATCTTGGCCATCGCTGTTTATATCAAACTTATCTGCTGCTCTTGGGTAATAAAATTCTTTGCTTAGCTCTATCTCTTGGGTGACTAAATTAACTTTATGTACTGCGTTATTATCTAAAACATATAAGTAATATGTATCTGCCACTGTATCTTTAATTAGTGTGGTATCTTCAATATAGTCATCAAAGTCGTAGCGAGCTGTTACTTTATACGCACCTTTTACATACTCTATAATATTAAAATTGCTCTCTTGGGCGGATATAATGTGCTTGCTACCCACACCCGACAAAGGTGCAATGTACATGCCTTTGCGACCTGTTGAGTTACCTAATGAAAATTCACGAAATACGCTATTAAGCTCTATGCTTTGCTCGTCTGAGGCCGCTTGAGTAAGGCTATTATTTTTTATAATTGGCGTGAGTTGAGGCTTTTTAGATAAACTTTCAAAATGAGCTTTATCAAAATTTATTTTTTGATCGTTAATTAAAACAGCATCACCGTAAGTATTTTTTTGAGTGTTTTTTATAGGTTGTGCATGAGTATTGGCATTCACTGAATACGCGCTCATCATGAGCAACGTAAGGCAAGATAGTTTAATCAATTCCATAATCCTTTGTATTTCTTTATTTAATAACGCCACTACAACTGTAACGTTCCATTAACACGGCATTATATAGAGTAAAAACCGGAAATAAAGAGGCGATTAACAAAGTTTTACAAAGACATAGAAGAAATAACGCAATAATATTTAGCTTGCAGCTAAGCTACTTTTCTAAAACACTTAGCCGCATACTTACTAATTAAAATCGATTAATGAGTGCTTATAACATCTTCAGACAACAATTTCTCATCGTCTTTATAAACTTCAAGCCAACCTGGTGGTGATGTATCACAGCCAATAATGGTTACATTTAGTATGTAACTATAACGTCCATTTTTAAACGTATAATGGTGATTACCGCCAGTGCCACTAACCGTTACATCGCCGTTAGATAAAACCATATCAGGCTTGTCCTTTGGCCTTTTATCACTACTCCACACCGCATAACGGTAATTTCTATCACCTAAATCATCAACACGAATATGGTAGTTAGCCGTTTTCCAATCGAGTACTGGTTTTTCAAAGGTATTAATACTTGCGTGCAAGGATTGCTTACCTTGTTCGATTAAGCTTTTAGCAAGTGTCTGCTCTTTAGTATTTTGTGTATTTACAGCAATAATTTTACCGTCAGTATCAACCCACATAACGCCGTTATTTAGCATAATGCCGCGCCAACCTACTTTCTCCCAATCAGTTTTAATGTTTGAACTGGCAATAACTGCCGCTAGCTCATCATTAAATACTTCATCAAAGCGGTTAATAAACTCGGCTTCATTTTTAATGTCAGGTATGGGATATCGTCGTTTTAGCGGGTAGCGAATAAGTGCTGCAATCGCAGTTTTATCATGCGCTTTAAAAGCAGCAATAACAGGTAAAACGAACTCGTGATACTTTTGCTCAAGCGCAAATGTGTTAGATGTGAAAAGTAGTGATAGGAACACCGCTACGTGGTTTAAAAACTTCATTTATAGTCCTTTAATCAAAGCTCAAACTTTGGCGTAAAACTTGGATGCTCAGTTTTCATTAAAATATCATCTAGTATCCTAATAAGCTGATCTTTTTGCTTACAAGATAATTGCTTTGTATTTGATAACATATCTTCACAAAATTTTTTATCCCATGAATCTGGGTGATATATATTGAGCTCTTTAAGTACGTCTTTTATTAATTTTTTTGTGCCTAAAGAAATATAACCGTCTTGAATTTCTTGCCGTAAGTTAACTAAGGGGGTTTGGGATTCAGACATTCAACGTCCTTTGACTTATGTTGTCTTTCAACGCTAGGGATTATCAAAACCTAGCAGATAAAATTATTATGAAAAGTCAGGTCACATATTAGAATTACACTTTTTCTCATCCCAACTTTCAATTATGAAAATGCTAGCCGTATGAGCAGAATGAACAGCAAGTCTAGCGTGCCTAGGCTTAATATTATACCTAGTTCGACCTTCAGCATGGGCAGCACTAGCATCTGTGCGCAGTGCACCAATACCGCTAACTGTTGAGAACAGTCCACTTAATATTTGTATTAAATCTTTATCTTGAACAAGGCTAATATCAAAACCTAGCTCATCCTTAATTACTTTCCAAACGCCCTGCAAATCTTTTTTAGCAGGCATTGTTAAACCTTCATCTTCTATAAATGTTTTACAAATAGCTTCTAATATATTGCACGCAGCTAGTACAGCTTCTCGAGGATCACTTGTTATATTATCCATTGCTCGATCAAACTCAGCATTAATTGCAGGTAAATCTCTATTTTTTATTAACGCTGATAGCGATTGCGAGGGAGCACTTGCACCATCAAAAATGAAACCGCCCATTCTATATTCAAAATTGTAGTTAGAAAGGCACTGCCTTATCTTTTGTACATATTTATAAGCTGCATTCTCAACTTTTCGAAACATTATTTCATTAAATTCAGTTTGAAATTCAGGATTTTCCATGTAGTTTTCAATTAATTTACCAACTACTGATATAGGGCAATCTGATTCATTATTTATTCTTCTTAGCCACGTCTGTGCTTTAGAAGATTTAGAGCCTTCGGGAGGTTCGCCTGGGGCGTTAGAGTACAGAAAAAGAGAATCTAACGTAGCGTGAGTCTCCAGAGAAGAGATTGCATCAGCTAGAATTGATATAAGAGGTGCTGGTATTTGCTTATTCATAAATTTAAAAGTCCTTTTAACTATCTGATTATGTTAACTGCTCTACTACAGCAAAGTCCAACAGACTTTCATTACTACTTTAAGTGTCTTACAAAAAAGCGAGCTTAATTAAGCTCGCTTTTGTTTTAACGGACAGCTGTTCTATTTACTCCGGATCATACCCCAAGTTAGGCGATAGCCAACGTTCAGCTTCTTCAAGCGTCATATTGGTTCGCTTAGCGTAGTCTTCTACCTGATCCTTTTGCACAGCTGCTACGGCGTAGTATTTAGCCTCGGGGTGTGAGAAGTACCAACCCGAAACAGCAGCACCTGGCCACATGGCATACGAGCTAGTTAGCTGCATACCAATGCGCTTTTCGGTATCGAGCAACTGCCAAATTTTCTTTTTCTCAGTGTGCTCTGGGCACGCAGGGTAACCTGGCGCTGGGCGAATACCTTGGTAGTTTTCGCGTATTAGCTCATCGTTTGCTAGGTTTTCGTCTGGTGCAAAACCCCAATACTCTTTACGTACTTTTTCGTGTAGGTATTCTGCAAACGCTTCGGCGAGCCTGTCGGCAACCGCTTTAACCATTATTTTGTTGTAATCGTCTTGCTGTGCGTCAAACGCATTTGCTAAGTCGTCTTCTTCTAGGCCGCCCGTTACTGCAAACGCGCCAAAGTAATCAGGCGTGCCTTTGGGTGCTATGTAGTCGGCTAGGCAATAATTAGCAAAGTCGGTTTTTTCGGTTTGCTGGCGTAAATGGCACGAAGTAGTTAATACTTCTTTGCGTGTTTCGTCGGTGTATATTTCTATGTCATCACCCACGCGGTTAGCCGGGAATAAACCAATTACACCCAGTGGTTGCAAACTGCCTGCTTTTTCAAGGTCGTCTAACATATCGTTAGCGTCTTTAAATAAGCTTTGCGCTTGCTCGCCTACTACTTCATCATCCATTATGCGCGGGTATTTACCGGCAATTGACCACGTCATAAAGTATGGCGTCCAATCTATGTATTTACGCAAAGTAGCAATTGATACATTTTTAAACTCGGTCACGCCCAGCTTTTTAGGCACTGGTGGTGTGTAGTTATCCCAATCAAGCTTTGCTGCGTTATCGCGTGCGCGCTGGATTGTAACAGGCTTAGAGCGTGGTTTTTTACGCGCTTGTTGCTCGCGTACTTTTACATATTCAGCTTTAGTTTTAGCTAAAAAGTCAGGTTTAATGTCTTTTGATAATAAGTTTGAAACTACACCAACTGCACGGCTTGCGTTATTTACATACACAACGCCTTTGTCATATTGCGGCTCAATTTTTACTGCGGTGTGCGCTTTAGAGGTAGTTGCACCACCAATAAGTAGCGGCAGTTCAAAACCACGGCGTTTCATTTCTTTTGCTACGTGCACCATTTCGTCAAGCGATGGGGTAATTAAGCCCGATAAACCAATAATATCGGCTTTTTCGTCGATGGCGGTTTGCAGTATTTTATCAGCAGGTACCATTACGCCTAAATCAATAACTTCGTAGTTATTACATTGCAGTACCACGCCTACAATGTTTTTACCTATGTCGTGTACGTCGCCTTTTACGGTCGCCATCACTATTTTACCATTGGTTGAACCTTCTTCTTTTTCGGCTTCAATAAATGGGTCTAGGTAGGCTACGGCTCGTTTCATTACGCGCGCCGATTTAACCACTTGTGGTAAAAACATTTTACCTGCGCCAAATAAATCACCTACCACGTTCATGCCGTCCATTAACGGCCCTTCAATTACGTGAATAGGTTTATCGGCAGCAGCGCGGCACTCTTCTGTGTCTTCATCTATAAAGGTGGTAATGCCTTTTACAAGCGCGTGCTCAAGGCGTTTTTCTACAGGCCATGTGCGCCATTCTAAATCTTCTACTCGCTCAGCTTGTGCCATACCAGAGTATTTTGGTGCAAGCTCTACTAAACGCTCGCCTGCGCCTGGGTCTGTGTTAAGTATTACGTCTTCAACGGCTTTACGAAGCTCTTCTGGTATGTCGTCGTAAACAGCAAGCTGGCCTGCGTTTACAATCCCCATATCCATGCCTGCTTTTATGGCGTGGTATAAAAATACCGAGTGAATAGCTTCACGTACTGGGTTATTACCTCTAAATGAAAACGATACATTAGACACCCCGCCCGACACTTTACAGTGCGGTAAATTTTGCTTAATGCGGCGTGTGCCTTCAATAAATTCTACTGCGTAGTTATCGTGCTCTTCTATACCGGTGGCTACGGCAAATATATTAGGATCGAATATAATATCTTCTGGTGGAAAACCAATGTCTTCTACTAATATTTTGTAGCTGCGGGCACATATTTCATATTTGCGGTCTGCTGTATCAGCTTGTCCGTCAGTATCAAACGCCATTACAACGGCAGCTGCACCAAAGCGTTTTATTATTTTAGCTTGGCGAATAAACGGCTCTTCGCCCTCTTTTAGCGATATAGAGTTAACAATGGCCTTACCTTGAATACACTTTAAGCCTGCTTCTATTACTTCCCATTTAGAGGAGTCGACCATAATGGGTACGCGTGAAATATCAGGCTCTGAGGCTATTAAGTTTAAAAACTTAACCATAGCGGCTTTTGAGTCCAACATGGCTTCGTCCATGTTTATATCAATAACCTGTGCGCCATTTTCTACTTGTTCGCGGGCCACTGTTAGCGCGGCTTCAAAGTCTTCTTCCATGATTAAACGTTTAAACATTGCAGAACCGGTTACATTGGTACGTTCGCCGACATTAGTAAATACTGCTATTTGTTGGGTCATGTTGGCTCCTTAATTTAAGTTACAGGCTTCAAGGCCTGATAAACGCATGCGTACTTCAAGCTCTGGCAGTTGGCGTGGTTTTACCCCTTCAAGCCCTTTTGCAAAAGCACGAATATGCGCAGGCGTGGTGCCACAACATCCACCTACTATATTAATAAAGCCCGATTTACCCCAATCGATAATTTCGGCTGCCATTTCAGGCGCTTCTAAGTCGTATTCACCAAACTCATTAGGCAAGCCCGCATTAGGGTGTACCGATGTAAAGGTTTCGCACACGCGCGAAAGCTCTTCTACATATTGGCGCAGTAAATCAGGGCCAAGCGCGCAGTTTAAACCAATCGAAATAGGCTTAATATGGCGAATAGAGTTATAAAATGCTTCGGTTGTTTGCCCAGAAAGCGTACGCCCTGAAGCGTCGGTAATAGTGCCCGAGATCATAACTGGTAATGTGCGCCCTGCTTGCTCAAAGGCTTCTTCTACACCAAACGAGGCGGCTTTTGCATTAAGCGTGTCGAATATAGTTTCAATTAGTATTAAGTCGGCGCCGCCTTCCATTAATGCAAGGGTAGACTCTACATACGCAGTAACCAGCTTATCAAAGGTGACGTTTCGGTAACCCGGATCGTTTACGTCTGGCGAAATTGAACACGTTTTAGATGTCGGCCCTAAAACACCGGCTACATAGCGCGGCTTTTCTGGCGTTTTAGCCGTAAATTCATCGCAAATTGCGCGTGCTAATTTAGCCGACTCTACGTTTATTTCACGGCTTAGGTTTGCCATGTCGTAATCTTCCATCGAAATAGTGGTCGAGTTAAACGTGTTGGTTTCGATAATATCGGCGCCCGCCGATAAAAAACCACGATGAATATCAGTGATTAAGTCGGGCTTAGTTAGGCTTAATAAATCGTTATTGCCTTTAATTAATACATGCCAGTCTTTAAAACGCTCTCCGCGATAGTCTTCTTCTTCTAGCTTATGATCTTGGATCATGGTGCCCATAGCGCCATCTAAAATTAAAATGCGTTCTTTTAATGCGGCGCTTATTTCGGCTTGCTTATTATTTGTAGGCGCGTTATTCGGCATAGTTGTTAGTCCTCACGTCTTGGCTAACTAAATTAATATCATACGGTGTGGTTTGGTACACGTAGTAATTTAACCAGTTCGAAAAAAGTAAAAAAGCATGGCTTTGCCACGTTTTTGAAGGTTGTTTGGTTGCATCGTCATCCGGAAAGTAATTTTCGGGCTTTGGTGCATTAGGGCTTTTTTTACAATCGCGCTCGTATTCTGCTTTTAGCGAGTCGGCGTCGTACTCTGGGTGGCCGGTTATAAACACTTGGCTACCCGATTTGTTTTTAAGTAAGTAAGCCCCTACTCGCTCAGAACCTGCCAGTACAACGAGTTCTTCACAGGCGTTTATTTTATTTATATCAATATGGCCGTAGCGTGAGTGCGGTACTAAAAAGGTATCGTCGAATCCGCGAGTCAGTGCACCGTGATCAAAATAACACTGGTGAGTAAATACGCCACACAGTTTATCGTCTTTTAAATCGCGTTTTAAATTGTAACGGTGATATAACGCTGCATGCGCTGCCCAACACGAAAACAACGTAGAGGTAACGTGTTGCTCAGCCCAATCAATAATGACTTTTAGCTCATCCCAATACGCTACATCGTCGTATTCTAAATGCGCAAGTGGCGCACCGGTTACTATTAATGCATCGTAATTGTTGTCTTTAACCTCAGAAAAATAACGGTAAAAGGTATCAAGGTGCTCTTCTGAATTGCTGCTACTGCGGTGAGTGTCGAGGCGCAGTAGTTCTACGTTTACTTGCAAAGGCGAATTGGCAAGTAAGCGAATAAACTGAACTTCGGTTTCTACTTTATTAGGCATCAAGTTTAAAATAGCCAAACGCATTGGGCGTATTTCTTGCGTTTTTGCACGACTTTTTGGCATTACAAATACGTTTTCTTGACGTAAACGTGCAATTGCCGGCAACTCGTCTTTTACTGTAATTGGCATACTTTACTCCTGCTCATAAAAACCGAGGCTTAATTATGAACTGAAAGTAAAAAATATCAACCTCTAGATGTATAGATGTCCAAATGAAATTTATTCATGGTTTTTTTAAGACTTACTAAAAGCTATAGATGAGGGGCAGTGCATTTATATTGAAGTACTTTGTTTTAGTGAATTGAAACAGCGCTACTAAAATCAGTAGCGCTATTATAATTAAAAACGATAATTTACAGATAAATTAAGAGCGTAAATATCGCCTTCATTTGTATCAAAATATTGGTATTCAGCACTTACTTGCCAGCGTTGAGTTAGCCTAAAGTCAATGCCGGTTCCGTACGTTACGCCGCCTTCATCGTAGTTTTGCTCAGTTATTAGCGTAGAATTTGTATCTGTACCAGTTATTGATTCTGCAAGGTTTTTTAAGTCGCCTTCATTGTAACTTAATTTATTTCTACCATAGCCACCAAATAAAAACACATCAGCTCGAGATGAAATTGGATAATTAGCTTTTACAAATATACTTGTTTGCAAATCAAGGCTCGAATCGATTTCGCTCTTAATGAATTCTGAACTAAGCGAGCCGTCCTGTGGGTTCTGAGTGTAAACAATTCCGTGTAGAGGCGTTGACTCATCATTTAACCCAAACCCTATACGCCCTTCTAATGCAAAGTAACGCGAAAACTGATATCCAAACCGGCCGTAAAGCGTTGTAAACTGTATGCTATCACTCTCGTATACATCAATTTGCGTAGACCCTATCCCTATTCCTTGGTAATAACCATTTACATGGAGTATGTCTGCTTGGCTCGAAAATGAGTATAAACCTAAAAGTAATGCCCCTAACTTTGTAACTATATTCATGTTCATTCCTTTAAACCTTTGTAATATTTAATAATGTGATGTTGAACAACAAACTAAGTGTGGCCTGCCTATATAACTTGCTTATACTTTACAGTTTGTAAATATACTGTACCACTTTTGTTAAAAATGGAATGTATTTGAACAATATAAAACAATAGATTACAGAATTTTACACAATAGAAATCCTGTAATAGTAGTGTTTTTAACGAGCAATCAAAACAAAGTACCGCTTAGGTAAGTGTATTGTTCTATACAGCATTCGTTGACTGTTTCACCCGTCAGCCACTACAATACAACATTGAAATTTTTATTATTATTTGAAGGCTTTCCTCCATGGTTTTACCTGATAAATTTATATTCTCGATGAGTCGAGTATCTAAGGTTGTGCCACCTAAGCGCACTATCTTAAAA
>OJFU01000569.1_pt1 | contig 10642 bp, 7 predicted proteins | sample 1594331 | NCBI WGS metagenome assembly OJFU01 (sample SAMN05416801, study PRJEB24817) | seawater metagenome | isolation source: Sea water | place: Canada:Atlantic | collected 2013-11 | reverse complement strand
CGAGATGTAGAGAGGTCTCGTGGGCTCGGAGATGTGTATAAGAGACAGAAACATAACGTTGTGAGCATTGGCATATGCACAGCCTTGAAGGAAATAATCATCTATCCAATCACGACGTTTAATTTTTTTAGCAGTTTTAAAATCTATTATTGATGGAACGCCTTTTACTAAGCCTACACAGTCTGCAGTCCCAGCATATAGGCCATCTAGAATAAGACCCACCTCCAAACCCCAAGTTTCATCAATAGATTTCAATCCATCACTTATAAATTTCTTAGTTATACTTTTGGCAATTAAATCTGTTCTAGTTTCAGAAAAATCATCCCATTCATTGCCATGGAGGTATTCCTCTATAGCCTCATGCACTGCTGATCCAATGTCTGTACTTTCTTTAATAACTCTTTCAGCTTCCTTCTCTCCAACTCTTCTCTTCCATTGCTCAATACCTTTCTTTTCAGAAGTTCCAGATAGGATAGTTGTTACGCTTGGGACTGGAGTTCCTGTGCTATCTATATAATGGCGACCTCTTTCTAAATCAACTCTTTCTAAAGATGGATAATCATATTTATTTTCAATCATTTAGTATCTCGTCATTAAATAGTTTCTGTAATGGGCTAAGATCATTTTCAAAATTTTTCCAATAATCTAATCCAGTTTTATAAATAGGTTGTCTTACCTGCTCTGCGCTTGGAGTTTTAACTGGTCTTTTAGATTTATAAAATTCTAAACACTGACTTTCAAATGGAAGATTGCAATAATCTAAAAGATTAGCGATCTCTGCATCCGTATTATTAATCATATTTGAATATTTAACCGTATATATCTCGTTTGGGTATAAATCATGCCAGTGATTCATGAGTTTTATGTAGTCATTGTAAAATAGCCCCAAATCTTCTAAGTCATATGTAAATAATTGGCCTTTTGCAAAGAATTGTTTAAAGCAACTAAAACATGTATCCATAGCGCCCCTTCTGGTATCAATTATTTTTGCATTAGGAAGAATTGTTTTAATTAGTCCAATATGTAAAAAATTATTAGGCATTTTATCTATAAAAAATGGTGCATTGCCTCTTCCCCATTTTGTTTGATCAATATATTTTTTGCCTAAATCTGATATTTGTAGTTCAGAGAGCTTACTTAAAAAATTAGGATAGGCCTTGCTATCTTTGCCTAGCGCCTCGACCTCTTTACTAAGATTCATTATGTTGGGTAATTCTTGCGTACCATCAACCATTGAGTGAGAGGATATAATTTGGTCTATCAGAGTAGAGCCTGATCTTGGTAGGCCTAAAATAAATATCGGATCATTATTTAGGCATTTAGATTTTTTAATTTTTTGAATATTTTTCTTATTAAAAAATTCGATTGTTTTATTTATATTCTCTGTATTATTTTGCGATGAATACTTTATTGATTTTCTTTTCAGCCAATTACCTTCTTGGTATTTTTTAAATGACAATTCGTATTGCTCTGATCCTTCATACGCTTTTCCAAGGGCAAATAATAATTGTATGTTTTCAATTTCAGAGATATCAGATTTAACAGTATCTTCCATTTCGTTTATCTGCTTATTTGTAAAAGTGTATGTCTTAAGATTAGCTAAACTCCAATAAGCTTCTCCAGAATCAGGATTATGTTTTATTGCATTAATATATGACTCAATTGACTTATCTTTGTTGCCAATAGTGTTGTATGCATGACCTAAACTTAAATAGGCTCTAGGGCTATCAGCTTTAAGTGAAACGCATCTTGAGTATGCAACTATCGCTTCTTTATATTTTGCTAGCATTATAAGAATAGTCCCATAATCAGCCCAAACACTTGCATTTTTTGGATCTAAGGCAAGAATATTATCCATAGATTTTTGTGCTTTCTCAAGTTGTCCAGAAAGCCTATAGACTAATGAAATATTTCTCCATAGAAGACTATAGGTAGGAGCTATCTGAATAGCTTTAATTAAAATTTGTTCTGCAATTTTATACTTTCCACCTTTAGTAGCAAGAATACCAAGCAGCCTCATAGCATCGACATTATCAGGCTCATCTTGAAGTATTGTTTTATATGTTTCTTCTGCTAATTTAAGTCTCCCCGCTTTAGCATGTCGTATGCCTTTATATAAATTTGAGTAGGTCTTATTATCCTCTAAGAAATTTTGAATAGCCTCATCGGCATCATCCTCTCTATCTAATTCAACTAAGATATTAGTGAGCTGTCTTAATAAACCTATTTCAGGCCTTAACTTTAAAAGATCTTCAAATTTAGAACAGGCTTCATGTTTTTTTTCTTGAAATAGCAAAATTTGAATTTCTTTTTCTAATAACTCATCACTATTTGGATTTATTTCTAAGCCTTTATGAATATAGTCAATTGCATCTTTTGGTTGATTAAGTTTTATTAAAACATCTATAAGTAAGAAAATAGAATTAAGCTCATTAGGAAAAACTTTTAAAATTTCTAATAATTGAGCCTTAGCAAGGGATAACTTGTTATCATTAAGATAATTTTTAGCTTGTTCGAAGGCTTTTTTAGGAGAATCTAAATCTTTCATATATATAAGAACATTATAGAACTTTCAAAAGATTGGAATAAGTCTTTAGTCATTATTCCTATTTTACTATCATTTGGAATGTGTGTGTATGCTATCAATGACCCGGAGACTACTTCAGCTCAACTTGCGACTGTATATAACTTAGCAGCACTTAAATTTGAAACAGTTTTTCAATATGGCGCTTTAATTATTCTTGTTTTCTTAGTTAGCATTGCTTTAAGTAAAGTTGGTAATAAAAAGATTAATGTTGCTGGAGCATCTGAATATTCTTTATTGTCATGGAGCTCTATGTTATTTGCTGCAGGCATGGGGGCATCTATTTTATATTGGTCTCCTATTGAATGGGCAGCCTACTATTCAGGACCTCCTTTTGATCTAGAAGTAGGTTCAGATGAAGCTCTGTTAACTATTAATACTTATACATCTTTTCATTGGGGATTTAGTGGATGGGCTATCTATGCATTGCCAGCTGTAGCATTTGCTATCGCTACAACCCTGAATAAATCTACCCCGCTCACATTTGGATCTCTTCTTATTCACAAAGATCTTCCTTTTAATAACTTCTTGAAATCTTTATTTGATGTATTTTTTATATTTGGAATCCTTGCAGGTGCTGGGGTTGGTCTAGGTTTATCCTTTCCATTAATAGCAGAGGTAATAGCTAATTTGCTTGGTATACCCTCCTCATTAGTATTAGAAATGATCATTCTATTAATATGCTTAACTATTATCACCACAAGCGCCTACCTTGGTATAACAAAAGGTATTAAAAGACTCAGTAATATCAATATAGTTCTGGTAATAATGCTTTTGATCTTTGTATTGCTTGTTGGTCCTACCCAATACATCATCTCTACTAGCTTTGATGTAATGGTTAATTATGTTCAAGATTTTATTAAAATGAGTACTTATACAGGTAGTCAGTTTGTGCAAAGTTGGACAGTCTTTTATTGGGCATGGTGGTTGGCGTTAGCTCCATACTTAGGAGTATTTTTTGTAAATATATCTAATGGGAAATCTATTCGCCAATTAATACTAGGGACAATAATTATTGGTGGAGTTGGTTCAATTCTTCATTTTTTAATAATAGGAAATTATTCCCTACATTTATTTGAAACTGGTGCATTGGATTTACCTACGCTTCTTGCAAATGAGCGACCAACTAAGGTGATTGTTGATGTAATATCCTCATTGCCCTTAAATACATTGATGTTAACAATATACGGAATAATTTCTATCATATTTTTATGCACTACATATGATTCCTGCGCTTTTATTCTCTCAAAAACAGCTATGAAAACACCAGATATGGAACCATCAAAAATTCTAAGAATTGTATTTTCTGCATTACTAGTTGTTCAGCCTGCAATTCTTATGTATCTTGGCGGCCTACAAACTGTTAAATATATGCTTGTGATAACTTCTATACCCCTTATCTTTATAAATATTTTACTTATCGGATATATCTTTAAAAATGTACAAAAAATCTAATAACTCTAATTATTATCTTCATAACTTTGCCTCTATAGATGCAAATAAAGACTCTTTGCTCATGATTCCTGGTGCAGGAATGGACCATAGAATTGTAAAAGATATTAAATTAGACTCAGCTCTATTTAATCAAACTCTTGCAATTGATTTACCCCACCATGGGTATTCAACAGGACCTAAATTAAAAACTATTGAAGACTATGCAGAAGGTGTTGAGGAAGTCTTAAGTGATGTTGATATAAGCAACTTTCATCTCTGCGGACACAGCATGGGGGGCCTTATTGCACTAAGAATTGCATTTAATCAGAAGCTTAAATTTAAATCAGTAAATATTTTGAATTCATCAGCTCCTATGTTCGTTGGTACAGCTTTGCTTGATGATGCGAGAAAGAATTTAGATTCAGCTATGGATATGCTTACTACCTATGGGGTTAATCAACCTCCAAAAGCTAAGGCAAGCGGCCCTATGTTTGGAACTAAAGGCTCTGGTTTTTATCAAAAAAAATCTGATTTAATTAATACTCCCTATGGAAGTAAAAAAATCATAGATAATTTAGACAATGAAGTTGATCTTTATGACTTAAAAAAACTATTCAATCAAATAACTAAAGACATTCTAAGCAATGATCTTACTGCTTGTAAGAACTTTTCATTAAGTGAAACTGACATATCCTCGTATGAAGGACTTGTTACCTTTGTTCTTGGTGAGAAAGATAAACTTATCCCATTGAAATACGTAGAAAAGTTTTGTGAAAATTTAAAAAGTGCTGAAATAAAGGTCCTTGATAACTTAAGTCACTTTACATTCTATGAAGATCCTACCAAGCTCTCAGAAGAGCTTGGTAAGTTATTATCTAGAGATAATTAAAATCTATATCTAAGCCTAACGCCAATAGTTCTTGGCTTGCTTCCAGTTCTTCTGATGTCACCAAAGTCATCATAAATACCCAGAGTAGGATCAGAGTCATGAACATTTTCAAGATAGACTTCTACTGAAGAATGCTTCAGGAAGCCAAAGATATCATCAGCTTGGGAACTGGCCTTGCTAGAAGGATTAACCCCAAATCTTAAATTAGCTAGTGAATATGAACCATTAGTATCAGTATTGGCTGATGATTGATAGCTCTCTCCTGTATAGGAGTGATCATAACTAACATAGGCATCCCTATTTCTAATTACAAAATCCTTATTCATAGACATTACAAACTGTTCAGTTGGAACATAAGCTAACTGATTACCTTTCGGAGTTGAGAGCTCACCTTGTAAATCATATATATCTTCCTTAAATTCTGGATCTGTTAAGGCAAGCATTAATGAAGCGCTAAAAGTATCTGAAATATTAAAATAACTCTCTAGTTCCAGACCGGTAATAGTTGCTTGACCAACATTTTGAACAAAGGCAACTGTTAATAAATCATAAATATAACTAGTGGACTGAAAGTCATCCCAATTCATAGTATGTAAATTACCATTTAAGACAATCTTGCCATCAGCAAAAGTTGATTTAAAACCAGCTTCTAAGTTAGTGAGGGTATCAGAATCATATGTTGCAGGAACAATACCTGATTCTCTAGCTTGTTTATTTAACCTATTGGTACCACTTGGTCTAAAGCCTTCAGAATATGTAGCATAGAACAATACATCATCATTTAGCTTATGAGATAAATTAATCTTTGGAGAAATATCAGAAAAATCTTTTGAATATTTTTCTGTTCTTCCAGCAAAACCTAAGTTTGGATCAGTTTCATAGTAACCAAAGTAACCATCTTTAGCATCAAAATCAGCTTGATTATCATATGCTCGAAGCCCAACGGTTAATTCAGTTTTATCATCTAGTGGCCAAGTAGCTTCACCAAAAATAGCTTTTTGACTATCTTCTCTTACATTATCTTGTTTCCACCATCTGCCAGGAACAGTTGTAAGGGTTGGTGAGATAGCAGGCATATTATAAGTAGTTGAATATGCTAGTTTTTGATCTTCAATAAATACTCCAAGGATCCATCTAAAGCCAGAATCATTTGTTGATTGAAGTCTAAATTCTGTACTTTGTCTGTCATATTGATCATTTTCTACATAGAACATTCTTGCATCTGTAGATGCGTAGTAATCGTAATCATAAGCATATGCAGTATAAAAATCGTAATAGTTTGTATAAACATAATTAGTGTAGTCATATGTATAGTCTATCTCACGATCAAAAATAGATGTATTGAATGTAAATTCAACATCATCAGATAGATTTCCACTAATTGTTAATGATGTTTGTGTAAACTCATCATCAAAAGTTTCATCACCAAATCTTGAATTTTTTCTTGCACCTTCTGCAACATCAGTTTCCCATGAGCCATTTGAGAAGGACTTGTGGCTTAAGAAAGATAAATCTACCGTAGTCCCACTTTCCATGTCATGACCTAAGCGAATTCTGTGTCCAGACTTGTCAATCCAGTTATAGTCATCTTCAACATAACTGCTGTTATCAATCGTAGCACCTGTGTAATAAAAACTTACAGTAGAAGGAACATTGTCAATCCAACCTCCATTACTAATATCATATGCGCTAATTCTTACAGCTGTGCTTGTTCCCAGCGGAATATTAACAAAAGTCTCAAGAGACTCATCAGTTGTACCGTCATGAATATCACCTCTTTCGATATCAAAACCAGCCTCAAAACCAGAAGGATCAGGTTTATTAGTAATAATCCTAACTGTACCTGATTGAGAGGAAGAGCCGTATAAAGTACCTTGAGGTCCTTTTAGAATTTCTACTCTATTTACGTCATAGATATGAGGATCAGGGTTTCCGCCAATGGTTGATACAGGCTGTTCATCAATATAGTAAGCTGTTGATGCTTGTGCTCCAGCTCTATTACCAAAGCCTCCATCAGAAACACCTCTGATGTAGAAATATGAATTTCCAGAACCGCTTGAATCCATTGTTATGGATGGGGATAAAGCTGCAATATCTGCAAAATCAGTTATATTTTTTGCTTCAAGCTCTTCTGAACTAATTGCTTGAACTGCCATAGGTAAATCTTGAATATTAGTTGCTCTTTTTGAAGCTGTAACAACTATCTCTTCAACATTCTCTTCAGCACTCAATGTGCTAACTTGAGAGAAACCAAGCCCAATAGATAAAGCTCCTAAATATGACATTGCATATTTATTATCTTTAAATATATCTCTTAGTAGTAAAGTTATTGGATCTACTTTTTTCACAAAAAGCGGTTTAAGTAAAAAATTATTCATGCTAACCCCCTAGCAAAGTCTATTTTAATAAACTAAAAAAGCTTATTAGTAATTTTAATTACCTAATACTAGCATAGTAAAGGGGTATTTATCCAAGATTTAAGTATAAAAAAGATACAAGCTTTAGTAAGAAAATAACCTATCTAATAAGTATTTTGAGCCATTGATCTTATTAATGTCTCTGCATTCTGGGTAAATAATATCTGATTGAAGGTCGCTCCTGCAATAGCCCTCACCTGGAGAAAGTCCAGGCCAAGAATGACCACTATTGAGATTTAATATGGCTGTAATAGTTACATTGTTATCACAATTATAAAATACGGTCTCTTTTGTCTGAAAAATAGTATCAATAGAGGTAGATTTTTTATCTTTGCAATTAAATTTAGAAGACCAAGAAGATGCTGTTAAGAGGATTGGTTCATAAAAATATCCACCTGAGGATGTAATATTTACCGGAGGAGTGCTTTTATCAAGCATACCGCCATAAATAACAAGGTTTGTTGGTTTTTCAGGAGTACAACTCAAACCTAATGGATGCATGCCAACTACATTGAGAACACCATTAAAAAGATCAGGATATTTGCATCCAGCCATCTGAGCCATCATTCCGCCATTACTTAATCCCATTACATAGGTTTTATTTATAGAAAATGTATTTTTCATGTGAATAACTATATCTTTAATGAAGCCTAAATCATCACTGCAGCTTGTCCAATGGCAAGCATCTTGATTACTGCAATTTGAATAGATAGGCGAAAGATCAGCGTTATCATCACAAATTTTTATATCCTGATTTAATTCATATAAAGACGTTAAATGATTCCAGGAGCTTACATAATATTCGCTAATACCTGGATTCATTTCATTGCTACCTGATTCAATGCTTTGATAGAAATAACTTCCTTGGGGATAAACTACAATAATGCCCTGCTCTTCTGCATAAAGATTAAAACCTCCGGTAGTTTCTTTTTCAAAACCAGTAGCTGAACCGGAATAACCATGAAGACCTATCATCAAATCATAAGAATCTTTTTTAACATCTGGGATATAGATAAGATAAGAGCGAGCTTCGCCTCCGTAATTAAGAGTTATTCTCTCCATGCTATGTCCAAGAGGAATAAAAAGTATAGAAAATAGAAAAAGGTACTTAATCACTTTTGTATAAAACGGATAATTTCTTCATATGTTTTATTTTTATCAACCTCATTAAGTATTTCATGACGAAAGCCTTCCAACAAAACTATTTCTACTGAGTGAACATATTCATTTAAAAAAGAAAAAAGAGCTTCAACTCCCTTACCTTGATCACCAACTGGATCTTCTGTGCCAGCAATTAATAAAATTGGTAAGTCTGGATTAAGTAATTTCATTTGTTCTGTAGAGAAAGTTGTAATAACTCCATCAGCTATATCTTCGTACATTTGATTGGTTGGAATAAAACCGCATAAAGGGCTATCTATATACTCATCTACGCTTGAATCATTAGATGATAACCAGTCATGAGTTGTTCTATTAGGTTTAAAAAAGCTATTAAACTTTTCAGTAGTTAATATATTAGACATGCCACTTGGGGACTTGCCTCCTTTAAATAATTTAATACATTTAATAAGAAGTTTTTGAATGCCTAACAGTGATGTGGATAGTTTAGATGATGCGGAAAGTATAACTTTGGTAGGGTTTATATCTCTTTGCAGAAAAGACAAAGTAAGCCAGCTTCCCATGCTATGAGCTAAGATGTAATGAGGTAGATTGTCATAATGAGATTCTATTGTTTTAAAAGATGCCTCCATGTCATTTAAGACAACATTCCAGCCATCATTATCTGAGAAATAACCTGGAAGCGCTCCTGAATTAATCCAATGACCATGGCCTCTATGATCTATACCGACCACATGATATCCAAGTGAATTAAAATGCTCTCTAGTTTCTGTATATCTTCCAAAGTGTTCAGCCAAGCCATGATAAATATGTATTACTCCTTTAGCATTTTCAGAGGAGCTCGACTCTGAGATATATATTCTCATGGAGTCATTATTTAAGGATTTGGCTGTAATAAATTTCATAAACGTTTAAAATATTATGACTCAATTTTAAATGGTTATGGAAAATATTTACATCTCAGGAACTGGTTATTGGAAAGCTGATGAAATCGTTACTAATGACGAAATAGTTTCGTCTTTTAACAGTTATGTTGAAAAGTTTAATAAAGATAATCATCAGGAAATAGAAGCAGGTAATGTTGAAGCTCTAGGTCTATCTTCAACTGATTTTATAGAGAAAGCATCAGGAATTAAAACTAGATATTTAATTGATAAAAAGAATTGTCTTGATATAAATGTGATGAGGCCAATTTTAAGACAAGAGAAGGCTGAAAATCTTTCATGGCATGCTGAGATGAGTGTCCATGCTGCAAAAGAAGCATTCAAGCAAGCAGGCATCGGACCAGAAGATGTTGATGGAGTGATCCTAGGAACATCTCACTCAGCTAGAAATTACCCATCATTAGCAATGGAAGTAATGGAAGAACTTGGAATTAATGGATACGGTTATGATATTTTAGTAGGTTGTTCATCAACAACTTTTGCAATAAGTAATGCATATAGCGATATTGCTTCAGGATTAGCTAAAACAATATTGGTAGTAAACCCTGAACTCACCTCGCCTCATAACGATTTTACTTTAAGAGATAGCCATTTTATTTTTGGTGATGCTTGTGTTGCTACTATCGTTCAAAAAGACTCCACTTCTGAACATAGGGTTAAAATTATTGATAGAAAGTTAGTAACGCAGTTTTCAAATAACATTAGAAGTGATTTTGGATATTTAAATAGAGTTGAGGAAAATCCAAGAGATGAAAAAGATTTATACTTTAAGCAAAATGGTAAAAGTGTATTTAAAGAAGTCTGTCCAATGGTAGCAAATCTAATTACCAGCCAATTGCATGACGCAGGATTGGAAGCGAAAGATATTACTCAATATTGGTTACATCAAGCCAACTCAAATATGTGCAGATTTATCATCACTAAAATTCTTGGAACAAGTGAATATGATGATGATGTTGCTCCGATGATATTAAGTGAATTTGGAAATATAGCTTCTGCTGGCTCTTTGCTTTCATTTCACTTAAACAACAAATTAAAGAAAGGACAAAAAGGAATTATCTGCTCATTTGGAGCCGGTTACTCTATTTGCTCTATAATGATAGAAAAAGAATAAGTATTTATTCTTTATTAAATTAACAAATAATATTTATAATACTCTTATGGCTGAATATGACGCACTAATCGTTTTTATACTCTCTGCAATTCCTGTCTCTTATACACATCTCCGAGCCCACGAGACCTCTCTACATCTCGT
>OJFU01000563.1_pt1 | contig 10707 bp, 8 predicted proteins | sample 1594331 | NCBI WGS metagenome assembly OJFU01 (sample SAMN05416801, study PRJEB24817) | seawater metagenome | isolation source: Sea water | place: Canada:Atlantic | collected 2013-11 | reverse complement strand
GAGATGTGTATAAGAGACAGGTCTTGTATAAACGCCCAACAGATCGCTGCAAAAGTAATCTCAAAGGATCAACAGCCCCTAATATTTAATCGGTTTAAATAAACCTTATTAAAATAAAAAACCAGTTTATCGAGTCGATAAACTGGTTTTTTTACGCGTTAAGTTTGTGAAAACCCGCCCTTGATATGTGAAGAAATACTTCGGCGTAGCGCTTAGCCTTTATTGGAAACTAACTATAAATTGGCAGCTTTACGTAAATCGTCTGCTTTATCTGTTTTTTCCCAGCTAAAGGCTGTGAAAGTATCATCACCAACAGTCATTTCAAATGGTTCGCGACCAAAGTGACCATATGCAGCTGTTTGCTTATACATAGGGTGTAAAAGGTCTAACATTTTAGTAATGCCATACGGACGTAAGTCAAAATGTTCACGTACTATTTCAACTAATTTCTCTTCAGAAATTTTGCCAGTACCGAAGGTATCAATAGAAATTGAGGTAGGTTCGGCAACACCAATAGCATAAGAAATTTGAATTTCACAACGATCTGCAAGACCAGCTGCAACAATGTTTTTAGCAACATAGCGTCCAGCATAAGCCGCGCTACGGTCAACTTTTGATGGATCTTTACCAGAGAAAGCACCACCACCATGACGAGCCATACCACCATAAGTATCAACAATGATCTTACGACCCGTTAATCCACAATCACCTACTGGACCACCAATAACAAAGCGACCGGTTGGGTTGATATGATATTTAGTCTCTTCAGTTAATAACTCTGCTGGTAATACATGGTTAATGATATTTTCCATAACAGCATTAACTAAGTCTTCCTGCTTAATATCAGGGTTATGCTGTGTAGAAAGAACAACAGTATCAATTGCAACTGGCTTATTATCTTCATAGATAAAAGTTACTTGTGATTTAGCATCTGGACGCAACCAAGGTAAAACACCTGATTTACGTGCTTCAGCTTGACGTTCAACTAAACGGTGAGAGTAATATAATGGTGCAGGCATTAGTGTTGGAGTTTCGTTGGTTGCATAACCAAACATTAAACCTTGATCACCAGCACCTTGTTCTTCTGGCTTGCTGCGATCTACGCCTTGAGCGATTTCAGGCGACTGTTGACCAATCAAATTCATGATGCCACAAGTTGCGCCATCAAAACCAACATCTGATGAGGTATAGCCAATTTCACTAATCACGTTACGGGTAAGTTTTTCTAAATCAACCCAAGCATTAGTTGATACTTCACCAGAAATAATAGCAACACCAGTTTTTACCATAGTTTCACAGGCCACACGGGCATACTTATCTTTGGCAATAATGGCATCTAATACCGCATCAGAAATTTGATCGGCAATTTTATCCGGATGGCCTTCAGAAACAGACTCGGAAGTAAAAAAATGTCTAGACATAAATCCTCAGAATAATTTGAGTTATACAAAATAATGGGGCGATTCTACACCTGTTGAAAACAACTTTCTAGCTTTTTTACGCCTAGACGGCTAAACGTCTCTAAATTTTTATGGTTTTATTGAACTAGCGTAAGTTCTTGGGAGATTTTAACAATTGAATACTTAATTTATGAGGACGTTAGTGCATATAAAGTGAGTGGCTCCTGCCATAATTTACTAAATATTTTTTCTTGTTGTTTAGTCTCAAGCGAACTAAAAAATTGATATTGTCCTTGCTGTGTTTTACATGCTTCGATGTTATTTTCAGCTAATTTCTTGGTTAATTGCACTGTTACTGGCGCTGCCGTTTCAATAATATTGACTTGCTGGCCAGCAATAAGACCAATTTGTTTTTGAAGAAATGGGTAATGTGTGCAGCCCAGTACTAAGGTATCTATTCCTTGCATAATCAAAGGGTCGATATATTGTTTTAGCAAAACATTGCATGCTTGGCTATTTTGTTTATCTTGCTCAATGAATTCAACTAAACCAGGGCAGGGCTGAATGATCACATGAGCGCCATTGTGGTGTAAGTCAATTAAGTCTTTAAAGCGTTGATTTTCACTTGTCGCTTGTGTGGCTAAAATGGCTACTTTTTTAGTGATACTTTGTTTTGCGGCAGGTTTGATTGCCGGTTCAACGCCAATAATAGGAATATTTATTTTTGCTCTGAGTTGCTCAATGGCATTTACGGTTGCTGTATTACAGGCAATAACTATAGCTTTTACGCCTTTAGCAATAAGCTGTTCTGCAATGATATTAACCCGCTCGATAATGAATTCGACCGATTTTTCACCGTAAGGAGCATGGAGGCTGTCGGCAATATAGATGATGTTTTCATGGGGGAGTTGCTGGGCAATGCATTTAGCAATTGAAAGTCCGCCAACGCCAGAGTCAAATACGCCAATCGGAGCTGAGTTGCTAGAGATTTCTAGTTTAGTTTTTTGAGTAATAATAGTTTTTTTCTCAGCCATATTAAAGTATTTTTTCAAGTAAATTGTATTGCTTTTATCAGCCAAAAAGCAATACAATTAATTAAGTAAGGTTTTTTGTTTATTTAACTGTATTCAAGATAAAGCACGGTTTGAAACAGCTGATTTTAAATTTTATCTTGAAAGCTCAATTATTGAGCCGTTTGGTATAAGGAAGTTCATGTCTAATGTTGTTTCAGTAACGCGATTCAAAGCATTTCCACCGTTAATGTGGATTTTATTATTTGGTTCATTTATTACCCGTGGTAGTTACTACATGGTATGGCCATTTTTAGCGGTGATACTGTATGAAAAGTTTGCTTTATCAGCCACACATGTCGGACTGATCCTTTCAAGTGCAGCGGTAATTTCAGTGTTGGTAAGTTTTGTTGGTAGCGCATTATCTGATCGCATTGGCCGGCATCAGTTAATGTATGCCAGCGGTATTTTATATATTATTTCTTTCTCGTTATTAGCTGAGGTTAACTCTATTGCTGGTTACGCCTTAGTAATAACCTTATGTTCAATTGCAACTGCATTGTGGCGTCCCCTTACGTCAGCGTTAATTGGCGATATCATTGATGATAAAGCTACTCGTGAACTCGCTATGCAGTCTTTATATTTTATTGTAAATGTTGGTTGTGCTGTTGGCCCAATGTTAGGGCTTTGGTTATGTTTAACGGGAGAGCAATCAAGTTTTTATATTACGGCGGCTGCATTTGCTTTTTTATTAGTGCTGTTATGGTGGGGCTTTTATCAACACAGTAAGTTTGATGCCAAGTCATTGAAAGCTAATCAAAGCACCACTAGCGATGTACATACTCAACCAGCAAGTACGGTAAAAGAAAAAAGTGCTGGCAGTGAGAAAATAATAAAGGTGTTAACTGCCGATAAATTATTACAGTGTCTTATCTTGGCTAATATTTTATGTATGTTTATTTACGCACAAATGGATAGTTCACTTATACAATATTTGACCAGAACTAAAGTTCCTGATTTATTAGAGCTTATTTCAGCGATGATTTTTACTAATGCGTTAGTCATCATCTCAACGCAGTTTTTATTATTGAAGTTAATGGCAAGTTTATGCTTAGTTAGCCGAATACAGGTCGGTCTAGTATTGTTGATGTGTTCGCAAATTTGGCTAGCAGTTAATCCACTAACGCTTTTTTGGGGGTGGATTGGTGCAATTGTAGTGATGAGCTTAGCGGAAACTATTTTATTCCCAACCATGAACGTGCATATTGATCGTTTGGCGCCGGAGCATTTACGTGGTGCTTATTTTGGTGCCGCCTCATTTTATGAATTTGGCTATGCTATTGCGCCACTAGGGGGAGGTATTATTCTCGACCAATTAGGTGGTTCATGGTTGTTCTTTATTGCGGCTGCGTTAACGCTGGTCGTTATGTATCTTTACAGTATATTGGATAAGCTACCAAGACCTGACTTTGTAAGAATTGAAAGCTAAACGTCGTTGAATAAACTAGATTGCCTTGTTTATTCATTTGAGCATGAATCAGCCATCTTAGGTAGGGTGATAACGAAGTGAACACCTGTAGGCGAGTCTAAAAGTGATATTTCACCGTGTAGCTGTTGGGTTATTATTCTTTTAGCAAGACTTAAGCCCATGCCACTACTACCTAATAAATGGTTTGTAGTATAAAAGGGATTGAATACTTTTACTTGTTCACTTTTAGCAATACCTTGACCGTTGTCTCTAAAGTGCAGTTTGATTAGATCGAGGTAATTTTCGAATTCAATGCTGATTGAGGGACTCTCGACATCAACTAAACCGTGTTCTAGTGAATTCTTACAAAGAATGAGTAAAACTTGTTGCAGTAAATCAGGTGCAATAAAAGCCTGAGTATCATCGTGCTCTTTATGTTTTATTTTGTACTTCACATTATGGATATTTAGCATATCTTTATGCTTTTTAAAGGTACTTTTTACTAAAGAAAATAACTCAAGTAACTGAAAATTCACGACCTCATTACAAATGAGTAAGTCTTGTAATTTACCTACTTGATCAGCAGTATGATTGAGGCTATTACTGAGTAAACTGACACTGTCTTTGATTGTGCCAAGGCATGATGACAATGTGTTTTGATTAAGAGATTTTTCCGCTAACTTTTGTTCTATATTTTCAATGGTTGATTCAATAATACTGGTCGCCGTTATGCCAATACCTAAAGGTGTATTAATTTCATGAGAAAGCCCACGGATTAAAATTGATAGCGCCTCAAGTTTTTGTTTCTCTTCTGCGATATGCTGCTGATGCAATTGTTTTAATTGCACTTCAAAACTTTGTTTAATCGCTTCTAATAGGCCAACAGTAGTCTCGGTAAATACATGCTCTTTGTTGTCTAAAATACAAAGAGTACCAAATAAGCTGCCGTCATTATCGACAATGGGCAATCCTAAATAGGCGATCATATTGAGTTTTAAATCAGGGTTGTCATTCCAGTTTTCATCACAAAGTGCGTTAGGAATATTTAACATCTTTTGTGATTTTATTACTTCTTCACAATAAAGTCCCGAGCCGTCTAAGCACTCAGTATGTCCAATAGTGTAGGGATTAGCATCAGTATCAATATTTTTGCTTAAAACGGTGATATTATTCTTTTCAATTTTCATCACCAAAGCAACAGGTACAGAAGCTAGCTTAGCAACTATAGCTAATGTTTTATTCCAGCTATCTATTAATTCTTGGCTCTTCTGATAATACAAATGTATGTTCCCTATATCGACACTACTCAACTAATAATATTAGGTAACTCGTACAAAAGACAGTACTTTAATATCCATAATATTGATGTGGATTATACTTTAAAGATGAAGTGGCTTAATAAAAAATTATTTTTATTAAAACTAAAGAGTGTCGACTCAAGAGAAGATATTTTGGGTGCTTTATTGTCATAATTGAAAAAATTGAAGAGTATAAATACTGCCTTTATTCATTGTTATTAGTGTTCAATAAAAGGATAAAACGCGCAGTAAATACAAGGCTAGATAGTGTATTTATTATTTTTAGGCTCTCATGCTAAGTTAATGATGTATTGAGCCATTGATACGCAGAAAGCCTTTGTCATATCTGAGAAAAAACTATGACCAAGGCGATTTGATAAACAATAAATTACTATTACTAGCGGTCTAAACCATAATCAATGGCATATCGCATCAGACCAACGGTTGAGTCAATACCGAGCTTTTGTTTGATATTTCGCTTATGTGTTTCTACTGTGCGAACACTAACGTTCAATTCTTGTGCTATACGCTTATTATTGAGACCTTGTGAAATAAGCCTTAGAACTAATTGTTCTCTTCTGGTGACAATGCCTCGTTGCTCACCTGCGAGCTCTTTTGACAAGATCTCAGTAACCTCTGAGCTGAAATAATGCTTACCTGAAATAACTTTTTTAATGGCGTCTATTAATTCAGTGCCAGGCACGTCTTTTAAGATATAGCCATCGGCTCCGTGGCGCATAGCACCTAAAATGTACTCTTTATTGTCATGCATACTTAACATAAGAACCTTGCAATCGATATCTTGTTCTTTAATTAATTCAAGTACATACATGCCATCCATTTCAGGCATGTTGATATCCATTAAAACAATATCAAAATCAAGACTCTTTATTAGCTCCAATGCTTGTTTGCCATTTTCAGCTTCGCCAACAACTTCGAGACAACTGTCAAGACTCAAGCGATGTTTTAATCCTTCTCTGAAAAGCGGGTGATCGTCAACTAATAGTACTTTAATCATAATATTCTCTTTCATTTTAGTTCTCGCTGGCATTACTCGCATTAAAACGCAGTTGTGATTGCGGTATGCGGGCTAAAACTTTGGTACCATTGTGTTCGGATTTGACCGTTAAATCTCCTTGATAAAAGCTTAACCTCTCCTTCATATTGCGCAGGCCAATCCCCTGATGAACTTTTGTTTTTTTGTCGTGACTCTTATCGTAGCGTTGATAATCAAAACCTTGGCCGTCATCAATAATTTCTAGTACTAACCAGCTGGGTATTAGTTTTAATGTGATGGTGACTTTTGAGGCGTTGGCGTGACGTTCAATGTTGGTTAACGACTCCTGAGCAATCCGGTATAAAGCGGTTTTAACTTCAGTTGATAATATATTTCGAAGCGATAAACGCTCTACATCAACTTGAATGTCAGTACGCTGAGAAAAGTCTCTGCCTAGCTCTTCTAATGCAGCACCTAAACCGTAATCTTCGAGTAAGCCAGGGTGTAATTGATGCGAAATCGCGCGAATATCACCCATTATTTTGCAAATAAGCTCCATGGAACGTTCCATTTCATTACTGGCATCATCATTGTTTTGGTGTTTTAGTTGGGCTGTTTCTAAGGAAAACCTCGCTGCAGCGATAGTTTGACTAATTCCGTCATGGAGCTCTCGTGATACCCGTTTACACTCTTCTTCTTGCGTTTGAAAAATACGTTCATTCAGTTCACGCAATTTTCGATTAGCGAGTTTTCTCTCGCTAAAGCGTATAAATTGTCCGGAAAAAAAGATGGCAATAATGGCGACCAAACCAATAAGAAGTGTCATAACTGAAGTATTTCTAATATGTTTACTTATAGAAGCATTTAATACGGCAATCTCTTGATCAATGTCGTCAATATAAACGCCAGTGCCTATCATCCATTGCCAATCTTCTAACTCTCTTGAATAACCAATTTTTTTACCAACTTCGCCGCCTTTTGATGGTTGATTAAAAACATAATTAAGATAACCGCCACCTTCTTTTGCATTCTCAATAAGGCCTTGTATCAGTTTTACGCCGTTTCTGTCTTCAAGTTCAAGCCAGTTTTTACCAATACGCCATTCTTGTCCAGGTATGAGAAGTGCTGTTCCATCGAAATTATAAGCAAAAAAGTAACCGTCTTTACCAAAACGCATATTAGATAATACTTGCTTAACTAAGGTCTGTGCTTGTTCATTACTTAGGTTTTTATTTCGATAGATGTGCTCTGTAGCACCCTCAGCAAGAGCCACATAATTACGTAATTCGTCTTTACGGTGAGTCATCACGCCATGACGATACTCATAAACGGTTTGTTCAGATAAGGACTGATATTGCACTTGGGTGACGATTAGCACGGCGACTAGCGCTAATACCAAAGGTACAATAGTAACCAGTTGTAATTTTAAATTAATATTCACGTAATAACCCTTATTCTCAAGTCATGTTATTTAGCATGACTATGACTATACCCAATCACTTTAAAGAGTGACTTTCATTAATAGCTTCTAATAGTGTTACTTTATCCATGTAATCGATTAACGATTGCTAATCAATATCGGCATCCTGTCAAAGGCCAATTTAACCGCTCCTGCTATTACTATAGCTAGCTCTGTCATTTTTCGTACTTGTTCTTGTATTGATGAGATGTGCTTTACATTTATTAATGCAGTGGTCATTTTTCAAAACTGACTAATTGATGTAAATATGGTGAATAAGTTAGGCATAATGTGTCATCACTAGTTGAAAACTATAAATGCTTAACCCTAGCTTAACCCTAGCTTAAGTATTGGTTGTGATTATTGATTTATACAAGTCAATTTTTCATCAGATTATTGAGTCTATACTTAATGTTACATTTTAATAATGGCGTCTTAATTAATTTTTTATTTCCAAAAAGCGTGTAATAGCTGTTTATTGTCAATAAATTATTATTGTTTTTGCTAATAGTTGGGCGGTGAGCTGCTTGATAGCGTCCAGTAACAGGACGTTATACTACTTATATCTATACTTATACTTATACAGCAAGATGATAGAAAAATTATAGACTCGTTATACTATTCGTCTTCATAGCTTTAACAGCATGCTCGCTCAGAGCAGAATTAACCTTAACTTCATTCCAAAAAGCCATATTGATTTCAATGGTCCTAAAATTATTCAGGATTTACCTAAGTATTGAGTCGGTATTTAAATGAATTACGTAGAAATGAGACCTTTTTGCTGGTTTTTTAAACGAAACTTGTCCTCTTTTTAGCAAAACTAAGTATAAACACGTAGAAAAAATACGTACATTCGCCGATTACACCTAGTGGGTAATTTCAATATTGTATACCTAGCACTAAGCGAGGTGATTCAAATCACCCAAGTCTCAATAAAAAGGGTAACAATAATGAAAAATATAATAAAATCCGGTTTTATGTTGGCAGCAATAGTATCAGCACCGTCATATGCAGGTTATACGTTTGATTTAGGCGATAAAGACTCTATTACTTTCGGTGGCTTCATCAAAGCAGATATACGTACTGTTAGTGGTGATGTAAGCGCTCCTGCAACGGGCAATGATTACTGGATAGGCGCTGCCTCAGTTACAGATGATATTTCAACAACCAAATTCACAGCTAATGAAACGCGTTTTAATGCCAAATATGTTCATGGTGATGTGACTGGCTTTATTGAATTAGATTTTTACGGTGGTGGTGGCAACCAAATTATTTCGAACTCATCACACCCTCGACTACGTCACGCGTTCATCAAATATAAAAATATCACTGTTGGTCAAACATGGACCACCTTTATGAATACCAGTGCTATACCTGAATCTGCTGATTTCGGTGGGCCTTTAGTTGCTGAGTCATTCATCAGACAAGGTCAAATTCGTTATACGAATGGCGGCTTACAAGTATCTTTAGAAAATCCACATTCAGACAAAGGTGATAATACCCAAGATTCAATACCAGATTTTATTGCTAAATACACCTTTAAAGGTGACTGGGGTAACGTGTCTGTTTCAGGTGTAGCGCGTCAATTAAATACTATTGGTGGCGATACAGTGTCTGCTGCTGGTTTTGGTGTTGCTGGTCGTATTAAAACGTTCGGCAAAGATGATTTCCGTTTCCAAGTACATGGTGGCGAAACTGGCCGTTACGTTAGTGTAGTTACAGCACGAGATTTAGTCGGTGAAGAAGCTGAACAATCAACATCAATAATGGCTGCTTATCGTCATTATTGGACTGAAGATATGCGTTCAACAGTTTACTACGGCACAACTGATACTGATCTAGGTAACGTTAAAAATAACCACGTAGCAGTTAACCTATTCAAAAATTACACTAAGCAACTTTCTTTTGGTGTTGAAGTCGGTAATTTTGAAATGGCGGAAGTCAATAAAAACTCAAACTACTTACAATTCTCAGCAAAATACGTCCTTTAATTTTTCACTAAACACTACAGGAGAAAGACAATGAAAAAATTTCCTTTATTATTATTAAGTACTTTAATTGCAGGCAGTTTCTCAGGTGCTGCTATGGCTGAAAAGAAAATGCTTCTTAAGACGCCTATTTATTATAACTCGGTACTACCAAGCTTAGGCTCAACGATTAAGTATGTATCTGACAACATTCAAACATTAAGTGGCAACACATTAAAGATGAAGATCTACGAGCCTAATAAACTCGTTAACCCAAAAGAAATACTTGATGCGGTATCTACAGGTAAAGTACAAGCTGGTTATGCAACAGCAGGTAACTGGGGCGGAAAAATTCCCGCGGCTCGTTTATTTTCAGCCGTTCCTTTTGGTCCAGAAGCACCTGAATATTTAGCTTGGTTTTATCATGGCAACGGCAATAAATTGCATCAAGAATTATATGATGACAACAACCTCAATGTAAAAGTGCAAGTATGTGGTGTTTTAGCTCCTGAAACTTCAGGTTGGTTTAAAAATGAGATTAACAAACCTGAAGACTTAGCGGGTTTAAAAATGCGCTTCTTCGGTTTAGGCGCGCTGGTTATGGAAAAACTGGGTGTTAGTACCGTAGGTTTACCTGGTGGCGAAATATTCCCAGCAATTGAAAAGGGTGTTATCGATGCCACTGAATTTTCAATGCCGGTTGTTGATCAACGTATTGGTGTAAAGAAACTACTTAAATACAACTACTTCCCTGGTTGGCATCAACAAGCCACTATGATGGAACTCATTATCAACAAAGATACTTGGAAGAAAATGAGTGAACGTCAACAGTCAGTTATTGAACATTTATGTAAATCAGCGACGTTAGAAGCTATTGCACTTGGTGAAGCTATTCAAGCACCAGTCATGAAGCAAAATATTGAAGATGGCGTAATAAACAAGTATTGGTCGCCTGAAATGTTAACGACGTTTAAAACTAAATGGGATGAAGTTGTTGTTGAACAATCGGCTGCAGATCCAGCCTTTAAGAAAATACATGATGACTTAGCTAAGTTCCGTAATGATTACGATTTATGGGAATCAAACGCTTTCTTACCCCGTCCAAAAC
>OJFU01000561.1_pt1 | contig 10713 bp, 11 predicted proteins | sample 1594331 | NCBI WGS metagenome assembly OJFU01 (sample SAMN05416801, study PRJEB24817) | seawater metagenome | isolation source: Sea water | place: Canada:Atlantic | collected 2013-11 | reverse complement strand
TAAGAGACAGCGTTATGTAATACCAATCGTACTAACTTATTGATCACTTAGCGAGAATTAAAAGGCTTAGAGGCAAGGCATTGATTGCAAAGAAGAGTGACTCCCTTGTCAAAATCAATAACGGTGTATGTAAGTCTTTTAAACTCGCCCTTTGGGAGCTCATTAGCAAACTGACTACATCACAAAATAAATGAAATATAGAGAAACTATAGTTAACTCATTTTGCTTGTTTTAAGTTCGCTAATGTAGCTCTAGGCTGACTAATCAATTAATACGATTGGTATAACCCCGATAGTACCATATTGCCTGCTTATTCATAAGTACGGAACTGTATTTCAATCAAAGATGTTCAATGATTTTTACTTTACTTTGAACAATACGTGATTCACCTCGTTGACGTAATGACCTTCTGTGCCAGTCACAGCTCTTTTTTTCTTCATAAAAGGTCTATTGTTATTCAAGTAAATTAACCAGAGACAACCTAGTTAATTTTCTAAATAAACAGTAAAATCAATAAATAGTAAGTGCTAAGAAAGGTATAGAGTGTGATTTCAAAAAAAGTAAGAGAGCTATTTGTCTCATTAATGGAAGCAGCTGATGATGCACCTGTTTCCTATGATGTTGAAACTGAGCAGTACAGTGGATATTTCAATAATGCAGTCGTCGATAAGTATATTGACTTAGGCGCATTAGAATTGGTTGAAGGTGGAAGTGGCGATATAACCATACTAATTAATAACCGAGATGACTTTCTAAGCTCTTTTGCTGCGGGAATAAGAGAAGCTAAGAATGGTAGCGATCAATCTTATGCAGACTACAACGCTAACCCTTTTGCTTTTTCAGTGGGTTATGAGCACTTTCATCAGGTAGCGAAGAAAAAACGTCAGTTAAATGGCTATATATGTCATGGTTTTGAAAACGATGAGACAGGTTTAATACATCAACAATAAGGGCATTTTCAGCGGTACAAAAGAATGTGAATTTATAAACATTACAGCCATTGTTGTTTTATTATCAAATGACAGTGGCTCATATACTGGTGGGTTTTGCTTAGACTTTCGTAATCAGATATTCATTTACTTCTAGCAGTCAAGCGATAACCTTTATATTGGTACTTTTGATACTATTTTACAATTCAATCTCAAGCGTGTTTCTATTGATAATATATTTATCCCTTTTTCTTTCTAACTACATAACCTTCAATCCAGAAAATACCCACATTATCCAAAGACCCTTCGGAAAGTGCATATTCAAGAGTGAGTAACATTATTATAATGGAAATTACGCTGTGAAAGGTTACATTTTTGACTTGGTTGCTCGTTGGAATTAATTTCAATTAGCAGTTTAGTAAGTCATTAGTATCAAGGTGTTTCTTATTATCTCGGTATAGCAACTTAGTACATACAATATATAAAGGAAATATTATGTCCCCCAAAATGTGGTTTATACCATTTATTTTTATACTTCTAACGCTCTCAGGTTGCGGCGACGACTCTGATCCGCGTGTGTTAACTAATCTTCAGATTGCCGCTTCAGAAAACCCAGTTCCTGAGGGATTTCAATCAAAATTAACCGCGACCGCTTTTTACGATAATGGTAATAGTAATACTACCGATGCCACATGGGAAAGTTTAGACGAAACAAAAGCGACGGTTGATTTCGCTGGGCTGGTTACCGCTGTAGCAGAAGGAGAGGTGACTATCCGAGCCACTACTGCTGAAGGTTCGGGTACATTTTTGTTAACCGTTACTCCCGCAACGATTAAATCTATTGAATTAAGTCCAGTTACGGAAGAAGTATCTTTAGGCTTTAATGTTAACTATGAGGCTATAGGTTATTTTTCAGATCACACTAGCCACAATATCAATGATCATCCTGATTTAGTTTGGAAAAGTAGCAATGAAAGTGTAGCGGTTATAGTTAAGGGTATTCCTGGAGAAAAAATCGCGCGAAGTGATACGCTTTCTAAGGGTACTACCACCTTTACAGCGGTCTTAGGTGTCAGCTCAAATGAAGCAAGCCTCACTGTTAATGATCATGTTTTGCAAAGCATTACAATTTCACCTGACCGTACCACTCTACCACTTGGAGCTGTACAAAAATTTAAAGCTGAGGGGCTGTTTTCAGATGGTCTTACGCCAGATATAAGCGAAGACGTAATATGGAGCAGTACTTCAGTTGAACATACTGTATTAGAGCTTTTGGACGATAAAGGAACATTTCAAGGAGTAGGTTTAGGTAGTGCCAAGATATCAGCAACTTATAACGGCGATGAATCCAATAGTGAAGTGATAAGCAGTGACAACCAGCCGTTAGTTATCGTAGAGCAAATGAAGATGACAGCGTTAAGCGTTGATAGCCCTATAGAAGACGATACTCAACCGCTTGGCAAAAAAGTTCAGTTTATAGCGACGGGCACGTTTAATAATGGGCATAACTATGATATCAGTGGTTATGAACAAGTGTACTGGCAAAGCAATGATACTAAAACAGCAACAGTGACGTCATCTGGCCTAGTTGAAGGTCTAGAATTGGGGATGGTTACTATTACGGCAAAATCTGCTGACGATAGTTGGTTAGCATCAGAGGAAATTGAAATTACTAACGCGGTGGTCGAAAGTATCGGTGTTGAAGCTGTTGATGGCAACCAAATTATCACAGAAGGTAAAACCCAGAAGTATAACGCTTGGGCTGTTTATACAAATAAAACGATTGGCGAGAATGTAGAAGCAAGTGATGAATTTTCTTGGTCCGTAATTATAGAGAATGAGCCTGTTGTGACTTCCAATGGTGTACCTCCAGAAGCGACTATCACTGTTCAAGGTTTACTGACTTACGACAGGACTGCACACGATGCTGGGGTTGCCAAGGTCTATGGTAGCTATAAGGGTCTTGAAGGGGAAGAACTTATGTTACTACCTAAAGTTAATTTAAAAACTGTCCCCCGTTTATCTCCAACGCATGAGTTTATTGGCGCATTATCATTATTTGAAGCTGAAACCTTAGATGTAACATTTTCAGGTGGAGTCGGGATTGATGGTGAAGATATTTATTATGATAATTCAGCACTTATGACACAGAGTGAAGCGGTAGGTTATTGTGAAGAATTACTTTATAACGGCAATGATAATTGGTATTTGCCTGAGAGCGCTGAACTCCAAGCACTGTGGCAGGCTAATATCGATAATCTTGTGAATTGGGATTTAAGAGAACATTATTGGTCAACAACAATAAATGGCAGTGGGCATGATGCGGTTTCATTAACCGACTCAACAATCATTGAGGCTAATGATGAAGAGTTTTATTATGCTAGCTGTGCACGCTCAGTTCAGTAATAAAATAAATTAATAATGTCATAAATAATAAGTAGCACAGCTTAAAATAATCGTGATAGTTCAGTGTAACTATCACGATTTTTAATTTTTAAACCTCAGTCAAAGAAAGAGGCAGCAAAGTTTAATTGAACATCTTTTCATCATTCTTCCATTTTCACCTTTGCCTTGGTCATGCAAAAAACAAGCGGTATTTCATCTTGTTTTTTTTCGCTGAATAAAACCTGAAGCACTACCCAAAATTTACCTAGTGCTGTTTTCAGTTTACCAATGAAATAATCTAAGGTTAATACTAATACCTTCAAACCAGAATTAAGCTCAATATCACTTAAAAACGAACAGGTTTCAACCTGTAACAGAACAATAACTCCAAGTCTAAGTTACTGTTATTTGGTTATATCTTGCTCAATGTACGGCGCATACAAAAAAATACAATACCGTAACATTTGAGCAAAGTTTCAATACAAAAAAAATGGTTTAATCCTGCCGTTAATAAACAGAGGTTAACGGTCGGTAACTTACTGTTATTACAGAGCATTACTTAAAAAATTTATCGAACAATTTACATATAACTCGACAATGTCTTTGCAGTCAAAGAGTCAGATTTAACTTTCAAAATTTAATAGAAAAAGATCAACGTTACCTGTATTTACTAAGCACTAGGATTTGGATGTGAGCAACAAAAAAGGTTTTACTTTAATTGAACTAGTAATTGTAATTGTTATTTTAGGTATTTTGGCTGTAGTCGCTATGCCGAAATATATTAACCTGGGTGATGATGCATCAAATGCTTCACTCAAAGCTATGAAGGGAGCTATTGATAGTGGACTGTCAATGTCTTATGCAAAAATGGTTATTGAAAACAAGGCGAATGATGCCTCTGCATTTTCAGACTTCTGTCCTGATTGTGGTGAGTTCGCGTACGGGTATCCAAAGCATGCATATAATGCTTTTCCTGAGTTAATCGAGAATATAACTCAATCCATAGGTAATACAGGAGATAGTGATTGGTTAGTTACACCTAGCTTTACGGGTGGAACATTTTGGATATATACGGAAGAGCATGGCTCAAAAAATTGCTATTTAGTCTATGGGCCAGCGACAGACTTGATCAATAAATATCAACTAGACATTGTTGAATGTGACTAACAAGCTGTAAATGAATTTTTAAACTACTGCTTTTAATTTTATTATTAAATATCTATAAATTCAATTAATGAACATGCAATAAAATAACCCATTAATTATTGGTACAAAGCATCTTCTGATCAAGAAGATGCTTTATATCGACAAGAGTGAGTTAGGTAAACTTTTCAGCTATCTTATCGTAGATATTTACTAAGATTTTTTCTTAAATTGACGAGATGTTAATCCCGCTATTGCTAATGCGAAAATAGCAAGTGTAGATGGTTCCGGAACATCTACCGGAGGAGAATCACTGGTTGTATTAATGGTTAAAGTCCAAGGTTGTCCGGGAAAAACTACGCCAGCCGATATTTGAAAATCCCAAATTGCACCCGCAGTTGTTGTGCTCAAAGCCCCTGTTTCTGGCCCAAAACTGTCAAAGAAAGACGCTGAGATATCGCTGCCAGAGTTAACCATATTAAAGTTATCATCAAACAAGTTAGCGACATCATTGTGTAAATCAATGTTCATACTTTGGCCAATATTAGCATCATCAAATACACCAGAAAATGAAAGTATTATGCTATCAATAGTTAAACCAGCCACTTGTGTAAATTTTACCCGATCAGTTTCTGCCGGAGGAGTTGCATTAATGACCCCTTGAATAAGATTAACACCAGCAACAAGATTTACATTAGTGCTGCCTATAGCATCTAGATCACCATCAACTGCTTCACTATAAATTAGTGTTGCTGAAGCATTTCCCATGAAAAATAAACTAGCAAAAGTAAGTAGAATAGCTGTTAAAATTGAGTTTGAGCATTTGAATGTCATAAAAACCTCTTTAATTGAATTTTACAAAATAAAAAATGATTTTTCATACGGTTTGAAGCAATAAGCACACCAATCAATTAATACATAACTATTTCAACAAGATGAAAAATTGAACAAATTCTCTATATGAATACTGTAAAATAACCCGACAGTTATCTAAAGAAAACGCTTACTATTGCAGAAGACTTAAAAATATAACTGTAAAGTTTTGATCAATTTCACTAACTTAACAGACCATAAATACGCTAAAATAGCGGCAATTACTTTAGCTTTGAGCCCTTTATTTTAATGACAACTGTTACAACCCCAGCGAACTTTACAGAACTTGGCCTTATTACTCCTTTGTTAGCACGATTAGCAGAGCTAGAATACAAGCAGCCAACACCCATTCAGGCGCAAGCTATTCCTAGTGTATTAGCGGGCCGTGATTTAATCGCAGGGGCAAATACTGGTTCAGGTAAAACAGCCACTTTTGCATTACCTATGTTGCAGCAAATACGCGCTGACATTTCATCAGGCAGCAAAAACAGTAAAGGTAACTTTGTGAGCGGACTGATTTTAGTCCCTACTCGTGAGTTAGCCAAACAAGTAGCGGATAGCATTAAATCGTATGCAGTGCATTTTAATGGCGAAATTAAAACCCTTGCTGTTTTTGGTGGGGTATCAGTCAATACTCAAATGCTCGCATTGCGCGGTGGTACTGATATTTTAGTGGCAACGCCGGGTCGATTACTCGATTTGATTTCAAGTAATGCCATCAAGCTTGATAAGGTTAAAACCCTAGTACTTGATGAAGCCGATAGAATGTTAAGCCTTGGCTTTACTGAAGAACTAACGGCGCTTTTAGCCTTAACGCCGAAGAAAAAACAAACCTTATTATTTTCAGCAACCTTTCCTGAACAAGTACAAACGTTAACCCAAGAGCTGCTTAATAACCCGGTTGAAATACAATTACAAAGTGCCGATGCCAGCACGTTAGTACAACGAGTTTTTACAGTTAACAAAGGTGAGAAAACAGCGGTGTTAGCGCATTTGATTCACCAAGAGCAATGGCGACAAGCGCTTATTTTCGTCAATGCAAAACACCACTGTGAACATCTAGCAGAAAAATTGGCTAAACGCGGCATTACCGCCGCTGTGTTTCATGGCGATAAAGGTCAAAGCGAACGTAATCGTGTGCTTGATGGCTTTAAAGCTGGCGATATTGAAGTGCTAATTGCAACGGATATTGCAGCCCGTGGTTTAGATATCGAGAAACTGCCGGTAGTAATTAACTTTAACTTACCAAGAAGTCCATCAGACTACATGCACCGTATTGGTCGAAGTGGCCGTGCTGGCGAAGTCGGTTTAGCTATATCGCTTATCGACCATGAAGATTATCATCACTTCACAGTCATTGAAAAGAAGAACAAAATACGCCTTGAACGTGAACAAGTTGAAGGTTTTGAAGCGGCAGACATTTCTGGTGATTCAATTTTAGCTGTCGAGAAGCCGATGGCAGCTCCTGAAGGCACAGGTAAGAAAAAGCGTAAAAAGAAAACATCAGTAAATGCCGATATCTGGTCAGGATACTCTAAGCCAGAATAAGTCCACTTATACCTAAGCTTCTTCAAGTTACTTGAGTATAAGTTAGCGAAGCATTCAATAGGTAGTCCTTGTTTGCTTCGAGTCAGGGATAGAGTAGGCGGCAATTATCCATATTTCCTTTGCATTTCCTTGATGAAGTCATCGAGTTCTTGACCTTCTACCACAGGAAAAAATCGTGGCGTGAGGTTAATCAATATTATCCTGTCGATGCGAAAATTTCGAAAGTCATTTCTAAGTTCACACCAGGTTAATAGTGTCCAACAGCCTCTCCATAAATGGATTGCGAGTGGACGTACTTCTCTACTGGTTTGTGCTTGTTTAGCGTCTTCATAATCCATTTGAAGGTATTGTCTATCGGTTGCCGCTTTACGTAAAAGGTCGAGATGCTGAAGCTCATTTGAATTGGCGTGAAACTTAGGTGCAAACATCAATGAATTAAAGGTTTGCAGTCTTTCAGGCAATACCGCAGATATTTTTATCATTGCTTGTTTGGCTGCACTGGCGAGTTCGCTACCTCCCCAAGCTTCTACCATTCTCATGCCCACTTGAATCGCTTCAAGTTCTGACTCGTTAAACATAAGGGGTGGTACGTCTACATCACGACGTAATAAATACCCTACACCAGCTTCACCTTCTACAGGAATACCATTGGCAATCAGATCTTGAATATCTCGATAAATAGTTCTTGTGGACACTTCGAGAACTTCTGCTAATAAACTCGCGGTAGTTAAACGGCGATTCTTTAACAACTGAATAATTTGAAAAAGTCTGTCTGCACGACGCATTATTATTCCATTACTTCAATTGGTATTATATTATTTTTATGTACTGCTAAGAGTGAGGTATCAATTACATTTGAGTGGCAAAATACGCCATTATCTCATCGGTAGTCATTTCTTTTGTTTCATTTGAAAAACAGTAATAACTCGGTCGCATGTCACTAAAATATTGCATATCCATTGTTAACCCTTTCAAATCAGGAAACAAACCTACGGGCATATTGTATTCGCCTGTTGCGTTTAACTTATAAAACAGATGCGTACCACATTCGCTGCAAAAGCCACGAGATGCCCAAGAGGATGACTTGAATAGGTTAACTTTATCATCACCTTCAATTTTTACTTTTGTACCACACTTCACTGCGAAAAATGGCGCGCCACCCCATGTTCTACATGATTGGCAATGGCACACTGTAAATTTAGGATTAATGTTCTCTACCGTGATTTTTACAGCACCACAAAGGCAATTTGTTGTTGAGTTAGACATTTTGACGTTCCTTTAATATCGATAAACATACCCGTTACAGTTGAATATTCATGATTCAGTGGCAACGGGTATATATCATTACAAACTTTGAGACCACAACCCAACTTTATTTCCTTCGCTATCTACAAATATAGCAATGTAGCCACATTCACCATCTTTAATAGGCATTGGCGGTAATAAAATTTCAACACCCGCTGCTTTAATCTCATTCACTTTGTCATTTAACGTCAAACTAAGGTGTAAATACACTGTGCTGCCATCTCTACTTGGCACCATCATATCGTGTTTTAACAGGGCAAAACTTGGGTCACCTTCATTGGCTGTTTCAGCAATAGACATTTCCATGTCATTCATTACTTCTTGCTTAAATGTTACCGCAAAATGCGTTTCATAGAAGGCAACTGCTCGGTTCATATCCGTAACAGAAATTTCAGCCCAAACTAACGGTGCATGTTCTAACATATTGTATTCCTCTAATTAATAAGTTCGCAATCGGTTTGACTGCGATAAAAGAACAATACCATTGTGCTACTGACAGCATGGTGTCAGTAGTCATTAGTTTTTATTGAAAAGGTAAATTTAAGGAGGGGGAACTTGTTCCATTTGAAATTACTCGTATCAGGACGTCTGAGCATTTTTTTCAAGCGCTTATCATCACTTCACCGTGATCGAAAAGAAGAAAAAAATCAAGCTAGCGCGTTTGTTCAACCCATTGTTTAGGCGAGATCCCCAGTTTTTTTCTAAACACTCTTGCTAGTGCCGATCCGTTTTCATAACCAACGGCATTGGCAACTAATGCCACTGGCTTATTTTCTTTTAATAAACCTTTAGCCACAATGATACGCCAATCAATTAAATAATCTCCTGGGCTTTGACCAACGGTACGTTTAAATATATCCGCAAATTTTGATCGTGACATTATGGCAAGTTCAGCCATTTCTTCTAATCCCCACGGTTGCTCTGGTGCTTTATGAATCGCTAGTAAAACAATGGACACTTGAGGATGAGCTAAACCAGCGAGTAAACCATGCTGCATAATATTGTTATCCAGTACATGACGAAGCACGTGAATAAGAAATATATTGGTTAATGAATTAATCATGGGCTGCTGCCCATATCGTTCGTGAAAAGCTTCTTCAAATAACCAGTCTGCAGTTTGTTTCAACCTTTCGTCGTCGCTAAGGTTAAAGGACATCATCGCAGGCAAAGCATTAGCAATTGGGTTAGAGGAACTTTCGTTATAAATGATGTTGGCGCAAACCAATTCAGGAGGATTATCCTCATTACCAATAATACGATGAGCATGAGGTGTTGGAAAAAATAACACGGTCGGTTCGTTAACCAATCGAGATTTACCCTCTTCATCAATCAGCGTTAACTCGCCACTTCGAAGTAAGTGCAAGTGTCCTTGATTTGGTTCTTTATTAAAATGACTAATACCACATAAGTTTCCGGTAAAGAAAACCTCTGTATTCATCGAGAAGCGTTGCAAGATGACTGAAAGTTGATCCATTTTATTTCTCTTTATGACTATTTTGGACGATTGGGTTCAAAGTTAGGACTATGTCATTCCTTTTAGGTAATTGAAAGGCCTATATTATCAACCAAGGAAAACATCCTTATTAATAAAAACGTTAAACATAATAGATTAATAATTAAATACTGGAGCAAAAAATGAAACTTTCAACCTTGATAAAATCTACCTTCGCCACCTCTGCCTTATTAGTTAGCAGTTTAAGTTTTGCAGCTAACGTTGAAGTAAATGCCAATAGCAATGATTTAGCCATTAAGGGTTATGACACCGTATCTTATTTTACAAAAGGCGCACCAACGAAAGGGTCTGATAAATTTACAGCAGCTTACAACGGCGCTATTTACCAGTTTTCAACGGCTGATAATCGTGACCTTTTTCAATCTGAACCAAGTAAATATGCACCACAATACGGTGGTTTCTGTGCCTTTGGCGTAACGATGAATAAAAAATTCGATACTGATCCTACAGCTTGGCATATCCGTGGCGACAAATTATACCTAAACCTAAATAAAGACGTACAAAAGAAATGGGTTACTGACATTCCAGGTTACATCGAAACAGCTCAAACAAATTGGGTTGATATTAAAGGGTTAACTGAAGAGCAAATTGAAAAAGTTTACGACTAATTTAAATAAGGTTTTACTATGAAACAACTAACATCAGCAGACTCAATAGATGATCTATTATCTCAGCATCAATATTCACTGTTATATTTTACTGCCTCGTGGTGTGGGCCTTATAAATCAATGTCACCCATAGTTGAAGACGTTTCTGGGCTGATGAATGGTCGATTTAATACAATTAAAATTGATATCGACAATATGGCAAATGTTGCTGCAGATTATGGTATACGCAGTGTACCAACGCTGATGTTAGTGAAAAATAATGAAATTATCGACCAGCGTGTTGGTGGGTTGCCACCACAACAAACAATGCAATGGTTAGAGCGACTTACCTAGTTTCTCATTTAATACAATGCAGTACTGAATCTGTCTCTTATACACATCTGACGCTGCCGACGAGCGATCTAGTGTA
>OJFU01000560.1_pt1 | contig 10735 bp, 11 predicted proteins | sample 1594331 | NCBI WGS metagenome assembly OJFU01 (sample SAMN05416801, study PRJEB24817) | seawater metagenome | isolation source: Sea water | place: Canada:Atlantic | collected 2013-11 | reverse complement strand
GTGTATAAGAGACAGGCCATACACCTTCCATCGCAGCAATTTTTTGTGGCTGATGCTCAAGCGTATTCAACCCGTGCATATCACCAATAAAAATTTGCAGTGGTGTTAAAAACATTGCGACAGTTAATGCTATTTTTAGTGTCAGCTTTGGCGCTTTTTTGTCGTCACCTTTAAGCAATCTATAGGCACTGATACCTGCAACTAAAAAGGCAGCGGTCAAGCCTGATGCAACAACCATATGCGATAGTCGATAAGGAAAAGAGGGGTTGAAAATAATTGCTAACCAATCCACAGGAAAGGCAACACCATTGCGCATTTCATGACCTTGTGGCGTTTGCATCCAAGAGTTAAGTGCCAAAATCCAAAAGGCAGATAAGGTTGTCCCTATGGCAACAATAAGGGTCGCTAAGGTGTGTACTCTCGCTGAAACCCTATTCATACCGAATAACATAATACCGAGAAAGCCAGCTTCGAGGAAGAAAGCGGTTAATACTTCATAACCTAATAACGGACCAGCAATATTTCCCACCGTTTCCATGAATTTAGGCCAGTTAGTACCAAACTGAAATGACATGGTAATACCAGTAACAACACCAATGGCAAAGGTGATTGCGAATATTTTCACCCAAAATCGATAGGCGCGCATCCAAACCGGATCACCAGTTTGATCAAAACGAAACTTGAAAAAAAACAAAAACCAACTCAATGCAATGGTGATTGTTGGAAAGAGAATATGGAAACTTATATTGGCGGCAAACTGAATGCGTGACAGCATTAGCGTTTCAAACATAATGGACTCCGTTAACCCACTACTTACACTTTTGTAAGTGGTAGGCTGTAAATTGAGAATACTTTGTGATTGGTGACAATAAAGTTAAGCGAATACTTAACTTTTATTAATTAATTTGTCTTTAAGGTTGATGACTTTAGTCACTCCAGCACCTAACTTCATTAGGGTATTAAGCTTGTCTGGACTCATGCTTTGTAACTCGCCAGCCCAATGAGTGACCGTCTCTAATAAGTCATGAATTTCATGCATTTTTTCTTGTGCATAAACTTCTTTTTGATTGGCAGGTTCATCCAATAAATTATCACGTAAGAGTGAAAGAGTAGGATCAATTTCGCGTTTACGACGTTCTTCAAAAACTCGCGTCGCCATTTCCCAAATTGTGCCTGCTGGAGAGTAATATTCTTTTCTATCTTTAGGTTTATGCTGAACTTGCACTAAACGCCATGATTGCAGCTCTTTGATGCCCATGCTGACATTGCCGCGAGATATATTAAGTGCCTCAGAAATATCGACAGCGGTTAATGGTTCTTGATGAATAATAAGCAAGCCATACATTTGACCGACAGTACGATTAAAGCCCCAACGACTGCCCATTTCGCCACAATGCATTACAAAGGATTCAATTTTTGAAGTAAGTATCATAATAGTGTTCTGAAGTTTCAGTAATTTCTGAAAGTTTAAACTTATATTGATATAGATCAAGTTTTAATTATATTTATTTTTACCCTGTATCATTTTATTGAGAGAAAATTAGTTAATAATAGTGATATGCAGCTTTGTAGGTTTTATTCTTTTCTCAACGTTTTCGACGAATAATAGTAGATTAATCACCATGATTGCAGAAATTAAAGTGATATAAATGTATCGAGGGAAGGTGATTTTTATGAGGTGTTAATTTTTACTGACCAAGAAAAAGCATGTCATCAAGACATGCTTTTAATCATTTATTTGGAGCTAAAGAAGTCGCCGTTAAACTAATAAATCCTGAATATTGGCTAAATCTTTTTTACCATTGATGATTTCATCAGGTGTTAATCCTGATAATTCATGCGGGAATACTAGCCATTCATCAGAAGTATGAATGTAGTAATCAGGAGCAAAATCAACTTTTGAATTTTGAGGCTTATACCAAGGGCAAGCAACACGTACATCTTCTGGCATATTGTTACGCATGTTTTGCTTTAACTGTTTAATTAAGGCATCGATACTGCGACCAGAATCAAAAACATCATCAACAATTAACAAGCCATCGCCTGAATTAGCATTTTCGATAATGTAATGTAGGCCGTGAACTTTGATTTCTTTACTTTGCTGATTAATGCCGTAATAAGATGAAGTACGAACAGCAATGTGATCGGTTTCTATTTTTTTGAAATCGAAATACTCTTGAACAGCGATACCAATTGGTGCACCGCCACGCCAGATACCTACAATAAACTGAGGGCGAAAGCCATCTTCAAATACTTTAGCGGCTACGCGAAAAGAATCTTCTAATAATTCTTGCGCGGTGATAAAACGTTTTTCCATGCCGAGGAAACCTTGTTAACAAATTATAAATTAAGAGGGGATTATAACCCGACAAATAAAAATAGTGTACTGCTTGAGTGCTTATAAATAACAAGGGTATCGATTACATCAAATTGCAACGCTTTAAAGTGGTCGTTCTGAGCATGTTTTTTAAGCTGTAGGAGTGTAGGGGAGTGCACTGAACTCCTTTAGTACATTTATCTCTCATCGTATGTGAAAAAGAAAGAACAACGCCTGCTTATTCTTCGTAAATGAAGAGTGTCTAAAGCCTCATCAAGTTTATTAATCAATTATTAGCTAATGCATTCAAGATCTTTAGGGTTACAAATAATCACAATACGCAACTAGACCGATCGGTTTGTTTTGCGTATATTATAGGTATTCCAACAACGAGCAAAGGTTGCTGTAATGACGGACATAAGAACGCAGATAATTAAGCATTTATCTGCTGATGAAAATGACAAATTTAAATCTGCTGCCTTCATAACGATGTGAAAATAATTTACAAAGGCACAAGATAAGGCCTTAACACAGGCATTAACACAAGTATTACTTAAGCCAGTTTCTATTGATGAGATTGGAATTTATATAAAACTATCACGGAGAATAACTATGTTAGAACGTTTTTTTGAAAAGACCATTCGAGGTTATTTGTTAATCACAGGTTTTTTAACTGCTAGTGCATTTCTTACCTTTTTAGCGCCTGAATGGAGTATGACAAATTTATTTTTCTATGATGAAAGCATGATGGAAAATAAGCGTTACTTACAGGCAACATATCAGCATTGGGGAGTAATGGTCGGTTGTATCGGTATTTTATTGATGGCATCGGCAAAGTATAAATCACTAAGAACCTCAACCATGATTTACAGTGGCTTTGAAAAAGCAATGTTTGTTGGGCTGTTCTTCTACAACGTATGCGTGAATGATTATGAGTGGTTTTACGGCTGGAGTGGTGTATTTGCGCTTGATGGATTCGTTACTGTTTATTCACTCGTTTATGTTTATTACTACATCAATCGTGATAAATCTAAAACGCCTGCTCATCTACGTTAATAGTCAATCTGATACGGAAAATAATAAAGAAGTGCTGTTATATATAACGGCACTTCTTTAAGTGTAATTAGCATATTACTGGGTTAAGCGCTTAGTCTCTTTCATCGCATTATCTAATATCGAACGATCTTTCTGTAACGCACAAAGTAATGTACTGCCAAGCCATAGACTGTAGATGGCTCTTGAAGTTTCATAGCTATTTTCTAAAGAAAAATCACCATCTACGATGCCTTGTTCAAAAAAAGCAGACATACAAGAAATTATTTTTTCAGCACCACTATTAAGCGATTTTTGCATGTCGTTCGATGTACCTGATATTTCACCCGATAACTTAACAACTAAACATTTAATCTGAAAATCTTCAGTTACTTTCGTCGAGCACCAGTTTTCAAAATAAGCTTGCACTCTTTCTTGGCGAGTTATTGCTGTATTCGTTAAAAACTGAGTCAGACTAGCTAAATGTTCTTCAAAATAATCATCCAGTAATATACGACCAAAATCATCTTTTGATTTGAAATGGTGGTAGAAAGAACCTTTTGTTGCACCTGCAGCATTTATAATTGTCATGACTCCAACACCGGCGAAACCCTGTTCGCTAATGATGTCAAACCCTACATTGAGTAACTTCTGTTTTAAATCTTTCAAGGTTATAACTCCTAGGCAATTTAGTGAATATTATAAATGATTGCATACCGAACGGTCTAGTTCTACTTTTGGTTAAAAAACAGCTAGACCGATCGGTTTGTTTTGTGTATGATGTCATTATTCTTTTGGCGTATCAAACAAATAACTATTTAATTAGGAGATATCATGACTAACCGTTTATCAATCGTAATAGCTGGCGCGACTGGGCTCATCGGTAAATCAGCTGTAGAAATAGCACTAGACAATGAAAGTGTTGAACACATCTACTCTCTGTCACGTCGCCCTATAACAATAGAGCATAGCAAGTTGACTCAATGGTTGAGCCCTGATTTATCAATACCTTCTGAAGGTGATGTGCCTAGCTCAACAATTATTGGTGTGATCACATTAGGAACAACGTTAAAAAAAGCAGGAAGCAAAGAAAAGCTTAAAGCGATTGATGTCGATTTAGTGGTTAACGTTGCCAAAGATATGCACAAGTTCGGGGCGAAACATATTATTGTTGTCTCTTGTCTAGGAGCCTCTGTTAACTCTCGTTCGCACTACCTTCGTTGCAAAGGTGAAATGGAAGCGGAGTTGCAACAACTTGAGTTTGAAAAAGTCACATTTATGCATCCTGGTTCCTTAGTCGGATCTCGTGAAGAAACAAGAAAAGATGAGAAAGTACTTCAATGTGTTTTGAACATGGTAAGTCCTTTAATGATTGGTGTGTTGGCTGATTTTAAACCGGTAAAAGCACATGATGTCGCCGATGCTATTATTCAGTTAGCGAGTCAACAAAATAATAGTATTAACAAAGGCATAGAACATATACGAACACCACAAATACTTAATTTATGTAGTTAATTAGATAGCAACCAGTTCGGAGAAGTTGATCATGACGATATTCAATATAAAGACAATTATCACAACTGCAGTAGTCGGCTTTACCTTATCAGGTTGTGGAGCAGGACCTGAAAACCTGCAGCGCGATGTTGACTTAATCGCGGTAGATGAAAGAGTTGTTTTGCTTAGCAATAAAGCTGAAAAGCAAAATTTAACAGAACTACTAACCATAGATCACTCTCGTCTAGCTAAAAAAGAAGACGCTGAACTTGCTGCAAGTAGAGTGGCTTTATTTTCTGATATTGCACTTAACACGGATCTCGTGGCACAAAATACTTTGGTTGGCCTTGATTTGCCATTTCGGGTAATTTCCTATGCAGAAGATGAACAGATCAAAACTATGTATACAGATGCAGCTTTTTTGCAAAAAAGACATAACTTGTCCGACACGGTTGCCTTACAAAATTATCAAACAAAAATTTCTGAATTAGTTAAAGATATTCCTAATGCAAAAGCCGTTAATTCACAAACGCTTAGCCATAATTATGGTATTAACAAAATTGAATCTGACTATGACTTTGAAACAACATTATCGAACATAAAGCGTGATGTGTTAAAAGAAGGCGACACACTTTGGTTTATCAATTTGGATTATAAAGCGGAAGCTAAAAAAATAGGTAAAACACTGCCAGATGCTACTTTACTTGTCTTCGGAGCGCCTGCTCCAGGCGCAACGGCCATGTCGGATTTCCCAAGCATAGGACTTGATGCCTTTGGTCAGAAAGTGCTTGTTTATGTGGAAGAGGGCAAAGTCATCGTTGCCTATAACGATATCGTTGATATGTCACAACTTCATTATCAAGACAATGCACTAGCACACAGAGTGATTAACTTTCGCCTTGGTAAAACACTCTCTAATGCTGTAGAAAAATAACCTAAGTAGTGAGAACAAACACATCATAGTAAGTTGCTATGATGTGAAGTTTCCTGCCAAAAAATCAACAGTTATACTCAGTTTACTCACTATAAAGCGTTGTTAACCTTGAAGGATAAAAAGCTATGGATGTAAATCAATTTACCGCACTGTATTTTTCTTGGGAGAAAACAAGCGCCTTATTTTTTATTGCTATTGGTGTGATAGGAATTACTACTGCACTATTTTTATGGCAGAAGACAGGATCAGAAATTCTTCGGTTAGCTCCTTACCCGTTAGTAATATTTGGTAGCTCGTCACTCATTGTCGGCTGTACCATATTCTTTCGAACAGATGCGCAAGTCAGTGGGTTACTATCGCTAGTGCAATTAGATGCCACGACCTACTTTCAACAGGAACTTGAAAGAATAACAAACGTTAACCAAAATTGGGCGCTGTATAAATGGGGTGAGCTTTTAGTTATTGCGACTTCGCTCATTGTTATCATGATATTTCCCGATAAGTCAGATCTGTTAGGGCTGGCACTGGCCTCCATTATGATAGCGGTACCTCTTCTCACGCTTGATATTATTGGTGAGCGAAATGGTCTGTGGTATATGGCGCAAATAACATCATACAAGGGATCGTTATGAACCTTTTAGAATGCAAAACAATCTTTTTGTTGAGCCTATGGAAAACTTATGTAGGCCCAGCTCTAGGAGTCAGTTTTGATATGTCCTATGTCGAAGCTGTTGGTTACACTATGTTAGGTGCTGGCGTCACTGTCTTTGCCACACTCTATTTTGAGCAAAATATAACACGAGCATTTAAGTCACTGATGAGAGTCTTTGTACGTAGGAATGCACAAAAAGCACCTAAGTTTAAACCTGTATTACGTAAAGCGCTGATTTTCTACAAACGATATGGTTTTTGGGGATTAATGGCTTTAACACCTATTTTAATTGGTCTTCCTATCGGTACTTTAATCGCAGTACGCTTAGGAAGTACTAAGCATAAGGTCGCAGTGACCGTACTGTTTATGTCACTTTGTTGGTCAAGTTTATCTTACATAGTTACGTTAAATGGAGTAGAGCAACTAGGTATATGAATGACCAAAGAATAAGTCCGTGGTTTATCATTTTCAAGGTTGGCTATTGTTTCGTTATGTTCTTTAATCTTTATCGTTAAAGAAGGAAGTTTTATTTACGTGTAGTAACACGGGGAACGTTTTTCGGAGTTCTTGTATTAGCGTTATATTGAAGGTCACAGATATTTTTCTAGTTTTTTGTCTTCATATAGTTACTGTTAGGGAATAAACCATATAGCTAATTTGTGGTACCAATTTTAACCTAGTGCCATTGGCTTCTCAGTGAGCATAGTTGACGTAACACTTGAAAATATTAATATCTCCTTAGGGCGAACAGCGGAAGTTAAACAAAAAGCTTACAAGTAGGAATAAGTGGTAAATGGAAAAACCAATAACTAACTATAAAATTCGTGTCTTAATTATTATTCTGCTTCTTTATGTTCCATTTCTCGAAAGTTATTTTGGCAGCACATTATGGGGACTTAACTGGCATAGCCCAGAAATGATGCACAAAGTGGGTAATTATTTATTTCCAATAAAAATACTATGTGTAGCTATTGGACTGTTATTATTAGCCAGAAGTAGCAAGCGATTAAAAGGGGTAACTTCCTATACAACTTTAAATGGCGTAGTTATATATTCAAGCTACCTTATTGGATTTGTTCAAATTATATTGCTCCCTATAGGATTCTTCTTTTCTTCATTATTGTCTCCAGATTTAAGCTATATACATAAAGAAAAGTCGTTCGACGATTATTCTATCTATGTATATACCGCTGATCTCGGTGCAATGGGTAAGGCTTATCATTATTTTTATATCAAGTGCTCTAAACCTTTTGGGCGATATAAACTAACAGAAGTAAAAAAATTAGACTGGATGAGGAAATTTGATTTTGAGGTTAAAAATAGTGAATTAATAATCCTCCCAAAATATTTGAACGAAGCAGTGAAAGACAAAATTGACCTAACTAAATTCAATCAGTGCGATGCTAACGACAGTTAATGGTACTAAGCAGTCCTTTGAAGACTGCTTTTTTGTATCTAAATTTTGTCGGCAGTGTGGATAAAAATGAGCATTAGGTGATTCTACCTACCCAATGCCGACCGTCTATTATAAAGCATGACCCTAGCAATTTATTCTATCGGATTGACTAATTGCTTTAGGTACTAACGTTAATCGCTCGTTGTATTGATGCAATACTAACACTGACCTCTTTTTCAATCTCTCGTGATGTTAAGCCCTCACCGTGTAACTTCATTATCTGTAAATGAATAACCTCGGTAATAACATTAGGAAGGCCAAAAGCAGCAGCATAACCATTTTTACGTTCTTTCTTTTTAGGAATCAAAGGCCTATTTATTGGCAGTATTGGTTTTCTTTTTCTATGAACTACTGGAGTCGTTGCAATAATTGGTTCGGGTATTGGTGCTGTGTTCTTATGTTCAATCAATAGCGGTATCGCTTTATTCAGTGCTTTTTCTACAGCGCGAGTAATGATATCTTCAAGTTCATCTGGTGTTAAATTAATGGTATTATTTTTTTTCGACAATTTCCCTGCGACATTCTGTGACTTTTTAGCTATTATTTTTTGCGACACCTTAGATATCGAACCGAAAACACGTATTAACTCAGCAGTATCAATTTGTGGCTTACCTAATGTATCACGTACCGTTGTTAACTTGCCGTTAGCTATGTATCGTTGAATTGTTCTCCGTGACTTCTTTACTAATAATGCGCTATCAGTGATATTGTGAATAGTCATACAACACCTTTTTTATTGTTATTATACTGCGACATATTAGAGGCTTTGATGAGAGGATAGTCAATACTGAACAAAAGAAAATTAACACTGATTTTTTAGATTCGGTGCAACGAATCAATCACATTCCTGCTTTAAAATACTATTTATACTTCTATAACTCATGTCCGAAAGTAAAAATTAAATAAACAAGAAGGAGAACGTCCGTTTACATATCAAACTGCCTTTTAGCTGAGGTGACTTTGGTTCACAAAAAAGGACCTTTTTGTGCCAACTACTGTCCTTAATATTTCATTCAATAAAATTTACTGTTTCAAAATTTAATTAAATTTACAGTTAGACCGCTTCCTTGCGCTTTGCTGACGTTAGCTACTGATTGTTCTTTAGGTCAACTGATAGCCTGAAGCTGTCTAACCTGTTTAAAGAATATGTCTCATTTGAATAGTTATCTAATTTCCTTTAATTTTAACGAAGGGTAGTTCACTATTTTGACACGACACCCATCGATTAGTCGTGAGTTGACATAACTACTGATGCTTAATAAACGAGGTCAGATGAGAATTTCAAAGGCCTAAGTGGGCGCTAGTTTATTGACGCCGCATCTAAATTCTAGATTGTTGATTTTTATCGACTCTTTTAAAGTTATAATCCTAACTATTTGTAGTTGTTCGTATCTAATTTTCTTATTCGGGGTATATAGTTGTGTTGAATGGATTATGGTTAAGTTTTTTTTGGCTAGCAGCTATAGCTGCAGGTTATCAGTGGCTCTTACTAGATAACGCGGAAGTATTTAGTCAAATTATTACCTCTTTGTTTTCTATGGCAAAGCTATCTGCTGAAATTGCAATTGGATTGATTGGTACACTTTGTTTGTGGCTCGGAATTTTTAAAATCGCTGAGAAAGCCCAACTTATATCTTTTTTTTCTCGTGGCGTTGAACCACTTTTTAGGCATTTGATGCCTGGAATTCCTCGTGGCGATAAAGCTTTTGGCTCCATTTCCATGAATATGGCCGCTAATATGCTGGGGCTTGATAACGCTGCTACTCCGCTTGGGCTAAAGGCTATGCAAGACCTCCAAGAGCACAATACCAATAAAGATGTCGCGACTAATGCTCAAATCTTATTCTTAGTTTTGAATACGTCTTCCGTTACGTTATTACCCGTTACTATTTTTATGTATCGTGCTCAGCAAGGTGCTCTAAACCCTACGGAGGTTTTTATCCCTATATTACTGGCTACCTGCGCATCAACAGTTGTTGGGGTATCTGTTGTCGCTTGGATTCAGCGTCTCTCACTTTTAAATCGCGTAGTGTTATCTTATTTGGGGGGATTTGTTTTATTCGTATCCTTACTTATTACAAGTTTAATAAGTATGCCAGCAGAGCAAATGACAAAGGTTAGCTCGGTGGCTGCTAACATCATTTTATTTGGTGTTATTCTTGCCTTTCTTACTATAGGTTGGCGTAAAGGAGTGCAAGTTTATGAGACGTTTATAGAGGGGGCCAAAGAAGGTTTTACTACAGCCATTACATTAATACCTTACTTAGTAGCAATGTTAGTGGCTATAGGGGTTTTACGTGCTAGCGGGGCCTTGGATCTATTTGTTGACGGTATTGCTTACTTGTTGATCCTCGCTGGGCTGGATACGCAATTTGTTGATGCATTGCCTACGGCACTGATGAAACCATTTAGCGGTTCTGGTGCGCGGGCTATGATGCTAGAGACCATGAATACACATGGCGTGGATTCTTTCGCCGGTCGATTAGCTGCCGTTATGCAAGGCAGTACCGAAACAACGTTTTATGTGCTCGCTGTGTATTTTGGCGTAGTGGGTATTAAGCAGGGAAGGCATGCCGTCTTTTGTGGTTTGCTCGCTGATCTTGCTGGAATCTGTGCGGCTATATTCGTGTGTTATTGGTTCTTTGGATAATAAAAAAAGCTGGGATACTCTGAACCTCCCCAGTTTAACGGACACTTTAAATATTCAAGAAATGACTAAAAGCTGCATTATCATGTTGTCTAATTAGTTTGATATGTTTTATTTTTAACCATAGCCACATTAAAAAGAGCTTAAGACCTGTCTCTTATACACATATCCGAGCCCACGAGACCTCTCTACATCTCGTATGC
>OJFU01000559.1_pt1 | contig 10745 bp, 9 predicted proteins | sample 1594331 | NCBI WGS metagenome assembly OJFU01 (sample SAMN05416801, study PRJEB24817) | seawater metagenome | isolation source: Sea water | place: Canada:Atlantic | collected 2013-11 | reverse complement strand
GTCGGCAGCGTCAGATGTGTATAAGAGACAGCTCTTATATTTGAGTCGAATGGAGAGAAAGAATGAGCATAAAAATAAAATCACCAACTTTTCCTGAATCAGTAGCTGATGGCACTGTTGCTAACTGGGTAAAAAAAGAGGGTGAAAGCGTTCAACAAGATGAGGTTATTGCTGAAATTGAAACTGATAAAGTAGTTTTAGAGGTTGTTGCTCCAGTAAGTGGAACCATTACAAAAATTGTAAAGCAAGAGGGTGAAATCGTTAATAGCTCAGAATTAATAGCAGAATTTCATGAAGGAGTTATTAAAGAAGATAGTTCAGATGAAGCTGCTGCGCCTGAGATAGACGTTGAAATACCTACTCCAAAGGTTAAAAAATTAGGGCCTGCAGCTAAAAGAATTATTGCTGAAGAAAATATAGATCCTTCGGTTATTAATAGTACTGGTAAAGATGGAAGAGTGACTAAAGCTGATCTAGTTAACCACATGAATAGCTCATCAGAACCTGTTCCAACTAAAACTTCATCACCTTTATCTGAAAATATTTCTTTCTCTAATTCAAGAGATGAGAAACGTGTTCCTATGTCTAGAATACGAACAACTATTGCGAAGAGACTATTAACTGTTAAACAAGAAACAGCAATGCTAACGACCTTTAATGAGGTTGATATGCAGCCTATTAAAGATCTTAGATCAAAATATGGTGTTGAATTTGAAAAAGAGCATGGCGTTAAGCTTGGTTTTATGGGGTTCTTTGTTATAGCTGCTATTCAGGCATTAAAAAAGTTTCCATTAGTAAATGCATCTATCGATAAGAGTGATATTGTTTATCACGGTTATCAAGATATTGGAGTAGCCGTTTCAACAGAAAGAGGTCTTGTAGTTCCAGTAATAAAAGATGCTGATATGCTTTCATTGCCAGAAATTGAAAAATCTATTTTAGAGTATTCAATTAAAGCAAGAGATGGAAAGCTTGCAATTGAGGATTTACAGGGAGGAACTTTTACTATTTCAAATGGAGGCGTTTTCGGTTCTCTACTTTCTACACCAATCTTAAATGCTCCTCAAACTGCTATTTTAGGAATGCATAGTATTCAAGATAGACCTGTTGCTGTTAATAAAGAAGTAGTAATTAGACCAATGATGTATTTAGCTATGAGTTACGATCATCGTTTATTAGATGGAAAAGAGGCAGTAACTTTTCTTGTTTCAATTAAAGATCAGCTTGAGTCACCAGAAAGACTGTTGCTAAATTTATAAGAGGTTAAATATGTATGATGTTGTAATTATCGGAGGAGGTCCAGCTGGATATGTGTCAGCAATAAGATGTTCTCAGCTTGGGCTTTCTGTTGCATGTGTAGAGTCTATGCAAGATGAAGATGGAATCCAAAAATATGGAGGAACCTGTCTAAATGTTGGATGTATTCCTTCAAAAGCATTATTAGAGTCATCTCAAAGATTTTATGATGTGAATAATAAAATAGATAAACATGGGATAAAAGCTAGTAATGTTGAGTTAGACATTCCTGCAATGATGAATAGAAAAGATAAAATAGTCTCTCAATTAGTTGGTGGAGTAAGCGGCCTATTTAAAGCAAATAAAGTTACACCTATTCAAGGCCATGGAAAACTACTTTCAGGAATGAAGGTTGAAGTTACTAATGGAGAATCTATTAAAATTTTAGAAGCAAAGAATATTATTTTAGCCTCTGGATCAGCGCCAATTGAAATCAGCGCAGCGACCTTTGATGGCCTTAATATTGTTGACTCAACTGGGGCATTAGAATTTAATTCTGTACCTAAAAAACTTGGAGTTATAGGTGCTGGAGTTATTGGTTTAGAGCTTGGAAGTGTCTGGGCTAGATTAGGCTCTGAAGTTACTATGTTAGAAGCAATGCCAGAATTTTTACCTATGGCTGATAAAAAAATAGCAAAAGAAGTTTTTAAAGAATTTACAAAACAAGGACTTAATATAAAACTCGGATGCAAAGTAGTAAATGCTAAAGCTGGAAAAAATAATGTAACAGTTGAGTATGAAGAAGAAGGCTCAGTAAAAAATGAGATATTTGAAAAATTAATAGTAGCAGTAGGAAGAGCGCCTAATACTTCCAACCTATTATCAGAAGATAGTCAGATTGATCTAGATGATAGAGGTTTTATTAAAGTAGATGATTTTTGCCAAACTAATCAATCAGGAGTTTGGGCTATAGGAGATGTTGTTAGAGGACCAATGCTTGCTCATAAAGGAAGTGAAGAGGGTATTATGGTTGCTGAAAGAATTGCCGGAAAGCATACAGCGGTAAATTATGATCTAGTACCTTCAGTTATTTACACTCATCCAGAAGTAGCATGGGTTGGAAAAAACGAAGAAGAGCTTAAAAATGAGGGAATTGATTACAAAGTAGGATCTTTTCCTTTTGCAGCAAGCGGAAGAGCTTTAGCAATCGATGAATCTGTTGGTTCTGTTAAAATACTCGCTGACAAAGTAACAGATACCATACTGGGAATACATGTTTTTGGTCCTTCTGCAGCAGAACTAGTTCAACAAGGCTTAATTGCTATGGAATTTGGCTCAAGCTCAGAAGATATAGGCCTAACTATGTTTAGCCATCCCACAGTATCAGAAGCATTGCATGAGGCAGCATTGGCTGTTAACGGACATGCTATCCATATAGGAAATAGAAAAAGATGAACCTTCATGAATACCAAGGCAAAGGATTATTTGCTAAATACGACTTACCCGTTTCCCTTGGTAAAGTTATTTCAAGACCTGAAGATGCAGTAAATGCATGCAGAGATATTGGAGGAAGTAAATGGGTTGTTAAAACTCAAGTTCATGCTGGAGGTAGAGGAAAAGCAGGAGGTGTCCTTTTAGTTAATTCGCCTGAGGAAGCTGTTGATTTTGCAAAAAAGTGGCTTGGTAAAAAGTTAGTGACATATCAAACTGATAAATCAGGACAGCTTGTAAGTTCAATTCTTATTGAAGAATGTACAGATATTGCTGATGAATTATATTTAAGCGCAGTAGTTGATCGCGCTTCACAAAGAGTAGTTTTTATAGCATCTTCAGAGGGTGGAGTTAATATCGAAGAGGTTGCAAAAAATTCTCCAGAAAAAGTTATTTATGAATCCATTGATCCTTTAACAGGAGCTCAACCATTTCAAGCTAGAAAAATTGCAAAAGTTCTTGGATTAAACCCTCAACAAACAAAACAATTCTCTAAAATGTTACCAAATCTAATGACATTATTTGTTGAACGTGATCTTAGCTTGCTTGAGATTAATCCATTGGTAATAACTGCGGGTGGAAACCTTCATTGCCTAGATGCAAAAATAAATATTGATTCAAATGCAATTTTTAGACAGCCAGAGATTGCTGAAATGCATGACCCATCTCAAGAAGATGAAAGAGAGTCAGAGGCTGCTAAAAATGATCTTAGTTATGTATCGCTAGATGGAAATATAGGATGTATGGTTAATGGAGCTGGTTTAGCAATGGGCACTATGGATACAATTAAGTATTTTGGAGGCTCTCCAGCTAACTTTCTTGATGTTGGCGGAACAGCAACTCAGGAAAGAGTAGCAAAGGCTTTTAAATTAATTTTAGCTGATCCAGAAGTAAAAGTTGTTTTAGTAAATATTTTTGGTGGGATTGTGCGATGTGACCTTATTGCTGAAGGCGTTTTAGCAGCAATTGAAGAGGTTGGAGTAAGTGTTCCAGTTGTTGTTAGACTGGAGGGCAATAACGCCGAAAAGGGATCAGAGATTCTTGCAAACGCTGACGTTAAAATTGAAAGTTTAAATAATCTAAAAGATGCTGCAAAAAAAGCAGTGGAGCTAGCTTCATGAGTATACTAGTTAATAAAGATACAAGAGTTATAGTTCAAGGTTTTACTGGTTCACAAGCCACATTGCACTCTGAGCAATCTATAGCATACGGAACTAATATTGTTGGCGGTGTAACTCCTGGAAAAGGTGGACAGCTTCACCTAGAAAGACCAGTATTTAATACAATGAGCGAAGCAATGTTATCTGTTCAACCTAACGCAGCTTTAATTTTTGTTCCTGCCCCATTTTGCAAAGATTCAATTCTAGAAGCAGCTGAATCAGGTATTAAATTAGTTATATGTATAACTGAAGGTGTTCCAACTCTAGATATGCTGGTTGTTAAAAAAAGAGTTGATGAACTAGGAGTAACTTTGATTGGCCCTAATTGTCCTGGAGTAATAACCCCAGGAGAGGCAAAACTTGGAATTATGCCAGGAAGTATTCACATGCCTGGATCTGTAGGAATTATATCTAGATCTGGAACGCTTACCTATGAAGCAGTCAAACAAACTACTGATCTAGGCTTAGGTCAAAGCAGTTGTGTTGGTATAGGTGGAGATCCTATTCCAGGCTCATCATTTATTGATATCTTAAAATTATTCGAAGCTGATGATGAAACTAAAGCTATAGTTATGGTTGGTGAGATAGGTGGTTCAGCGGAAGAAGAGGCCGCAGAATATATTAAATCCTCAGTTACAAAACCAGTTATTTCTTATATTGCAGGCCAGACAGCGCCAGCTGGAAAAAGAATGGGTCATGCTGGGGCAATTATTGCTGGTGGAAAAGGTACTGCAGCTGATAAGATTGTAAAATTACAAGAATGTGGAGTGCATATTGCAGAAAATCTTCTCGAGATAGGATCAAAAACAGCAGAAGTTATTAAACTATAGCTCTATTAAATTTCTTTGTTATCCATTGAACTCTCAGGATAATTAGTACTGCAAAAATAGTTAAACCGCCAATCATAGCTATCCACATACCTGATGCTCCCAAGGGAGCACTTAAACCGTAGTATGTTAAATAATAACCAAATGGGATTGCTAAGAACCAATAGACTAATAGAGTTATTATCATTGGTGCAAAAGTATCCTTGTAACCCCTTAGAGCACCAATAGCACCAATCTGAGCACCATCTGGTATCTGAAATATTGCTGCAAATATTAAAAGATTACTTGCAATTAAAACTACAGCTTCCTCAGCTGAAAACATTGCACTTAATTGATCTTTAAATGAAAGAATAATAATTGTATTTACCAATGCGAACATAGTGCATAGAAGGATTGAAGAAATTGAAGCGAATCTAGCATCTAACATTCTTTTTGCACCTATTAAATTGCCTACTCTTGTTGCTGCAGCCAAGCCAACAGATAAAGATATAATAAAAAAGAAGCTAGCTATATTCATAGCTATCGCATGACCTGCTACAACTTCTGTGCCTAAAGGGGATATTATTATGGCTGCGCCTGAAAACATTGCTAACTCAATAAAAATACCTAATCCTATTGGAAAACCTAATTTAAAAATCTCTAAAAAAGTATCTCTTGATGGAAAAGGAAGTTGTTGAAAAGGCTTAGTATTTGAATAATATTTAGATTTAGCTATATAAATTATTAGGGCTAAAGTCATAAAAACAGAAACTATTGATGTTGCATAACCACAACCAACACCCCCCATTTTTGGCACACCAAAATATCCATATACAAAAATAATATCAAGTGGGATATTTATTAACATACCAGCTAACGAAATATAAAAAATAGGTAGTGTTAAAGTCATTCCTTCGCTGTAACAGCGTAGACATGTAAAAATTGTTATAGCAAACATACCTACAGATAAAGCCTTTAAGTACTCTCCTGAAATTCTAGCAACCTCTGGATCTAACTCAAGAAGATTCACTAGAAGATATAAATTTGGATAAATTATTAAAAACAAACTACCTAGCCCCAGAGCAATCCAGATTATCTCTCCTAATTTATATCCTATTTTGTTGTATTCTTTTGCTCCATATAACTGAGCAACTATTGGGGTGATAGCAAAGGTAATGCCGGCTATAAGAAGCCAAATAGGATGGGTGATAGCAGAACCTATTGCTAAAGCAGCTAGATCTATTGAGCTTGCTCTTCCGGCTACAAGTGTGTCGGTCGTACCCATAAAAACATAAGATACTTGAGAACCAAAAATAGGAAGCCCTATCTGAATTAAGCTCTTAAACTCCTTTTTGAATTTTGTTAACAAATTACACACTAAAAAATATTTTCGATACTTTATCATATTAAAATAGTAATTAAATTAGGAGAGAATTATCAGAAAAGATAACAGACCATATTGGCTAAAAAAACTTACTACTAAAATTAATAAATTTTATGTCCAACATTTTTTAAAACCGCAATTTTTAAAACTAGGAAAAGGCGGCGCATACTTTAAGCCTCAATATATAAACCTCTTTGGTAATAATATTTCCGTAGATGACTTTCCAACTCTTATTGGTGCAAAAGACGCCAATATTCAATTTACTACCTGGAATATAGATAAATGGGATGGGAAGTTAGATATAGGCAAATATGTCCTTATTACTCCAGGTGTAAGAATAATGGCAGCAGATCAGATAACTATTGGCGATGCATGCATGTTTGCTCATGGTGCTTATATCTCAGATGCAGATTGGCATGGTATTTATGATAGGTCTGAGCCAGTAGGGACTACCAAACCTATTGTGCTCGAAGATAATGTTTGGATTGGTGATAGCGCTATTGTTTGCAAGGGAGTAAGAATTGGTAAAAATAGTATTATTGGAGCTGGAGCAGTTGTAACAAAAGATGTTCCACCTAATTCAGTTTTTGCAGGTAATCCTGCAAAATTAGTGAAAGAATTAGACCCTAATGAAGACCACATTTCTAGAAAAGATTTTTTTAAGGACCCAAAAAAACTTGCTGCTGATTTTGATGCCTTAGATAAATATTCATTAGGAGATAATTCTTTAATAGGATGGATTCAAAGCATATTTTGGCCAGATAATAAAAATTGATCAAAATTATTGCAGATAAAGATATTCCTTATTTAGAAAATTTTTTAAGGGAGTTTATTGATCCTAATATTTTTAATATTACATTACATCATCATCAGGATATTACAAACAGTCTAATTAAAGATTGTGAAATACTCTTAGTTAGATCTACCACCAATGTTAATGAGTTAATTTTAAAAGATACTTCTGTACGTTTTGTTGCTTCTGCTACTGCAGGAATTAATCATTTAGATACTGAATATCTAGAATCAAAAAATATTCAATGGGGATATGCACCCGGATGCAACTCGTCCTCAGTAACTCATTATGTTATGGCAGCTATCGCTATTGCTATAGATAAAAGAAAATTAAGTTATAACTCAAGAATAGGTGTTATTGGTTATGGACATATTGGCAAAAAAGTTGCGCATAATCTATATTTATTAGGTTTTGATGTCTCTATATATGATCCCTATCTGAATAATGAAGATTTAGTGGATTTTGAATCAATTCTTGAGTGTGATCTTCTAACAATTCATGTTCCATATACCTCAAAGGGAAAATATCCAACCCATAATTTAATAACTAAAAAGGAGTTAAGTAAACTTGAGCATAAGGTTCTCATTAATTCATCAAGAGGTGGTATTGTGAATGAAGCTGATGTTATAGATAACAAAAAGATAATTTATATTGCAGACGTTTGGGATAATGAACCGCTTCCATCAACAGATATTATTAAAAATGCATTTATAGCTACTCCACATATAGCTGGATACAGCAAACAAGGTAAATTAAATGGATCTAAAGCTATTGCCTATAAAGTAGTAAACTATATTAAAAATAAAAAGCATTTCCATCCATTTGATTTTTCAGAGCAGCATAATAGAAACAACTTAGGTTTAAAGCTTAATAGAAATCAGGACGAAGCATACCCCCTTCAATTTTTTAAAAAAAATCTGAACCTGGAATTAATTACTAGTGAACTAAAGATTCTGTTTCGTCAAAATATTGAAGATAAATTATTATCTAAAGAATTTATAATAATGCGTTCAAATCACCCCGAAAGAAATGATTTTGACTCTTAAAATCTAACCTATCTTTTTAATATATTGGCTTGTAATTTTAAATGAGAATGATTATCATCTAGAAGAATTTAAAAATTAGCCGCTATATTTAGTCATAAAATCTTTATTTAATATTTATATATATGCGACATTTGTTATGAGATGTTAATATAACTTTAATTTAATGAGAGTTATCTCACTTTTAAACTTAGAACTTGGCATAGAAATTGCTAAATAAGGTTTATTGGCATAAAAGAATTATTTTAATTATAGGTAAAACATAATATGACTGAGAAATTTAATCGAGCTAAAGCAATTATTGAAAGTATATATTTAACAACAATTGGAAATCCTTCAAATCCTCCTTCTATGAGTTTTTATCAATCAGACACTTATAGATTCTTTTTTTTATTAGCATTTATGCAGGAATTCTTTAACGAAAATGAAATTTCACAAGAATATGCAATTTCATTAGTTCCAAAAAAATATGCTTCACGCATTAAAAGACTTCAGGTTTTAAAACAATCTGTTAAATTGGGCTATATAAATGAAGTTCATTCACTTACAGATAAAAGAAGAAGAATTTACACTCCTTCTGAATCGATGATTGAAGATTTTTTAAATATGACTGAAGCAGTTATTGCATCTAAAGCTAATAAAAAAGGATCTTAGTTTAAGAAGAGCAGGATAGTCCTATATCTTTTGCCCATGCAGGAGAATTTTCTGCATATTTACTATATTCCAAATTTTCTTCAAATGGATTTTTAAGAATCTTCATTAACCTTTGAATTTCTTTGTATGAACCCTCTTCAGCATTTTCAATAGCAACCTGTGTCATATAATTCCTTAAGATAAATTTTGGGTTATGTTGATGCATAATACTAATTCTAGTTTTAACATCTGTTTTTTCAATAAGATGCCTTTTAGAAAATTTTTCAGACCATTTTTTTATAGATGTATTAATTTCAATTTCGTGGTTTTTTATTATCGCATTACTTAGACTTCTGAATGTCCTTGTGTAATCTAATGTATTTTCTTGCATTAAATCTAATAGCTCTTGAATTAATAATTTATCATCTGGATTTTCTTCAAATAACCCCAATTTTTTTTTAAATAAACTTATTAGTTTATTCGAATAAGTCTCTTCATATAAATTACCAATTTCTTCTATAAATTTCTTATCAACCAATCTTTGAAAAGTCTTTGCAAGAGCAGAACAGTTCCATAATCCTATATATGGTTGATTTTCATATGAATATCTGCCCAAGTTATCTGATAAGTTGCAAATATGAGATGGATTATAATCATCTAAAAATCCATAAGGACCATAGTCTATAGTTTCTCCAAGAATTGACATATTATCTGTGTTCATAACCCCATGACAGAAACCCACAGCTTGCCAGCAAGCAATCATATTTGCAGTATTTTCAATTATGCTTTTTAACAAATACTCATATTTATTTTTATATTGATGTGCATCATTAAAATACTTAGGAATTACATAATCACAAAGCTCTTTATGTTTTTCATATTGTTGGTCATAGAAGAACTTCTCAAAATTACCAAACCTTATATGAGTTCTTGCAGTTCTTGCAATCATGGCTGTTGACTCAGATTTTTCTCTATAGGCAAGATCATTACTTCCAAATATCATCAAAGATCTTGAGGACGCTATCCCCAATCCAGTCATAGCTTCTCCACATAAATATTCTCGTATTGATGACCTAAGTACAGCACGTCCATCACCAAATCTAGAATATGGAGTTTTACCACATCCTTTAATATGAATATCTAAACCACAGCCATTATTTTCTAGCTCTCCGAGCATTACTCCTCTGCCATCACCTAACTGTTGAACATATTGACCAAATTGATGTCCCGCATAGCTCATTGAAAAAGGCTGAATATTGGAAATATGAACATCTCCATTAAAAAGATGCATTAATTTATTTTTATCACAACTGCTAAGACCTAATTCTTTTAAAAGAGCATCATTAGCATGAATAAGATATGGATCATTTAGTGGTTGCTGAAGCTGATGTGAATAAAATCCATCACTTAAACCTGAATAGGAGTGCTGAGTAAGTATTTTTTCTAAAGTTTCCATTTGCAATCTGATTAATGCTTTAAGTATGTATAATTTACATTAGTTCTCAATAAAAAAAGTAAAAAGGATAATAAAAATTTAAATGTTAGGCCTCAGCCAAGAATTTATATGGTTTGGAGTGGTTTTTTACGACTTACTCATAGCTGTTTTTCTTTTTCGTTATTTTGGTAAATACGGTCTCTATTGCGCAGTTATTTTAGGAATTGTTCTTGCAAATCTTCAGGGAGGAAAAGTAACTGAATTAACAATGTTTGGTTATACATTTAATGCAAGCATGGGAGCAATTCTGTATTCTGGTATATATTTCTCAACTGATTTATTAAATGAAAAGTATGGAAAAGATGAAGCTAATAGAGCGGTAATGCTTGGCTTTATTGCAAATATAGTTGTTCTTATAACACTTCTATTAAGCTTGCAATTTACTCCATCAAATTTAACTGGATCAGCTTTAGAAATACATAATGCTATAAATACATTAGCTAACTATTCTCCATATTTTATAATTGGATCTTTAACAGCTTATCTTATAAGTCAGAGATTTGACGTATGGCTATTTCATTATTTAAAAGAAAAAACAAATGGGAAAAAGCTTTGGCTACGAAATAACTTATCCACAATCTTATCGCAGCTATTAGATACGATGATTTATCAAGTAACTTGGGTAGTTGCCACTGACCTTACTTTCACACAAGCCTTCTTTTTAGCATCAACTAAATATCTGTCTCTTATACACATCTCCGAGC
>OJFU01000555.1_pt1 | contig 10783 bp, 7 predicted proteins | sample 1594331 | NCBI WGS metagenome assembly OJFU01 (sample SAMN05416801, study PRJEB24817) | seawater metagenome | isolation source: Sea water | place: Canada:Atlantic | collected 2013-11 | reverse complement strand
GTGTATAAGAGACAGGATATAGGAATGTATAACGTCGATTTTGGTTTCAGAATGGATCAAATTGATAGATCAGGAAGCGTAACTGATGAAGATCATGGAGATATGGACTATTACAATATTGATGATACAACTAACAGTTTTGCTTTAACTTTAGGCAAAAGCTTAGGTGATAGCTTAGATGTAGATTTTGGTTTTGCAAGTGTTGAGAGATTACCTTCAGTTATTGAGCTCTTTATGAATGGACCTCATTTAGCTACTGGAAGACTTGAAGTTGGCAACCCTAATTTAAAAAGTGAAACATCAAATAATTTTGATGTTACTTTTGATTATGACAATGGAGACTTCTATGGTTATGCAAGTTTTTATATAAACAAAGTTGATAACTACATTACCTTAATGGATGAAGATGATGAACATGGAGATGATGATCATGATGAAGATCATGGAGATGATCAAGGAGATGATGACCATGGGGATGATCACGGAGATGACCATGATGATCATGCAGATTTAATTCATTCCTTTTATGTTCAAGAAAATGCAGAATTTATTGGTTATGAACTAGAATTTGGAAGAACTGTAAATCTTGCATCTGGAGACTTAACTTACTCATTTGGAAGAGATCAAGTTAATGCTGAATTTGCTGACGGACATAATGTTCCGAGAATTAATCCAGCAAGGAATGTATATACCTTATCTTATAAACAAAATGATACTGTTTTTAAAATTAATCTGAAAAGTGTTGAAAGACAGAATGATTTTGCAGAAGGTGAGACAGCTACTGATACGTATCGTATGCTAGACACCAGAGTAACAAAAACATTTAGTGTTAATGATAATAGTAGAATGAAAGTAACTTTATTTGCTAATAATTTGCTTGATGATGTTGCTAGAAATCATTCATCATTTGTTAAAGGTCCAGTTCCATTACCTGGAAGAAATGTTGGTATTAAATTCAATCTAACCTTTTAGGCCTTAGACTGAAAAGTATAATTATAAGGAGCTCATAACAGAGCTCCTTATATCTTTATAAAGTACCCCTAGAAGCTTAACTGTTCAACGGTTAACTCATGATAGGGAAGATATACTATAAATATCCATAATAATTGATACAACTTCGCATAATATATATTATGTTAAATAATACATGTTTAGTATAGTGCTTAGCGCTTAAGATGTAAGATTTTCATGTTTGTGTAATAATTTGTTATTAAATTAATATAATTATATGAAACATATACATATCCTTTTAGTACTCTTATTCGCAATTCCAGTATTTAGTTCAGACATTGGTGTTCCTGGCCCAAAGGATTGTTTCTGGTCTAGAGGTCCACATAGTGCAGATCCTTATATAAATCTTGCTTATCCAGATGCTAATGTATTTTATTGGGCAGCTACATTTACAATGCCTTCGGATACTGAGCTTTATTTAGATGGCAATTTCCCTTTAGCTAGGTACATGTCAATTATTAGTTATGATGGTCGTGGAAGACCTTTAGAATCTCTTGCTGATTATTTAATTGAGCCAGAGATAAAATCAATCAATCCATTTATAAATTCAAATAGTCGTCTTGATAATAATAGAGCTTATAAAATACAAGTTTTAAATAACTCACCAGTTACTGATAGAGAAACAGGAAAAATATCTAAAATATCATCAAATAACACTCTTAACGCTCCTTTTTATGGCCCAAATCAGCAATTAATCATATATAGAGTGTATTTACCTGATAATGAAACTGGACCACTTGGAGGCGTCGATTTACCCCAATTAAAGGTTGTTCAAGATGGAAAAACATATTCAGGCAATGATGCTTGTAAGATTTTAAATGCGTCCCAAAACTTAGCTATCACTCTTGATGCAGCAGGAATTCCTCCAATGAAGTATAGAGAACTAGCATCCCAGCCTGATAAACCTGAGACATGGCCTGCAAAAAATCCACCAGAATGGTATATACAAATGGATAGACAGAGTCTTATTGGGATATATACAGGAGAGTTTAATAATGAAGCTCCTAGAAGTACTGGTGGTTTTTTTCCTAACCTAGATAACCACTATCTAAGAACAATTGTTAATAGGAAATATGGCAAAGTACTTCTTCTTAAAGCCAAGGCCCCTCTTACACCCAAAACATATAACTCTAATGGTATATATAAAGACAGTGAACTTAGATATTGGTCTGTTTGTTCTAATCAAAGTTTTGGAAATACCAGAGTTAATGATTGTTTGTTTGATGAAGAAATTCCTTTAGATAAAAATGGGTATTTCACAATCTTTGTTAGCAGATTGGAAGATAGGCCAAGAAATGCTACAAATGAATGTGGCTATGCTTGGCTACCTATGGCTGATGATGGAGATGGTGTCTTTGATGAAGATGTATCAATCATTCAATTTAGGCATATGCTTGCAAGTGATGATTTTTCTAATTCTATTCAAAGTGTTGAGAACCAATCTGATACAAAGAAAGTTATGGATGAATATTTTCCTAGAAGTAGATACTTTATGAAAAACCAAGTAGAAAGCTTTTTTCCATGTCAGTAGGCTTTTACTATTGAGATAAGGCTAAGTTCCTTAGATCAGTCAATTACTACTCCAAGGCCCTCTTGTAGGTCGTATAGACCATACTCTGCAGCTCTTTCTAGCTCTTTGTAGTAGTTGATTGCTATTTCTGGATAGAAAATATAATTCAATAAATGCTTATCATTCTTGTATAAAGTTTTTAAGTTATTTTCATTACATTTTTCTTTGAAGAGTGATCTGTAATCTTCAACCGTTAATAATACATTGTCATTTTTATGATTATTGGCTTTTACTCGATCCTTTAATTCTTTACTAACTTTTCCTGTTAATTTTCCATAATTACCATTAACAAGCTCTATCATTTCATTTGTTAAAGTTTCATATCTTTTTCCATTTCTTACATTAAGCAAAGCTTGAGTTCCTACAATTTGAGATGATGGAGTAACTAATGGAATATAGCCTAGATCTTTTCGTATCTGAGGTATTTCATTTATGAGTTCTTCAAATTTATCAACCATTCCCATGTCCCTTAATTGATTCTCAAGATTGCTAAGCATTCCACCTGGAACTTGATTGTTAAGCATCTTTGTGTCGATACTTTTTAAGCTGCCCTCATACTCACTATACTTAACTCTTATACTAGTGAAATAATCAGCTATTTCATTTAAAAGACGCATGTCATATGGATTATCTTTATCATTGTAAATCATTGATATTAGGCTTTCTGTCGCAGTATGCGCATAAGTGCCACTAAATGAAGAAATAGAAGTATCGATATTATCAATACCTGCCTCGTATGCTTTTAAATTAGTAGCATCCGCTAAACCAGTTGTTGCATGAGTATGTAAATAAATTGGTATTTTTAGATTCTTTTTTAGCAAGGTTATTAACTCAAAAGCTGCATAAGGTCTAAGTAAACCAGACATATCTTTGATGGCTAGGGAAGATGAGCCCATATCTTCAATATCTTTAGCAAGATTTAACCAATAATTTTTAGTGTGTTTTGGGCTAGTTGTATAAGCGATAGTACCTTGCGAGTGTTTATTATTGTTATTTATAAACTTAATAGAAGATTCAATATTTGTAACATCATTAAGTGAATCAAATGTGCGGAATATATCAATGCCTGATTTAGATGCATTTTTAATAAATAGTGATAAAACTGTATCATCAAATTTTTTATAGCCAACAATATTTTGACCACGAATTAACATCTGTAATTTAGTTTTCTTAAAGTTTTTTTTAAATATCTTCAGACGATCCCATGGATCTTCATTAAGAAAACGTAAGCAGCAATCATAGGTAGCACCGCCCCACACCTCTACTGACGAAAATCCTACTTTATCTATTTTAGGAATAATTGGCAGCATATCCTCAACTGCCATTCTGGTAGCTATAAGAGATTGCTGGCCATCCCTTAAAACAACCTCAGTAATTTTAGGTTTTTTTTTCATAGTATTGAGTTAAATAATTAAAATTATTTATTAAAAACTAAATACTCAACAAGTCCATAACGATAAGCTTGTTATCATGAGATCTCCTCACAAGTTCTATATAACTAGCTTCAACCTCTTGAGGAACTACTACTTTAAAGTTATTAATAGGTACATCAAATTGATACTCCTTATAATCCTCATATCCAATATGTTGAGCTCCAGCTTTAAAAGGATCATTTATCCCAATTTGATAAATAAGCTCTTTATCAGCATTTAAAAAGTTTAATGCATAGATATCGGATTTATTAATAAATGGTCTTTTAATATCTCTTTTTAAAGGATAATCATTATTAATTTCTTTGATCTCTATATTATTAGAGCTTAAATTTAAGCTAAAGATCTTTGATATTTTGTCAGTAGTTGGTGTTCTTCTTACCACTGTTTGAGATTTATTATTAGAATCATCATTTGATTGACTTGTTGATGAATTCTGATAATTGAACCAATTTATTTTGTATGATGCGCCCATAGAACAGCAGAGTTCTCCATATAAAAATTGATCTTCATTACTTGAATCAACCGTATCATCTCTCGAGTATCCCCCGTCTTTATACCAACTCCATGAGCCAACATATGGATTGAGAGATGCTAATGGAGTTAAAGCTGGATCACTTTGATAATAATATTCTCTTTCCCAATATGACTCATAAAAATCAAGAGGGTTATTTGGATCATTAGGAGCTATTAGAGAGCCAGTTAAATCTTCAACTACCCAAGAGTATGAGACTGCACTATTGTCACTTGGTCTATTAAAAGTTGCGGTAAGATTATTTTCTAACTCTGTCTGTTCCTGCCCATCAACTAACCATGTAAGCTTTAACTTAGTTTCGTCATAAACTGCATCAATCTCAAAAGTTATAGTTTCTCCTAAGCCTGATGGGTTGTTGAGAACATAGGATGGATCCTCCTCTGAGTTAATTTTATAATTTGAAAACCCTTGATTCATAATTGAGCCAACAGCAAAGCCTTCAATATTTACTTTTCCATACTCTAAGAAACAACGCCACATGACACTTATCCATCTAGGTCTGTAGGTTTCAATTTCACCATAATAAGTTCCCTCTAAGAGTCCTATTTTAGTTTTACAGCTATCATCTTCATTCGTACCTGGATACTCTTCAGAATCAGGATATTGATTCATGTAACACTCACATTCCTCATAAGTAAGCTCGTCACGATAAAAGATAGACCCATCAGCGTAGTTATAACAAACATCGTAATTTACACCAGGAACATTATTAAAGTCGTCTATATGATGACTCCACTTTGCTAATTCAGGATCTTTGACAGTAGTTGTATTCATAGGGAAGTCTGCATAATAATCTGGGAATGTTCTTTCTCCACCAGAATCATACTCGTCACCCATAAAACCATGTGAATGACCTAACTCATGCATTACAACTTCTCTAGTTCTACTAGATAGGCCTTGAATATTAACTGATCCCTGAGCAACTCCCCTGCCTGAAATCGTTGTTAAGAAGGAGGCTACAGTCCATGAAGGCATAACATTGGTAATTAAATTTCTATCAACTTCCCCAATACAATAAATATTTGGATCCCAGTCTGAATAACAGCCAATCGCGATATCAAATACTGACACACCTGTAAGTGCAACCTCTTCTAGAACAATAATATTAAAGTAACCATTAACAACGTCAGCAGCATCGCTGGCAACAAGCAAGTTAACCGATTCAGCTAATCTTAATCTGAACTCGTCACTATCAGCAGTTCCTGTTAGCTGATCACCGATAAATATATAGTTGGTTTTCGCAGAAGAATTTGGACTACCTACTAAATAATATAAGTGTTGATCTGACTGAGAACAGTTAAGCCCTTCACTATCACAGCCATAATCTACATTTATAGTTTCTTTATTTGTAACAAAATAAGATTGAATTTCTCCTGCGCATGTATCAATGTAACCATCAAAAACACATAACGACATGGTAAATAGTCCAGCAGTGTTTAAATTACTAAAATCAAGCGTTACGTAATCAGAATCAACACCAGATCCATGAGTTCCATTTACAGTTTGATCTTCCATCGAGGCATAGAATTGAAGCTCTGATATAGAGTTATCTACATCTGAAACAGTGATATTTAGATTTAATAAATCATCAAAAATAATATTAGTATCATTAAATGCATCAAAATTGCCTAATAAAGTAATTACAGGCGCATCGTTAATAGGATTTATCGTCATATTAACGGTTTGAGTCTTGTTGATGGGTGAGCCAGTAGTTTGTCCGCTAGAATCTTTTCGAACTGCAGTTACTCTGATTGCAAATGTATCATCACCATAGTAATCCTGGTTTGGAATATAAATAATAGTACCAGAACTGCTTATATCTGCCTGACCATAAGAAGGGGGTGATGAAATGCTATAACTTATCTCTGAATTGTAGTTAGTAGATGCAGAAATATTTGAAGTATAAGCAGTATCTTCGTTAGTACTTGTTGAACCTAAGTCAGCTAAAAGTAGAGCAAAAGCTGCAGCGCCTCCGCCTCCTCCACAACTAGAGATAAAAATTAAACATAAGAGCAAAGTTAATTTATTTTTCATATGAAAATTCTACCAAAAAAAGTAGTAATAATCGCTCCATTTGAAGAATATTAATTTACAGCAATCTAAGTTTTCATAATGTTATATAAATCATGTAGAATACTCGCATGGCAAAAGAAGACAATTTAGAATTCGAAGGAGAAGTTATTGAAACTCTTCCTAACACCCAATTTAAAGTTAAATTAGAGAATGATCACATCATCACTGCTCATATATCAGGCAAGATGAGAAAACACTATATTAGGATTCTTACTGGAGATAAGGTTAAGGTCGAAATGACGCCTTACGACCTTTCAGTTGGAAGGATTACCTTTAGAGGAAGATAGGTTAAGCCTTAACCTTAGATTTTTTTTCGGTAAATTTTAAAGATCCATTTACCATATCAATTTTAATTAACCCGCCTGCTTTTAAATCACCAAACAATAACTTATCTACTAACGGCTTTTTAATATTTGAAGCAATAAAACGCTCCATTGGCCTTGCTCCCATATCTTTGTCATAACCTTTATCAGCTATCCATTTAGTAACAGCTTTAGTTATTTCAAGCTCAACATTTCTTTTATCTAATTGTGCTTGGAGTCTAATAAGGAACTTATCTACAACGGAAAGTATGATGTCTTTATTTAAATAATCGAATTGAATAATTTCATCCAGTCTATTTCTGAACTCAGGTGAGAATAGTTTATTAAGACTATTCATTGCATCAGATTCATTAGACTGATCACTAAAACCAATATTTCTTTTTGCGAGCATCTCTGCACCTACATTGGTAGTCATAATAAGGATAACGTTGCGGAAATCTGCTTTTCTGCCGTTATTGTCTGTTAAAACACCAGCATCCATCACTTGGAGAAGAATATTAAATATATCAGGATGTGCTTTTTCAATTTCATCTAATAAAACTACAGAATAAGGCTGCTTAACAACCGCTTCAGTTAAAAGACCGCCCTGGTCAAAACCAACATAACCTGGAGGTGCTCCTATTAACCTAGATACAGTATGTCTTTCCATATACTCAGACATATCAAATCTAACCAACTCTACTCCAAGGACATTAGCTAATTGTTTTGATATTTCCGTCTTTCCAACACCGGTAGGTCCTGTAAATAAGAATGAGCCAATTGTTTTATTATCATCCCTTAAACCTACTCTTGAGAGTTTGATGGCGCTACTTAAAGTCTCAACTGCAAGGTCTTGACCAAAAATAACGCGTTTTAAATCTTCTTCAATATTTTTAAGATTCTTTTTGTCTGTTGTCGTAATAGATTGTTCTGGTATTTTGGTAATTTTTGATATCGTTTCTTCTATATCCTTCTGATATACAGTAATTTTTTTAGAATTTTTTCTTGATATATTTAATGATGCGCCTGTTTCATCAATCACATCAATAGCTTTATCTGGTAAAAATTTATCATTAATATATTTAGTAGATAGCTCTACTGCAGATTTTATAGATTCATCTGAGTATGCAACGTTATGATAATCTTCATAACTTGGCTTGATGCCTGTTAATATTTCAACGCATTCATCAAAGGATGGTTCTATAACATCAATTTTTTGAAATCTTCTTGATAATGCTTGGTTTTGATTGAAAACACCTCTGTATTCTTGAAAAGTTGTCGATCCAATACATCTAATAGCACCTTTTGCTAAGGCTGGTTTTAAAATATTAGAAACATCTAGAGAACCGCCCGATGCTGAGCCTGCGCCAATAATAGTATGAATCTCATCGATAAATAGTATTGACTTCTCTTCTTGGTCTAGAAAAGTTAAAACACCTTTAAGTCTTTTTTCAAAGTCTCCGCGATATTTGGTACCAGCGATAAGAGCTGCTATATCTAAAGAGTAGACAATAGATTCATGTAGGATTTCTGGAACTTGCTTTAAGACAATCTGAAGTGCTACTCCTTCTGCAATAGCTGTTTTCCCTACTCCTGACTCGCCAACTAGAAGAGGATTGTTTTTAGTCCTTCTTGCTAGAATTTGAATCATTCTAGAAATCTCATTCTCTCTGCCTATAAGCTTTTCTATCTTATTTTCTAAAGCTAGGTTATTTAAATTAATTAAATACTCATTTGTATCTTTTGTAACTTCAGTCTCTGGAACTTCTTCATCACTTATTTCAGTAGATTCTTTTTTTTCAGAAGTGGTTGAGCCATGAGAGATATATGAAACTATATCCAGCCTGCTGATACCGCTTTTAGACAGGAGAAATACTGCGTGGCTTTCTTTTTCAGAAAAGATAGCAACTAAAATATTAATAGGTTTAACAACACCTTTACCTGATGATTGAATATGAAATACGGCTCTTTGAAGAACCCTTTGAAAGCCTAATGTTGGCTGAACTGGCTTTGATTCATCAGTTTTTAAAATGGTTGTATCAGTTAGATATTCTTCAATATTTGATTTTAATTGCTCTCTACTAACATCATGATTTTCTAAAGCATCAGCGACTTCAAAGTCACTTAGAATCATTAATAACAAATGCTCAATAGTTATGTATTGAATATTCTTATCTTGTGCTTGATCAAAAAGACTGGCGATTGATTGTTCTAATTCTTTACTAAACATTAATTAATCTGTTAAAGGTTCAATTTCACTCATCAGAGGATGCTCGTGAGCTTGAGCCATTGTTATAATTTCATGACATTTCATTTCAGCTATCTCTTTGGGAAATATACCACAAACACCCTTACCTCTGGCATGAACAGCCATCATTATTTGAGTTGATGCATCATGGTTATGGTTAAAAATATACTGCAAAATATAAACTACAAACTCCATAGGTGTGTAGTCATCATTAAGCAAAACAACTTGATACATTGGAGGTTCTTTTACTTCAGGATCTAATTCAAGAACAATAGTCCCATCAATACGATCTAGATCTTCGTCGTTTGGCAGATTAAGTGTAATCACATCCTTTTAATCATTTCATTAGCAAATTCTGAACATGATTTAAGAATTGCATCTTCCATAAGCCTTTCAAAGTCATAAGTGACCATTTTAGCTCCTATAGCAGACTCCATAGAGCTTATTATTAGATCTGCAGCCTCAGTCCAACCCATATGTCTTAGCATCATTTCAGCTGATAATATAAGGGATCCAGGGTTTACTTTATCTTGACCAGCATATTTTGGAGCTGTTCCATGAGTTGCTTCAAAAACCGCACATTCATCCCCTATGTTAGCGCCAGGAGCAATTCCAATTCCTCCAACACATGCAGCCAGAGCATCTGATATATAGTCACCGTTAAGATTCATGGTTGCTATTACATCGTATTCTTTGGGTCTTGTTAGGATTTGTTGTAAAAATGCATCACAAATTACATCTTTAATTACAATAGTTTTACCATTATTAGGATTTTTAATTGCTCGCCATGGACCGCCATCTAATAATGATCCATCATAATCTGTAGTTGCAAGTTCATAACCCCATTCCATGAATGCACCTTCGGTATATTTCATAATATTACCCTTGTGAACTAGTGTTACTGAGGATCTATCATTAGCAATAGCATAATCAAAGGCTTGTTTGACTAATCTTTTAGTGCCCTCTTCTGATATCGGCTTAACTCCAATACCCGCTGTATCTGGAAAACGTATTTGAGTTGTTCCAAATTGTTCTTGTAAAATTTTAATTAATTTAATTGCTTCATCACTTTGAGCCATAAACTCTATGCCAGCATAAATATCTTCAGAATTTTCTCTAAAAATAACCATATCAACATCTGCTGGATTTTTAACAGGACTTGGGACGCCTGCAAAATATCTTATAGGTCTTAGACATACGTATAAATCTAATATTTGCCTAAGAGATACGTTTAATGACCTAATACCTCCACCTATAGGAGTCGTTAAAGGCCCTTTAATACTTACAACATACTCTCTAAGAGCTTCAATTGTTTCATCCGGCAGCCATGTATCTTCTGAATAAATTTTTGTAGATTTTTCACCACAATATACTTCCATCCATTCTATTTTTTTTGCACCATCATAAGCCTTCTCAACAGCACTATTGACTACAGCAATCATTGCTGGAGTAATATCAACGCCAATTCCATCACCTTCAATGAAAGGAATGATTGGATTATCTGGTACATTCAATTTTCCATCTATGAGAGATATCTTAGATCCGGTATCTGGTATTTTGATGTTTTTGAATGTCATTTATCTGTCTCTTATACACATCTGACGCTGCCGACGA
>OJFU01000551.1_pt1 | contig 10825 bp, 8 predicted proteins | sample 1594331 | NCBI WGS metagenome assembly OJFU01 (sample SAMN05416801, study PRJEB24817) | seawater metagenome | isolation source: Sea water | place: Canada:Atlantic | collected 2013-11 | reverse complement strand
CTTAATATACAGTGCGCTATACCGTTTTTCTTCAGTATCTGTAGCCATTGTTTTGAGCTTGTGTGCTATTTATATTATGCACCATTTTCTTAATCGCTTTAGCGTAACGCGCCACCATACGTTTGAATAAATTCGTTTCGCTTTGAAAATGTTGAAGGTTGTCTTCATTATTTTTTAAGTTTAAAAAAGCCGTTAAATCATAAGATGTAACGGCTTTTTATTCGCATTAGCTAAAGATTAAAAACCACACTGTTTACCTTGGTTTTTCTCTTTCAACCAAGTTTGTAATGGCGCGAAATAGTCAAGAATAGCGGTTGCATCCATTTGTTCACTACCTGTTAGCACTTTATAGGCTTCTTGCCATGGCTGGCTTGAGCCCATTTCAAGTACTTTGTTTAAAGCAGTACCGGCATCTTTGTTGTTATAAATAGAACAACGATGAATAGGATCTGTGTTACCTGAAATTTCACATAATGCACGATGAAATTCAAATTGTTGAATATGTGCTAAGAAGTAGCGCGAATAAGGTACGCCGCCGGGTACATGATACTTAGCACCAGGATCGAAGGCATTTGATTCGCGATCAATAGGCGCTCTAACGCCTTGGTATTTTTCACGTAGCTCCCACCAAGCAGTATTATAGTTTTCAGGCGTTACTTCGCCCGAGTAAACCTTCCAACGCCATTGATCTACCATTAAACCAAAAGGTATAAAGGCCACTTTATCTAACGCCATTTTCATCAGTAAGCCAATGTCTTTAGATTCGTCTGGAATAGTATCAATTAGGCCAATTTCTTTTAAGTACTTAGGTGTTACCGATAGCGCTATAGTGTCGCCAATGGCTTCGTGGAAACCATCGTTAGCACTGTTTTGATAATAAACCGGTTGGTTTTGGTATGCACGTTGATAAAAGTTATGACCTAATTCGTGATGAATAACAGAAAAATCTTCGCCAGTTTTTTGAATACACATTTTTATACGTATATCGTCTTTAGCATCTAAATCCCAAGCCGATGCGTGACAAACAACATCTCTGTCTGCTGGCTTAGTAAATAGAGAACGCTGCCAAAATGTTTCTGGTAGAGCTTCAAAACCAAGTGAAGTGAAAAACGTTTCTGCCCCTTTAACCATTTTAATTTCATCGTAATTATTGGCGGCTAATTGTTTAGTAAGATCGTAACCAGGATCAGCATTCTCTGGCGCAACAACGTCGTAGATATTCCCCCAAGATTGTGCCCACATATTGCCCAGTAAATGCGCAGGAATTGGTTGATCTTGTGGCACTTTATCTTCACCATAAGTTTTACCTAATTCTGTGCGTACATAACAATGTAAATCATCGTACAAAGGTTTAACTTGTCCCCATAAACGGTCAAGTTCTTTGGCAAACTCATCTGCCGACATATCGTAGTTAGAGCGCCACATAGCGCCTAAATCTGCATAACCTAAACCTTGGGCACCTTCGTTAGCAAGTTCTGCTTGGCGTATATATAATGGTTTCATGTCAGGGCTAATGGTGCGCCATCCTTGCCACATTTCTAGTAATTCATCGTAATTACGTGAGCTTGCCATTTTAGCCGTCATTTGGCCTAAACTCAGGGTTTCACCTGATTCAGTGGTGTAGTTTCCTTTACCATACATGCTATTTAATTCAGCACCAATTTTTGCTAACTCGGCTGATTTAGCCGGATCTTGAGGCGCGGGCATTACTAAACTTTGCTTTAGAATATTTAGCTTACGTCGTTGGTCGGCGCTTACATCAACCGTGTCAAACTTAGCGGCCTGCATGGCAAACCTAACACCGGCTTCTGTTGATTTTTGGTCGGCAATTGCGGCAAGTGCAGATGTATCATCTGTAATAAAGTTAGAATTTATCCAGGCAGCACGACTACCTTCAATATTGAGTTGTACTAGCTCTTTCTCGGTAGCAGTTAAAAATGTATCAACATCTTGAACCGTTAATGCCGTGTTGGCTTTGCTGACAGGCTTAACGTCATTATTTGTTGTTTTGTCGCCATTGCAAGCACTAAGACTTGTGGCAACGATAAGTGCTGCGGCGGTTAATTTAAACGTTGGTTTCATAAGTATCCATTTTGTTATTTGTTAGCGATTTTTTCGCGCATTAGTCAACTTAATATAAGATCATAGCTAGTGTAAATTGAGATGAGTATATTGGCAACAGAATTGCTTTTTTGGCAATTTTAATGGGCTAAATTTAACCGATGCTAAATTTTAGGCAAAAAAAAGCTCAGCGAAAGGGGTGCTGAGCCGTTATATAAATATACTAGGGAAAGTATGAAATTTGCGTTTCACAAAGTTCTTCGTAGAACGCCAAAATATAATAGCGATTTCAGGTGTTTTTTACTGTGTTATTTGTGTAAAACTTTGTAATCATTTTATGGCTCAAGTACTATAAATAGGGCAAGTGCGGGCTAAACAAAATAAAATTCATGAAAATAATTTATTTTTATTAATGCACTCAATATTGTTACTTATATTTTATCATTGGGCGAGTAACATTTTGTAAATTCATTATGTTTCATTTAAATTTTTAATGCTTTATTCACCTTTAATTTTATCAGGTCTTTATTCTGAGTTGCGTTATTTTAAACGCTTGTTTAAACTGCCTGTATTAATTGTTTATTTAACCAGAGTTACGGCGCTATTTATTTATGAGTACGAAGAATAAAATACTAGATGCAGCAGAGAGTCTGTTTGCAGATAAAGGTTTTAATGGCACTTCTCTGCGTGAAATTACCAGTCAAGCTGAAGTTAACTTAGCTGCGGTTAATTATCACTTTGGTTCGAAAAAAGAATTGATTAAAGCTGTTATGTCACGTTACATGAATGAGCTATCTCCACGTTTAGAGTTGGCTTTAATTGCAGTGTGCGAGCAAGATTCACCCAGTTTAATTGAAGTGTTCTCTGCTTTTATTGAACCCTTATTATCACTAAATGAGTTTAAAAATAATGGCACTAGTAATTTTTTACAGTTACTTGGGCGAGGTTATACTGATAGCCAAGGCTTTTTACGCTGGTTTTTAACTACTCAATACCCAGGTGTAATTGATAACTTTGTTATTGCTGTTCAAAAAGCTTACCCAGCACTTGGTGCTGAAGAAATGTTTTGGCGATTGCACTTTACTATGGGTACTGTAGTTTTCACTATGTCATCAAGTGATGCCTTAATCGACATTGCAAAAAGTGATTTCGAACGTGAATTACAAATATCAGATGTGATCAAAAATGTGATCCCTTATGTAGCTGCTGGTGTTGGCGCACCTATATCGGTAAATCACTCTCTATAGCTTTTATGAACAGAGTTGTTTTTCTTAATAGGCTTGTTTTGTATAAGTTAATACCAAGCTAAAGTAATAAAACAATGTTTGATAGCTGATATATTTAGCTAACCAACTTTGTTTATTGATTTTATTTAGGTAGAGTAGCGACATATTTACTTTTTAAAGTGTTGTTATGGGTCCAGTCATGCTTGATGTGCAAGGCACATCATTGTCTCAAGAAGATAAAGAAATTCTCCAACATCCATTAGTGGGTGGCTTAATATTCTTTACTCGCAATTATCATTCGCCTGAACAAATTGCTGACTTAAGTCAGCAAATTCGAATTGCAGCTAAAAAGCCTCTATTAATTGCCGTAGATCATGAAGGCGGGCGAGTACAGCGTTTTCGGGACGGCTTTTCATTAATCCCCGCGATGGGAAAGCTATGGGAAATGTCGGAGCACAACCTTAGCTTAGCGAAAGAGTTGGCTAAACAAAGTGCAGTTTTAATGGCTTTAGAAGTACAAGCTGTAGGGATTGATATTAGTTTTGCACCCGTGTTAGATATTAATAATATTAGTGACGTTATCGGCGATCGCTCTTTTCATCAACAGCCTGACTTTGTTACTGATTTAGCTGAAGCTTTTATTGATGGTTTACATCAAGTGGGTATGAAGGCGACAGGAAAGCACTTTCCTGGTCATGGCAGTGTCAAAGCTGACTCACATATTGACTTACCGATTGATACCCGACCAAAAGCCGATATTTTCCAACAAGATTTATTACCATTTAAGCAACTTATTGCACGCGGTAAAGTTGATGCTTTAATGCCAGCACACGTTATTTTTCCTGATGTCGATAGCCAAGCTGTTGGATTTTCTCGTTATTGGCTGCAAGATATTCTACGCGAAAATCTTGGCTTTAAAGGCGTGATTTTTAGTGATGATTTATCGATGCAAGGTGCGGCAAGTGCAGGTGGTTATGTTGAGCGCGCTGAAGCTGCACAAGATGCTGGCTGCGATATGCTATTACTATGTAATAACCGAGCAGGGTGCGTTGATGTATTAGATAATGCCAATATTGCGCATTCATCAACCAGTAATCAAAGACTGATGCAGTTATTGAAAAATAGCGATAACAACTGGTCAACACTTAAAAATAATTCAAGGTGGCAACACGCTAGCAAGTACTTGAATAATTATGGTTAACTTCGCTGGTAGAAGCTTAACAAGTTAATTGCTAGCGCTATAAAAACTTTTTATTAAATAAAATCTTTTACCAAATAATAAAAATAACATTGGATAAAATTATGAAATTAACTCGACAGTTATTCATTCCGCTAGGCCCAATTTTAGCAATATGCTTTTACTTTTTATTGCAATCTTTGGGCATGGAGAGCAAAGCGTCTATTGCCGCAGCTATCACGTTGCTAACAGTAATTTGGTGGGTAACTGAAGCGCTGCCTATCCCTGCAACGTCATTAGTGCCTTTCGCCTTGTTACCACTCTTTGGTGTTGTTGATCATAAAACAGTTGCATCTGCCCTAGGTAGCCACGTAATACTGCTGTTAATGGGGGCATTTATGCTTTCCAAAGCCATAGAAAAAAGCGGTGCACACGAGCGTTTAGCTGTTTATATGGTGAGAATGGTTGGCGTAAATAGTGGTAGGCGTATGGTGCTGGGTTTTATGATCGCCAGTGCATTCTTGAGTATGTGGATATCTAACACTGCAACAACGTTAATTATGCTGCCTATAGCGTTGGCTATTCTTAAACATATTGATAACCAAAACCTTAAAGTTGCTTTAATCCTTGGCATTGCTTATGCCGCAAACGTGGGCGGTGTGGGCACACCAATTGGTACGCCGCCTAATGTTATTTTTATGGGAATTTACGAAGAGCAAACTGGCATTGAATTTGGATTTCTAGAATGGATGAAAGTAGGCGTGCCGATAGTGGTTTTAGCTGTGCCGATTATGGCTTTTTGGCTAACTAGAAACGTAAAGCTTGAACAAGAAGTGCATTTACCTACATTAGGGGCATGGCGTGCCGAAGAAACTCGTACTTTATGGGTATTTGGCTTAACAGCATTAGCATGGATAACACGCTCTGAGCCTTTTGGTGGCTGGAGCGGAGTCTTTGGTGTTGAAATAGCTGGCGATAGTACCATTGCATTATTTGCTGTGGTGTTAATGTTTATAGTGCCAAACGGTAAAGGTTCTAGATTATTAGACTGGGACAGTGCCAAAACTATCCCATGGGGTATGTTGTTACTTTTTGCTGGTGGCATAGCTTTAGCGAAAGGTTTTGTTGCTTCAGGCTTAAGCGATTTATTAGGACAATGGCTGGTAACATTCTCAAATTTACCTGCAATTATTATGATTCTAACCATTTGCTTAGTGGTAACTTATTTAACTGAAATAACCAGTAACACGGCAACGGCAACATTACTTATGCCTATTTTAGCGGCCGCGGCGATTGCCTCAGGTTATGATCCCAAAGTATTAATGGTGCCTGCGGCGATATGTGCTAGTTGTGCTTTTATGCTTCCTGTAGCAACCGCGCCAAACGCAATAGCTTATGGCACCGGTGAAATAGAAATTCAAAACATGGTAAAAGAAGGAGCGGTACTTAGCTTTATTATTGCCTGCTTAGTGGGCATTACTTGTTATTTATTGTTACTTTAAAAACGAGGTATGTCGCTCATGCGGCAAGTTTTGTCTAAACGAGAATATTTATACTTATGTTTAAATCAATAGCAACATTTGATGTATGAATAGAATAGGGTAGGTTGAGATTATTTAAAGCATACATCAGCGTTTTTCCTCATGCTATAGTGACCAATGCGTTTAAGTATTGGTCACTTTTTTATCCTACCAAGTTAAAAAATCAAATTGGTATACCTTAAAGCATTTTCTCTTTCAATAAACGAGCAAGTAAAACGATTGCGAACACCGCACTGTATACACCAAATATAGCCAGCATAACTTGTGGCATAGTAAAACCTAAAAACTGCCACTTAATATCACCACAATCGCCACTTGCCTCAAATAAAGCCGGTAGCCATTCGTGTAAAGGTGCCCAAGTAGGAAAGTTTGGCACAAACTCACAGCTAAATAGAAATGACATAGTTGATGACTGCATGTCAACATGTTCTAAAGCAATAATAAAGCCCCAAATTGCGCCTGTAGCCCACAATCCATAAGCGATGAACCGCATGATAAGGTTTTGACAACCTAAGGCGCCAATAACGCCGGCTAAAAATATTCCCCATACGGCTGTGCGCTGATAAATACACATAATACAAGGCTCAAGCCCCATGAAATATTGAAAATACAATGCGATTAGTTCGAAACATAAAGCGCTAGCGGCGAGTAATTGCCATGCTCTTTGGTTTAAAGGTAATTGGCTTAAAAAATTCACGAAATAATTCCTACTGCTGGGTTGTTGTTAATCCAACTTGGATTAAAAGTTAAGGTTTGAGAAATGCTAAGGCATGCTAGCAATAAACAAAAAGCGCCACAAGGGCGCTTTATTAGCTACATATTTCTTTATTCTGACTTACAAATATTAATGGCCACCGGGTGCTTTAGTCGCTGGCCCTGCAGTGTGATGCTGAATAATATTATTTTCATAAAATATTTCAGTATATTTTGACAGTTGGCCGGTAGAAATTGCAAGTAAACCAACAATGGTTAATACAATAGTATAAGGCAAAGCCATAATAACCATACGTCCATAAGACAAGCGAATTAATGGTGCTAAAGCCGAGGTTAGTAAGAATAAGAAAGCGGCTTGGCCATTTGGTGTAGCAACACTTGGTAAGTTAGTACCTGTGTTAATTGCAACAGCTAGTAGGTCAAATTGGTCACGAGTAATCTGTCCAGCAGCTAATGCTTTTGTGATCTCTGTTATGTATACCGTACCAACGAAAACGTTATCACTGACCATTGATAAGAAGCCATTTGCTAAATAGAACATCACAAGCTGCATGTTGCCTTCGTAGGTTAATACCCAAGTAATAACAGGCGTAAATAAGTTTTGATCAACAATTACCGCTACGACAGCAAAAAACACTGCGAGTAAGGCAGTAAAAGGCAGCGCTTCTTCAAAAGCATGACCAATTTGATGTTCTTCTGTTACGCCAGTAAACGCAGTTGCTAAAATAATTACTGATAAACCTATGATACCAACAGGTGCTAAATGTAATGCTAAGCCAACAATTAACCAAATAGCGATAACGCCTTGAATAACTAGTTTCGCATTATCAAGGGTATTACGTTTTTCACTTTCAGCAATATCAAACTCATTTAAGATATTGTAAACATTTTCGGGTAAAGCAACACCGTAACCGAACCATTTGAATTTCTCTAAAAGCACACACGTCAACATACCAGCAAAAAATACTGGAATAGTAACGGGTGACATACGGATGGCAAATTCAACAAATTCCCAACCCGCTTGTTGGCCAATAACTAAGTTTTGTGGCTCGCCAACAATAGTACAAACACCACCTAAAGCTGTACCAACACCAGCATGCATCATTAGGTTACGTAAATAACCACGAAACTGCTCTAAATCGTTACGAGAGTATTCTGCTAATTCGTTGTCACTGGTGTGGTCATGCTCAATTAGCACATCTTTGCCTGAAGCAACTTTGTGGTAAACAGAATAAAAGCCAATAGCAACACTGATGATAACCGCGATTACCGTTAAGGCATCTAAAAAGGCTGATAAGAATGCACCAGAAAAACAGAAGAGTAATGAAACTATTACTTTGGAACGAACTTTAGTCACTATTTTTGTAAATAAAAACAGCAACAAGTTCTTCATAAAGTAAATGCCGGCAACCATGAAGATTAATAATAATATTACTTCAAAGTTTAAAATCATCTCGTGCATTACTTGCCCCGGGGTTGTCATACCCATAGCAACAGCCTCAATGGCTAACAAACCTCCGGGTTGTAACGGGTAACATTTTAGTGCCATGGCTAAAGTGAAAATAAACTCAATAACCAACGCCCAACCAGCAATATAAGGGTCGACGACGAAAAACAATACGGGGTTAATGACTAGAAATGAAATTATTGCGAGTTTGTACCATTCTGGCGAATTGCCGAGAAAGTTTTTGTAAAACGCATTCATGAATGATTGCTGCATATTGAACCTTTTGAAAAAGTAAGAGCCTGGGTTAGTGTAACTGTGCTTTTTTAATTATTTTATATAAATTTAATGCGTTTATGAGTTTAAGCGTAAAGTTAGCTATTGTAAATATGTGTGATTAACCAGTTTTAATGTGTAATGGCAGAGAGGCTTTAGCTTTAGCTGAAATATAGGGCGAGAGAGAGTAAATTTGTCAAATAAGACGAGATAATAATATGAGTGAAAATAATATGAGTGAAAATAATATGAGTGAAAATAATATGAGTGAAAATAATATATGTGAAAATAATAGCAGCTTGTATCAAACTAGTTGTGGCGCTCAAAAATGTCTTATTCAACTGTAAACTTTTGGAATTAACTAACGTTGAGGTTAAAAGAATATTAATGAATATCACCTTAAACAGGCTTTAACTGCAAGTTATTAATATTTAAATGTATTATGGCTATTGTAGCGATTAAGAGTTAGGTTCTACGGTACTGCTATTGCGTTTAGTGTGAGTATTCTCTCAACTAATATTTCAACACTTATTTTAAATTTTTTTTCAACGCGCTTCATTTAACTTTACTTTTTTAACTGAACCCCTTTACATGTTAAAATATGTATATATAATATTTCGCATATATCGTTTTTCGTATGTAAGGTTTGGTTGTCTAATGACTGCTCTAAAAAAACAGAAAGTTCTTTTTCTTTGTTCTGGCAACTCAGCAAGATCTCAACTGGCTGAAGCACTATTAAGGCATAAAGCTGCTGACAAATTTGACGTGTTTAGTGCTGGTACTTCACCAGAAGGTATAGATTTACGTACGATTGAAGCTTTAAAAAGGTTTGGTTTACAGACTGAAAATTTAACGTCTAAAAATATAACGCTATTTGAAGGCCAAGTATTTGATTATGTGATTACCCTTTGTGATAAAGCCAACAGCGAATGCAGAAATTATCCTCATGCAGGTAAACAATTTTCGTGGGATTTCCCTGATCCTAAAACACGTACTGATAACAACCCATTTTCAGCAACATTAAACGAATTAAACACTCGCTTAGCCATGTTTCTTTTAGTAGAAGCAAAATCTAATAGTGTAGATAATACTTCGCCAAAAAGCCTAGGTAATGATACAGCAGAGTCACCATCCGATTTTTCTCCTATTACCTTCTATAAAAGTCTGACTGACGATATTCGATTAAAAACATTGATGTTAACCCATTATCACGGCGAACTTTGTGTTTGCGAGTTAATGGCAGCACTGGAAGAAGATAGCCAACCTAAGGTATCACGCAATCTTGCCGTATTAAAAAAATCTAAAGTGATTACTGATCGAAAACATGGTCAATGGGTGTTTTATCGCATAAACCCCGAGTTACCGTTGTGGGCCAAGACCGTAATTGCGCAAACAACTGAAAATAATGTTTTGTTGATTAATCAAGAACTTCAACGTTTAAGTAATATGCAAAACAGACCAGATAAATCGAGTTTTTGTAAGTAGAGATGTAAAGGATTGAATGATGGGAATTTTTGAGCGTTATTTATCGGTTTGGGTCGCTTTAAGTATTACCCTTGGCGTGATTTTAGGCTTAGGGCAACCGGATGTTTTTCAGGTTATTGCTAACCTTGAAATAGCCCATGTTAACATTGTTGTTGCAATGTTCATTTGGGTGATGATTTACCCTATGATGGTTCAAATTGATTTTTCAGCAATAAAAAATGTTGGCAAAAACCCTAAGGGTTTAGTGTTAACTATCATCATTAATTGGCTAGTTAAACCTTTTACTATGGCAGCGTTAGGTTGGCTGTTCTTCAATTATCTTTTTGTTGATTGGGTCGAACCAGCATCTGCTCAAGAATATATTGCCGGCATGATTTTATTGGGCGTAGCACCTTGTACAGCCATGGTATTTGTTTGGTCGCAGTTAACAAAAGGTGATGCTAATTATACCTTAGTGCAAGTTTCTGTTAATAACGTCATTATGATATTCGCCTTTGCCCCCATTTCAGCCTTATTGCTTGGGGTAAGTGATATTGAAGTCCCTTGGGAAACCTTAATTATTTCGGTGTTACTTTATGTGCTACTGCCTTTAATAGCAGGCGTGCTTACTCGTAAGTTTTTAAATAATGGTAACAATGCGCAATCACTGAATAATTTATTAGCACGATTAAAGCCTTGGTCAGTTGTTGGTTTGCTAGCGACCGTTGTTTTATTGTTTGGCTTTCAAGCTGAAACTATTATCGATGATCCCAAAACAATTGGCTTAATTGCCATTCCGTTGATGATACAAACTTACGGCATTTTCCTTATTGCTTACTTGGCCGCAAAGTGGATGAAACTGTCACATAATATTGCTGCTGTCTCTTATACACATCTGACGCTGCCGACGAGCGATCTAGTG
>OJFU01000546.1_pt1 | contig 10873 bp, 8 predicted proteins | sample 1594331 | NCBI WGS metagenome assembly OJFU01 (sample SAMN05416801, study PRJEB24817) | seawater metagenome | isolation source: Sea water | place: Canada:Atlantic | collected 2013-11 | reverse complement strand
GCTTTTAGCTTTTAGCTTTTAGCTTTTAGCTTTTAGCTTTTAGCTTTTAGCTTTTAGCTTTTTTCATCATACTTAAAGTAAAAATTAAACTTATTTACATTTATAGAACAGCTTTAGGGTAGTAAAACTTGTTCAAATAACAACTCATCTGACCACTTTTAAAGCAAACAAACCAAATATTTAAATATTTAATTGATTTACACTTAGGTGATTGTAAAATATCGCTTTTCTTAAGTTACCGACTTAAGAACAAGATAAATTTAAAAGGAAAATTTAGTGAAAAATAAGATAATATTAGCTTTTAGTTTTTTAGTTTTAGCTGGCTGTGCTTCCACTACCCCTACAAGAACAACAGAACAAGCCTACATGGTAATAGATGTTAAAGGCGATGCTACTATCAGAGATAATTTGTTAGATACTATTGTTGAAACTGCTCAAAGTAGTATGAGTAGTCTTTCAGTCAACCGAGGAATCCCACCTTCATTACTGCCAGAAACGGCTTCAAGATTTGAGCTAGTCAGCCCATTTGAAAATACACAATTAGGTGGGCTAGTAAGTGGATTCTCTGCTTTATCACAAGCCTCTGGCGGGGCAACTATGAAAATCCCACAGTGTAAAGACCCTCTACTTACAATGAAGTCAGATAAATCTGCAAGTGGTTGGAGTGAAAGAACGACATTTTTCATATGTGTTGTACAATATCAAAAAGGGTTTCAAGTTGATGTATACACGACCTTTGAACAACAAACTGGTGGCATATCTGTTAATGCACTAAGCCAAAGTTTAGTTCGCTCTATTGCAGGAGATACGAGTCAGAATATCCCTACTACGATGGTTAAAATAAAAGATTCATTAGCTAGCTTAAACGCAGAAGTAAAAGTTATTGATAGTTATATACCAAGTAAGTGGAAGGGTCTCTTCGCGGATGATACTAAGACACTCTCAGAGTAATAATAAATAAGTAAGTAATATTTATTATTATTAAAATCGGGGCTTTTGAAGAGCCCCTATTTTAACTTAAAGCTTCATATCACCCTCGACACGGAGGCTTAAAGTTATAATTTATAATTTTTAAACTCACTTCGAATAAGATTAAATTACTATATTTTACCTTTTGCTTCAAATCTTCATTAATTTAAAATTTATTCATCTACCAGAATTAATTTATACCACCAAATATATGTTGGAAATGAGTGCTCGAGCTCATGCGTAGAAATTGATTCAAATCCTTATCAGTCATTTTCCTTGGCGCTAAAGATAAAAATCTTTTACTTTATTAAAATTTCTTAGTACTAATACGAATCTTTACTCAACAAAAAAGCTGCTGTTCATTACAAACAGCGGCTTTTTAATTATAATTTACAAGCTTAAAGCTTGCTTAACTTAAACTAGATTTTTATTGTTTACCAATCACTTCAAGTCCACCCATGTATGGGCGTAATACTTCTGGCACAACTACTGAACCATCGGCTTGTTGGTAGTTTTCTAGGATGGCTACTAATGTACGGCCAACGGCTAAGCCTGAACCATTTAGTGTATGTAGTAACTCTGGCTTTTTAACACCTTCACGGCGAAAACGTGCTTGCATTCTACGCGCCTGAAAGTCAGTCATGTTTGAACATGATGAAATTTCGCGGTACGTGTCTTGCGCAGGTAACCATACTTCTAAATCGTATGTTTTAGCTGAACCAAAGCCCATGTCGCCCATACATAAAATTACTTTACGGTACGGAAGTTCAAGCGCTTGTAGTATTTGCTCTGCGTGACCTGTTAACTCTTCAAGCGTTGCCATTGAGTCTTCTGGTTTTACAAGTTGTACAAGTTCAACTTTATCAAACTGGTGTTGACGAATTAAGCCACGTGTATCGCGACCATAACTGCCTGCTTCACTTCTGAAACACGGAGTGTGGGCAACTAAGCGAATTGGTAAATCGCTTTCGTCGTAAATTTCGTCACGGGCGCTGTTTGTAAGTGGTACTTCAGCTGTAGGAATTAAGCTAAAGCCGGCTTGTTGTTCGCCGTCGTCATTTACAAGGCCTAATGTGTGGAATAAATCGCCTGCAAATTTAGGTAATTGGCTGGTGCCATAAAGGCTTGCGCTATTTACTAGGTACGGTACATACATTTCTGTGTAGCCGTTTTTATCAGCGTGTGTATCTAGCATAAATTGCGTTAGTGCACGGTGCATACGCGCAACTTGGCCGCGCATTACGGTAAAGCGTGCACCACTAATTTTAACGCCCATTTCAAAGTCTAAACCGTTTAGGTCTTGGCCTACATCTACGTGGTCTTTAACTTCAAAATCAAACTTTTTAGGTGTGCCCCACGTTAAAATTTCAACGTTGTCGTCTTCGTCTTTACCTTCAGGAACTGACTCGTCTGGCAAGTTTGGAATTGCTAACGCAATGTCGTTAATTGCGGCTAATACTTCATCTTGCTCAGTTTTAGCGGCGTCTAGCTCACTGCCTAAGTTAGCCACTGCATCAAGTAATGGCTGTGCGTCTTCGCCTTTAGCTTTGGCTTGACCAATTGCTTTTGCGCTTGCATTACGTTGACTTTGAAGTTCTTGCGTTTTTACTTGTAATGTTTTGCGTTTTTCTTCAAGTGCCGTTACCGTCGCTACATCGAGTTCGTAACCGCGTGCCGCTAAACGTGCTGCAGTTTGTTCGATGTCTTGACGTAAAAATTTAGAATCTAACATGTTAGTTTTTTAACCTTTTTGCATTACTAGCTGAAGGCCCAGCCAAGCCATAAAAATACACACCATCACGTTTAAGATGATATTGAGGGCCATTTTAATAAAGTGACCTTGTTGTAATAACAACAACGAGTCCATTGAGAATGTTGAAAAGGTGGTTAATGCACCTAAAAAGCCAATACCGATAAGAGTTTTGGCGGGGCTTGCGGTGATAATTTCTTTATCTATCAAACCGTACAAAATGCCCATTAACAATGAACCCAGAATATTAACCGTCAACGTGCCAAAAGGGAATCCCCTACCGAGGAGTTTTAGCATGCTTTCGCTAATAAAAAACCGTAAACACGCACCTGAGGCTCCGCCAAGGGCGATCATCATATAAAGTTTAATCATTTTCGTATCGTCTAAGTGGGCTTTGCGCATCGCGCTCTTTTAGGTAATCGAGTTTTTGTTTAATTTTTTGCTCAAGTCCGCGCTCGCACGGTAAGTAATATTCTTTGCCTTTCATTTCTGGTGGTAAGTATTTTTCACCTGCGGCAAATGCGCCTTCTTCATTGTGCGCATAACGATACTCAGCGCCATACCCTAAGTCTTTCATTAAGTTGGTTGGCGCATTGCGTAAATGCTCTGGTACTGGGTAACTTGGCTCGTTTTTGGCATCTGCTTTGGCTTGATTAAACGCCATATACACCGCATTACTTTTAGGTGCGCTGGCTAAATACAGTGTGGCTTGTGCTATTGCACGTTCGCCCTCACTTGGGCCAACACGTTGAAATATATCCCACGCGTTTAAAGCCACTTCCATCGCACGCGGATCGGCGTTACCAATGTCTTCTGTAGCTATGGCAAGTAAACGCCTTGCCACATACAAAGGGTCGCCGCCACCGGCTAAAATTCGGCAATACCAATACAGCGCACCATCGGGTGAGCTACCACGTACTGATTTGTGAAAGGCTGATATTAAATCGTAAAACTCATCGCCGCCTTTATCGTATTTGGCTAAATGCGTTGGTAACACTTGGCTAAGTACGTGCTCGTCTACGTTGTATTGACCGTTTTGCTCGGTTGTTAAATCAACTGCTTGTTCAAGTAAATTAAGTACTTTACGCGCATCGCCGCCACTTGCTTGGCATAGTGCCTTTTTAGCGTTATCGGCAATAGTGATGTGTTTTTGACTTAGCTGCTCGTCTTGTTTAAGTGCGCGCTCTATTACAGTGTATAAGTCGGTATCGGCAAGCGATTTTAAAACATACACGCGCGCACGCGACAATATAGCGTTGTTAAGTGCAAACGATGGGTTTTCGGTGGTTGCACCTACAAATATAAAGGTGCCGTCTTCTATGTGCGGTAAAAACGCATCTTGTTGGGATTTATTAAAGCGGTGAACCTCGTCAACAAACATAAGGGTGCGTTGGCCACGGCTTTCTAGGTTGTCCCGCGCTTGCGTTACGCTGTCGCGTATATCTTTTACGCCTGCAGTTACCGCCGACATTTGAATAAGTGAGGCATCAGCATGGTTGGCAATTATTTGCGCAAGTGTTGTTTTACCTACACCCGGCGGGCCCCATAAAATCAAACTATGGCATCGCCCCGCGACAATGGCTTGATGCAGTGGTTTATCACCGCTTAATAAGTGCTGCTGACCAATGTATTCATCAAGCGTTGTAGGGCGCATACGCGCAGCAAGTGGGCGTACATCGGGCCCAAAATTAAAACCTAAATTACTCACCGTTACTCTGATCGTCTATTTCAACACCTTCAGGAGGCGTAAATTCAAAAGTGCTTTGATCAAGCGGCGTATTAACTTGGGCATTGTTAAACGTAAATGACGATAGCTGCCCTGAGTTGTCGGTAACCACTAGTTTAGCAAGCCCTTGCTCGTTACCCGCAAATGCTATATCAAGTTGTTCTACTTGGCTTTCTACGCCTTTATTTGGCGTTACGCTAAAGCCTGTACTTGTTGCAAGTACGCTGTATTTTTCCCACTGTGCTGGGTCTTTTGATGTCAGTAGCACAAATGGTGTTGAGTCGATTAGGCTGCTGGTTTTCATAATCGTTACTTGCTCAGCAAAGCTGTCGAAGTAATATGTTTTATCACCGTTTGATACAAATAACGTATCGTCCGGATTAGTTTGCTGCCAGCGAATCATCATAGGCTGTTGAAGCGCTATTGTGCCCTCGCCTTGCATAACTGCTTGGCCTTCTTTGTCTGTTACTTGTTGTGCAAACTGCGCTTTAAAGCTTTTTAAAGTGGCAAGTCTGTCTTGTAATGCTTGGCTGTCGTCAGCAAAGCTTGGTGCGGCAAGTACACTGCCTAACACTAATAATAAGGCGTTAACTTTTTTCATGAATTTGCTCCATTAGGTACTAATACATCGCGAGCACCGTTATGACCTGGTGAACTCACGATACCCGATGTTTCCATTTGTTCTACTAAACGTGCTGCGCGGTTGTAGCCAACACGTAATTTACGTTGCACTGACGATACAGATACTTTGCCGGTTTCAATTACAAACGACACAGCTTCGTCGTATAAAGGATCAGATTCTTCATCTGCATTTTCGCTAGCTTCACCCGGTAATAAAATATCTTCAGTGGCATCGCCATTGAGTATTTCGTCAATGTAATTTGGTTTAGCACGTGCTTTCCAATCGTTTACTACGGCGTGTACTTCATGGTCGTCTACAAACGCGCCATGCACACGCTCTGGTACGCTAGTGCCTGGCGGTAAATAAAGCATGTCGCCCATACCTAGTAAGTTTTCTGCACCTTGTTGGTCAAGTATTGTCCGTGAATCTATTTTGCTCGATACCTGAAACGCCATACGTGTTGGAATATTAGCTTTAATTAAGCCGGTAATTACATCAACCGATGGGCGCTGCGTAGCAAGCACTAAGTGAATCCCTGCCGCACGTGCTTTTTGAGCAATACGTGCAATTAGCTCTTCTACTTTTTTACCTACAATCATCATCATGTCGGCAAATTCGTCTATTACTACAACGATACTTGGTAATTTACCTAGCTCGTCGGGGCCTTCTTTCATGCCATCGGTGTCTTTAAATAATGGATCAAGAATCGGGTAACCCGCTTCATTGGCTTCAAGCACTTTTTGGTTGTAACCTTTTAAGTTACGCACACCCAATGCTGACATTAATTTATAACGACGTTCCATTTCGCCTACACACCAACGCAGTGCGTTAGCAGCTTCTTTCATATCGGTAACTACTTCACACAATAAATGCGGAATGCCTTCGTATACTGAAAGCTCAAGCATTTTAGGGTCAATCATGATCATACGTACATCGTCAGGACCCGATTTGTAAAGCAAGCTTACTATCATGACATTAACGCCCACTGATTTACCTGAACCAGTTGTACCGGCTACCAATAAATGTGGCATTTTACCTAAATCAGCACATACCGGCTGACCAGCAATGTCTTTACCAAGCACCATAGTAAGTGGCGACGGATTTTGCTCAAATTTAGGGGCGTTTATAACTTCTGATAAACGAACTATTTCACGGTGTTTATTTGGAAGCTCAATACCAACATAGGTTTTACCTGGAATAACTTCTACAACACGTACACTAATTGCCGAAAGCGAACGGGCCAAATCTTTAGCTAAGCCTGTGATTTTGGAAACTTTTATACCTGGCGCTAAATCTAGCTCAAAACGCGTAACAACGGGGCCTGGGTATACCGCTACTACGGTTGCTTGTACATTGAAGTCGAGAAGTTTTGTCTCTACTAGGCGCGATACGCTATCAAGCTCTTCTTGCGAAATTGGGTTTTTAGCTTTATCCGGTCTGTCGAGTAAATCGAGCGATGGTAATGGCCCTGGTGGTGGCTCTTGCGTTAATAATTGCTCAAACTTTTCTTTTGCCGTTGGCGGTGGTTGATATTGCGCTTTTGGTTTAGGCATTGGTCTTGCTGGCGATACCACCGTTGTAACTGGTTTTTCAGGCTCCACAACTGGGCTTTGATCAAGCGCATTTAATGCAGCAGCCGTGTCCATTGGTTCGTCATCTATTGCGCTAAAGCCAATTTCTTGATCGAGTATATCGTCAAGTTCATCAAACGGCATAAAGTCATCACTAATTTGTGGTTCACTAAATGGTGTTTGAGGCTTATCTATTGCTTTTTGTTTATCTGCTTTTTTAGCTGATGTAGGCAGCTCTATTTGCTCTTTTATATCGTCTTCAAAATGGGCGTCTATTTCATCGTTATTATTTACTTTACCTGCAGTGTGTTCTCGATGCATCCAGCCTTTTGCATACGATACAACATAGCGATAAAGCCTAACCATTAAATCGCCAAGGTAATCTACAAAATCAACCCACGATACTCCCGTCAATAAGGTAAGCCCTGCAAAAAAGAAACACAACAATAATATAGATGTACCGGTAAAGTTAAACGCAGGCATCATGGCTGATGCAATAACATCGCCCACTACCCCACCCGATGAAAAGTTATAAATATCGTCGAAATTAATACTACTAATAGCGGTAGCTGAGGTAATAAATAAAGCAAAACCAATAACTCGCAGCGCTAAGGTAGTGTAATCAAGCTGTAAAATGCGGTGAGGTTGTTTAAATAGCAAGTAGCCAAATAGCTGAATGGCCGCTGGCACTAAGTAAGCCAACCAACCAAAGGTGAGTAATAAAATGTCGGCTATCCATGCACCGGCTGCTCCTGTGATGTTGCTTACTTCGCTAAAACTAGTTTGCGACCATGCAGCATCTGCTGGATCAAAGCTGATCAAGGCACATAAAATAAATATTGCCGTAAAGGTACTGATAATCAGCCCTGTTTCTAATAGTCTTTGCACACCGTTTAGGCGCATAGTTCCCTATTCCTCTTTATTATTCTATTTTTATTCACACTTACTTAGCAGTGAAATACCTTAGCAGGAAATGCAATTTGTTGCACTTTATCTTAACCTTGATGGCCTGATTATGAACAAGTTTTTATAATTTGAGCTTATATAAGCAAATGACGCAGTTAATATAAATAACCTCAAGTAATATAAGGACGAATAATTACGCCTTCTTCACCTTTTACTTCTTCCATTACTACATAAGTTCGGCTTTCACTTACGTTTGGCAGTTTCAAAAGTATGTCGCCTAATACGCCACGGTATTCTGACATATCATTTACGCGCGTTTTAAGTAAAAAATCAAAATTACCCGATACTAAATGACATTCAATAATTTCTTCGTGCTTTTTAACCGCCGCACTAAACTCATCAAATACGTCGGGAGATGTTTTAGTAATCGTTACTTCTACGTACACAGATAAACCTTGCCCAAGCTTAGCGGGATCGACCACCGCTTTATAGCCAAGTATATAACCTTCTCGTTCTAGCTTTTTTACTCGCTCCAAGCAGGGCGTGGCGCTTAGGCCAACTCGTCTGGCCAGTTCTACGTTCGACAAGCGTCCATCGTGTTGTAATTCCATTAAAATTTTACGGTCAATTCTATCTAATAATTGATGCATAGTACCAACTAGTTTTTTATGCTGTTTATTTTTATTATCTAGATGATAACACTAGATTTGAGTTTAAAAAAGGTGAGACACACGGGCTTATGATGAATATAATAGTGGAAAATGTTAATCCGTTCTTAATAAGGCAAATGATATGATTATTGGTGTTCCTAAAGAAATTAAAAACCATGAATACCGTGTAGGTATGGTTCCTGCAAGTGTTCGTGAATTAGTAAACCACGGTCACCAAGTGATTGTAGAAACTGATGCAGGCATGGGCATTGGTTTTACTAACGAAGATTACACACAAGCGGGTGCTGAAATTTTAGCAACTGCTGCTGATGTTTTCGCTAAAGCAGACATGATTGTAAAAGTAAAAGAGCCGCAAGCTGTTGAACGTGCAATGCTACGTGAAGACCAAATTCTTTTCACTTACTTACACCTTGCACCTGATCTTCCACAAACTGAAGACCTTGTAAAAAGCAAAGCTATTTGTATTGCATACGAAACTGTAACTGACTCACGCGGTGGTTTACCGCTTCTTGCTCCTATGAGCGAAGTTGCTGGTCGTATGTCTATTCAAGCTGGTGCACAAGCGCTAGAAAAATCTAACCACGGTCGTGGCATGCTACTAGGTGGCGTACCTGGCGTTGAAGCTGCTAAAGTTGTTGTAATTGGCGGCGGCATGGTTGGTCGTAGCGCAGCTCAAATGGCTGTTGGTCTTGGTGCTGAAGTTGTCGTTCTTGATCGTAACATCGACGTATTACGTGCACTAGACGCGCAATTTGGTAATAAAGTTAAAGCTATTTACTCAACTGCTGATGCACTAGAAAAACACGTACTAGAAGCTGATTTAGTAATCGGTGGTGTACTGATCCCTGGTGCAGCTGCACCTAAACTAGTAACTGCTGAGCACATTAAAGCAATGAAACCTGGTTCTGCAATTGTTGACGTTGCAATCGACCAAGGTGGCTGTATTGCTACTTCTAAAGCAACTACGCATGCTGATCCAACTTTCATCGTTGATGAAGTTGTTCACTACTGTGTTGCTAACATGCCAGGTGCTGTTCCACGCACATCTACGTTTGCACTTAACAATGCAACATTGCCTTTCATCATTAACCTTGCAAACAAAGGTTATAAAAAGGCGCTACTAGATGACGCTCACTTCTTAAAAGGCTTAAACGTAATTAAAGGCCAAGTAACTTACAAAGAAGTAGCTGAAGCGTTCAACATGGAATATGTTGACCCACGCACAGCAGTAGAAAACGCATAATTTAGCGTTTCGTAGTTAGGTTGGTATTAAATAATATAGTAACCTAACTACAACCCATAAAAAAAGCAGCTAATTAGCTGCTTTTTTTTATATTTAAATTTCAGATTTATATAAACTTATTTAGATAAAACGCTTAATTATAAAATCTACTTTTACGCGCTTAGCTTGGCCTAGTAGTTTTTTAACTGGCTGCGGGTAATCATCCATTGTTTCTAAATCATCTGGGCCTGTTAAACGGCGGCAGTGTTGTAAAATTTCCTGCTTTTCGTTATCAATAGCATCCATAATTGTTTGCTCTGGATCTTCTATTAAAATACCGTTTTCGATATCAAGACCCCATGCACGCGGATTTAAGTTATGCCCGCTCAGTAAATGTTTTGTTCTATCTGAACAAATACCTTTTAAATGAAACGAATTACTTTCATCTTTCCACAGATACACATTTAAATTACCGTTATCGATATGGCGTTTTTGCGTTTTTACAAACTTATGCAAAATAGTTTCATATAAATAAGGTAATGCCCCTATTTTACTAAACGGCTCGCTTGGCGGTAAATAAAAGTCATTTGCTGTTTTATCGCCTACAACAATAGTCACTTGCTTGCCTTGCTTTAATAATCGGCGCAGTGATCGCATAAGTGGTGCCGGAAAATTAAAGTATGGCGTATACAACACAAGCTCTTGCTCTGTGGTATCAAATAACGCTTTTATTAAACGATTTAATTCGTTATTACGACGACCAAGCCCTAAAAACAAACGAATACCTAATGCTTGCGTATTTAGTTGCTCTGCTGCGTTGTAACTTGCGACTTTTAAATCACGCATTAATTGCTTTTGATCAAGTTTGAAGTCGTGTAAACGCTTAAGCGGTCGTGTGTCTATGCGTGGCACAGCAACAGAGCTAATTAGCTTTGTCTCAATAAAATCAACCACTGAGTCACACAGCTCGCTCTGCGTTATTAAAAAGTAACGATCGAGTCTGTAACGCTCGTTATATTGCAAATACACGTTGTTTAAGCTTGCGCCGCTGTAAAGTAAGGTATCGTCAATGACAAAACCCTTTAAATGTAATACGCCAAATAATTCTTTAGCTTTTACAGGTACGCCATAAACTTGTACGTTCGATTTAAACTTTTCTAAATCGTCACAGTATAAACTTGCGTTACCATCAGACTTCTCTGCACCAATTAAACCACGTTGCGCACGATGAAAATCCACCAGCACTTTTACATCAAGCGCAGGGTTCTCTAATGATACTCGATGCAGGGCTTCTAAAATCTCGCGGCCTGCTTCGTCATCCTGTAAATAAAGCGCTGTGATATAAATTCGTTTTTTTGCATTAGCTATCAAACGTAGCAATTGCGTTCGGTAATCTCTGTCTCTTATACACATCTCCGAGCCCACGAGACCTCTCT